>OCZT010005729.1_pt1 | contig 12355 bp, 10 predicted proteins | sample 1539031 | NCBI WGS metagenome assembly OCZT01 (sample SAMEA3539308, study PRJEB22396) | soil metagenome | biome: tundra; feature: field; material: soil | place: USA | collected 2010-05 | depth 0.15 m
ACACCAGCAAGATCGCCGGCACCGAGATCGGCCTGGGCACGGAGCCGGAAATCACGTTCAGCACCTGTTTCGGCGGCCCCTTCATGGTACATCGCCCCTATGCCTACGCCGAAATGCTGAAAGCGCGGCTGTTGAAGTACGGCGCCACCTGTTGGCTGGTCAACACCGGATGGACCGGCGGGTCGTTCGGCGTCGGCAAGCGGATCAGCATCCGGCACACCCGCGCGCTTCTGAACGCGGCCCTCTCGGGGAAGCTCAACACGGTCGAATTTCGCACGGACCCGGTCTTCGGATTCGATGTGCCCACCGAATGCGAAGGCATTCCGGCGAAGATCCTCAATCCGGCCAACACCTGGCCCAGCCAGGACGAGTACAACCGCAAGTACCAGGCTCTGGCCGCGCGCTTCATCGAGAATTTCAAGCTCATGACCGAGGGCTGCCCCGAGGACATCGTGAACGCCGGCCCCAAAAGAGCACCGGGCCGCCGCGCCTGACCGTTTGTGGGGCCGAATGGCATCCTGCGGCGGGTCGTTTTTCCAGAGTTGCTAATCTGCACATGTCGTGGGGCAGCCAATCCTGGGTGCCGCCGGCTTTCAGCCGGCGTTTGTCGTCGCGAAGAACTCCGCGTATGCCCCGAAAGCCGCCTGAAAGGCGGCTGCGGGCAAGCTTGCCCGCCCCACAACTAATGCAGAATGGCCGGTATTGGGAAAAACGAGTGGCATTGGCTTGGCAACCCGCCAGTTGCAGTGGCCGGCTTCCCGGTACTGATGAGTCCCGGAAGACCGCTCAAAAATAGTTGTCTGCAATTCAGTGGCTGTTAGCAGACGAGTCTTGCTTGGCAACCTCGGATGGAACTCGAAGCGGGCCTATTCTCCAGGCACGTTTCGAGACCGGTAGCGAGGGCTTCCCGCTCCGGCCCCCTTCCTGAAACCTGCTTGCAAATAACAGATTCTACAGATCTTTTTGGTTTTAGCTATTGACAGCCTGCGGGCGCGCGGGCTATATTTAGAGCGGATGGAAAGCAGCTAGTTGTTGGGGTTGCCGACCACCCGATTGAGTGTACGTGGATCCTCGGTAGGCGAGGCGTCCGCGCGGCAAATAAGCCACTGCCCTCAGGCATCGAAAGATGCTGTGTGGAGGGTGACCAGGAACTCCCGGGTTAAGGGTTTTTCTAACGTGGCTGAGGTCCTCCGGATCTCTCACGGCGCGCGGTGCTGAAGCTTAGACCTGTGGGGGAATCCGGCTGCAATCGCTCGCGATAGGCGCCATTTCTCTACTCCGGGGGAAATGGCTTTTTCATTTCCCTCCTGAGCTTCAACTCGTCTCCAGAAAGGTTTATGGAACCGAACGACGACCAGCCTCCCAGTCGAGGCTGCGACTCGTGGCAGCTTCCGGCGGTGATCCGATAGGAGTTCCCATTCGCCTCACCCGCCGCTTCCGCCACGCGATTTTACGGTGATGAACGCGGAGGGTGGAGGCTCTCGTAGTCTTTCTCCCCTTCGACATTTTTAGCGCGAACCGCGCCGGCCCCGGCGGCGCGACGCCCGCATTTTGTTTGCGCGAGGTGCGGTCGGGTCACGGGGGAGGGCATCGTGAACATTCTTTCCAGGCTGTACTACAAGTACCAGAAGATCCTCAAAATACTGAGGCTGTACCTCATGATCGCCGGCCCCGGCATCATCGTCATGGTGGCCGATAACGACGCTGGCGGCATCACCACGTACACCGCCACGGGCGCCCAGTATGGATTCCACCTCATCTGGTTTCTCATCTTATTGGGTCCGGTGGCCTACTACGTCCAGGAGATGACCGTGCGCTTGGGGGCCGTCACCAAGCGCGGCCATGCGGAAGCGATTTTTCATGCGTTCGGGGCGTTTTGGGGATGGTTTTCGCTGCTGGACCTGGTGCTTACCGATTGGCTCACCATGATCACCGAGTTCATCGGCATGACAGCCGCCATGAGGATCTTTGGAGTGCCGCCCCTGGTGACGGTCATTGGGGCGTGGATCATCATGAGCGCAATGGTTCTCCAGGGGCGCTACTGGACCTGGGAAAAGCTGGCTCTCGTTTTCTGCGGCCTCAACCTGATCTATATTCCGGCGGCGTTTTTGATCAATCCGCCGGTACACGAGGTTTTGCGCGGCGCCCTGCTTCCCCACCTCCCGCCCGGCGGGTTCACCAATGCGCTGTTCTTTCTGCTAATGGCCAATATCGGCACCACCATCGCGCCCTGGATGATCTTCTTCCAGCAGAGTGCGGTAGTTGACAAGGGTTTGCAGGAAAAAGACATGCGGTGGGGAAAGATCGACACCGCTTTGGGATCCGTACTGACGGTCCTTGTGGCCGCGTTCTGCGTCATCCTGACCGGTACCCTTCTTCCCGGCCAGCCAATCAACGACGCGGCCACCGCCGCGCTCAAGTTCATGAGTATCAACAAGCACTTGGGAGCCTGCCTCGCCATCGGACTGTTCGATGCCGGGTTTCTGGGCGCCATTTGCATCTCACTTGCCAGCTCGTGGGCTTTCGGCGAGGTCTTCGGCTGGGCCCACTCGCTCAACCACCGGCTGAAGGAGGCCCCGTGGTTTTATGCCTATTACATCCTGGTTCTTCTGTTCGCCGGCGTTGTAGTGCTGATCCCCGGCGCGCCGCTCGTGCTGATCACGCTTTTCGTTCAGGTGATTGCGGTGACCCTTCTGCCGGCCGCGCTGGTGTTTCTCATCCTGCTCCTGAACGACCGGGAAACCATGGGCGAATACAGGAACACGCTGGTGCAAAACGTGGCCAATATCGGCATCACGGCCATGATTATCATAGTCTCGACGTTGTACGGGATCAGCGCGCTCTTCCCCAATATTCTGAAGTAAGAGAGATAGAGGTAAGTCATGAATGTGACATTTTTCAGGAACACCGTTCAAACCGTCCAGGCAATCAACCGGAAGTACGCAACTCCACATTTGAAGACCACGCGGTTCGTCAGAATCTGTCTGGGATTGCTTCGGGGGTACCTGGTGCTGCTGATTGGGATTCTGGTTTTCAAGTTTTTTCAAGCGCTCCGCTAGATGGAGGTGATCCGTGAATGGAGTTGTGAAAAGCTCAGTCGAAGAAACCCTGTTTCTGACCCAGTTGATCGGGGTGCGCGCATACGTCGGAAACAGGAAGATCGGCAAAGTGGGCGATGTGGTGGCGGTCGACCAGGGCAAAGTGGCGGAGGTCACGCACCTCCAGATCGCACGGCCTTTCGGAGAGCCGCCGTTGCTGGTTCCGATGGCCAAGGTCCGCTCGCTTACCCTGCGGGAAATCGTACTGGACATTGGCGACCCCAGGAGCTACGTGCGGCCGGTCGCGCCCGATGAAGTTCCCCTCCGCGACTATCTGCTGGATAAGAAAATCCTGGACACCGACGACCGTGAGGTGGAAGTCGTGTATGACATCCGGTTGGTCCGGACGGGGAACCGGCTCTACCTCGTCGACGTCGATATCAGCCGGTACGGGCTGTTGGTTCGCCTGGGATTGAAACGACTCGCCGCGTTCCTGTACAGGCGTGCCGGTGCGGCCAGAAAGAGATTGATCCCCTGGTCCTACGTCCAGTCCCTGCCGCCCCAGTTGGGAACGCTCCAGGGCAACGTCAAGCTGAACGTTCTCAAAGAGAAGCTCTCCGATATTCACCCCGTCGACCTGGCCGACATCCTGGAGGAGTTGGACAGCTCTCAGCGGGCGGTGCTGCTCGATGGCCTCGATACCGAGCAGGCTTCCGACACTCTGGAGGAGATTGACCCGGCCGTTCAGCGGGATATCGTGTTCTCATTGAGCAAGGAGCGGGTTGCGCAACTGATCGGCGATATGACTCCCGGCCAGGCCGCCGATATCGTTTCCGTTCTGCCCGGGGACAAAAAGAGGGACATTTTGCGCCTGCTTGAGCCCGCCATGGTGGCGAAGATCGAAGAGATCGTGGAGCAGCAGGACACCGCCATCCTGAACTTCGCTACAACCCACTTCCTCAAGTGCCCGCCCGACATGACGGTCCAGCAGGCGCGGAGGAAGTTTCGCGAGCAAGCCCAGGAGATGGACGTGGTGATGTACTTCTATGTCGTCGATGAGGCCGACAAACTCTTGGGAGTGCTCGATATCCGGGACCTGTTCATGGCGGAGGACAGCGCCGTGCTCAAGGACCTCATGGTAGAGAGCATCATCAGCCTCAACCCCGGCGACCCGATGAAGCGCGCTTCCGACATGTTCCTGCGATACGGCTTTCGGGCGCTGCCGATTACGGACGAGAACGACAAGATTTTCGGCGTGGTGCCGTACCGCGATGTGATGAACCTCAAACACCGCATTCTGGAGTGAGCTTTCGAGGAACCCAGCATGCGCGTGAACCATCTTTCCCTACTGGTCGGCTTCGGCGTTTTCGCCGGCGCCATGCCCGTTCTCGGGCAAACGTCCGCCGGCGGCGGACCGGTGGACGCTTCCACTCGAGCCGCGGACAATACGCCGCCCGCCGAGGACCGCTGGACGATTCACTTCCAGGCGACCTCGATCGGGCAACATCACGGAAGCTTTCCGTCTCTATACGAGGGCGAGAACAGTCTGCCTCCGCATTCGGAAAACCGGGTGTCGCTCACGGCCACTGTCTTTCTGGGCTTCCGCGTCAGTCGACATTTCGAACTGGTCGTGAATCCGGAAGTGGCGGCGGGCAAAGGTTTTGGCATGGTGACGGGGATCGCGGGCTTCACCAACGGTGAGATTCCGCGCGTTGCCAGCGCAACGCCAACGCCATACGCGGCGCGGGCGTTCGTGCGCACGGTCTGGGCGTTGGGTCCTGAGACCGAACTGGTGGAAGACGGAGCGAACCAGATGGCGGAGAGCGTGCCGGTCAAGCGGCTTACCACCATCACCGGCAAGTTCGCAGTCACGGACTACTTCGATAGCAATACTTACAGCCACGACCCGCGCAGGCAATTCATGAACTGGGCCTTGATGTATAACGGCGCCTGGGATTACCCCGCCGACACGCGCGGCTACACCATGGGGAGCATGGAAGAGTTGAAGATGAAGAACTGGTCCCTGCGCATAGCGAACGTGCTGGAACCGACCGTCGCGAATGGCCCGACGTTCGACTACCGGTTCGCGAAGAATCGCGGCGATATGGTCGAGTGGGAGCAGCGCTACACGCCTTGGGGGCATTTTGGGGCGGTCCGCATTCTGGGCTTTGGCAACCGGGAGGACGCGGGTACGTACCGCCAAGCGCCACTGGTGAACGGAATCCCGGACCTCGGACCCACGCGCCGGAACGGGACGCTGAAATACGGATTTGGCGTGAACGTGGAGCAGTCCATCACTTCCGCAATCGGCGTTTTCGGCCGCTACGGCTGGAATGATGGCAAAACCGAGACGTGGGCATTCACCGAGATCGACCGCTCGCTGAGTTGCGGAATCTCGATCAATGGGAAGCTGTGGAAGCGGAAGAGCGATCAGATCGGCATCGCCGGCGCGCGCAATTACATATCGGGCGACCACCGGGTTTTCCTTGCCGAAGGCGGCATGGGCTTCATCATTGGCGATGGCCGGCTCGATCACTACCGGCCGGAGAATATCGTCGAGGCTTATTACGCCTGGCAAGTTACGAAACAGTGGACGATCACGGCGGATCTTCAGCATGTTCAAAACCCGGCTTACAACGCGGATCGGGGACCGGTTTCGGCCGGCACGATCCGCCTGCATTGGGAAAGATAGATATCAGGTTGAAACTGTCGAGGCAAGAGAATGACTAGGGCGGACGAGATCGCGCGCCTTCGGAGAAAGGCGGCGGAATTAATCGAACAATCCATGCGACGCGATAGGCCGTTATCGCTCGCGGAGGATGCCGAGATCCTGGCCCTGCTGGAGCAAGCTCGCCAGTTGGAAACCCATGACAAGCAGGGCAAAAAGGCGCACGACCCGGCCCATTGACTGGAGAGGAATCCACTTTAACGCCTGCCACTGGCCGCCCCGCGCTCCAGTAGCGTATTCTGTTTTCATGAGAAGGTTGTTCGCCGCACTGGTCCTCTCCTGCCTGCTTTTCGCCCAGGAGACCGCCGACCAAAACGTAAACGCCAGAATCCGTTCGGAGGAGGCCGCGCATTCGCAGATCATGCGCACCCTGCACATGCTCACGGATCGTTACGGGCCGAGGCTCGCGGGCTCGCCCAATTACGAAGCCGCCGCCAAATGGGCCGCCGCCACGCTCACCGAATGGGGCCTCAAGAATGCGCACCTCGAGCCGTGGGATTTCGGCCACGCCGGCTGGCTCAGTGAGCGCGCCGCGGGCTACCTGGTTGCGCCCGTCCAGGACACCCTCACATTCGAAGTGTTGGGTTGGACGCCATCCACCAACTGCACGATGGCAGCCGCCGCCGTCGAAGTGACACCGCCCCAAGGGCCGCCGGCCGCGGGGCGCGGCGCTCCCGCACCGGTTACGGTAACGCCGGCGCAGGCGCAATGGCCGACCAGGGAAGAACTGACCCAGTGGCTGGCGACCAACCAGTCCAAGGTCAAAGGCAAGATTGTGCTGGTGGGCAAAGCGGCATCCATTCCGGTGGATTTCAACGCGCCGGTCAAGCGCCGGGACGACGCTCAGATCCGCGCCCAGTTCGACCCCAACAATCCCAATGCCGGCGCCGGACGCGGCGGGCGCGGTCAGGCTCCCACACCCGACCCCACCCGGCTCACCGCCGCTCAGGTCAATGAGATGGTGGACGCCTGGCTGGTCGCGAATGGCGCGCTGCTGCGCGTCAACGATGCCGGCCGCGAACACGGCCAGATCCGCGCCTTCCAGAACCGCACGTACGACGTCGCCAAGGCGGTTCCCACGGTGGTCCTCCGCAACGAGGACTACGGCCGCATCGAACGCCTGCTCAACGACGGCGAGGACGTGCGGCTGGAGTTCAACATCGTCAACCACGTGTACCCCGAGGGTGAGACCGCCTACAACGTAGTGGCCGAAATTCCCGGCACCGATAAAGCCGATGAAATCGTGATGCTCGGCGGGCACCTGGATTCCTGGCACGCCGCCACCGGGGCCACCGATAATGCCATCGGCGCCACCATGATGATGGAGGCTGCGCGGCTCATCCAGGCGCTCGGCCAGAAGCCGCGCCGCACCATCCGCATCGCGCTGTGGGACGCCGAAGAGGAGGGTCTCTTAGGCTCGCTGGCTTACGTCAAACAGCACTTCGGAATGTTCGAAGACCCCAAGCCGGAGTACTCCAAGCTGGTGGCCTACTTCAACATCGACTCCGGAACCGGCCGCGTGCGCGGCGCCAGCGTCTTTGGACCGCCCGAGGCCGCGGCCGTGGTACGCACGGCGCTGGCTCCGTTTCAGGACCTGGGCGTGGCCGGAGCCGTGCCCTCCACCAGCCGGGCCGTGGGCGGCACCGATAGCACCTCTTTCAGCAACGCGGGCTTGGCCGGCGTCGGCCTGCAGCAGGACCCCATCGAGTACCAGAGCCATACCTGGCACACCAACCTCGACACTTACGAGCGCATCGTCCCCGAGGATGCCCGGCAGGCGGCCATCGTGATTGCAGCCGCGGTCTGGCACGTGGCCAATCGTACAGAAATGCTGCCGCGCTTCACTAAAGAGCAGATGCCGCCGCCGGTGCGTTAGGTGGCGCGGATTTCCCGGAACAAGCGGCGGGCCAAAAGCGTCTCCAAGATGAGATCCCCGTGTCCAAGGCCCGCCAGTTCCGCCTGAGCGCCTCCTTCTGGGAGGCCACCCGCATCGCCCTCGATTCGCTCCGCAAGAACAAGCTCCGCAGCTTCCTGACGTTGCTGGGAATCATCCTCGCCACCACCACCTTGATCGCCGTCACCGCCCTGATCCACGGCATGGACGTCTACATCGCCGAAAAGGTCTCCAACATGGGCGCCGACGGCTTTCGCATCGTGCGTATGGCGTGGTTCGGTCCCTGGGACCCCAAGAAATTCTTCGAGATGCAGAAACGGAATCCGCAGATCAAGCCGGACGAGTTCGAGTTCGTCAAGAGCCAGGCCACCCTGCTCAAAGACGTCGGCATGATGGCCTCGCGAAACGCGCGCGTCTCCTTCAAGGGCAATTCGGTCGAGAGCGTCGAGATCGATGGCATCACCGACAACATTCCGGCCATCAATAACGTGCAGGTGGATACCGGCCGCGGCATCACCTACGAGGAGGTGCGCCGCCACGCGCCCGTGGCCTTCATCGGGAACGATATCCGCACGCGCTTCTTCGAGGCCCAGGACCCGCTCGGCAAGACCATCGCCATCGAAGGCAATCCTTACGAGGTAGTGGGCGTCGCCAAAACATTGGGCAGCGTCTTCGGAAGCTCCCAGGACAACTTCGTCATGATTCCCATCGAGGCCTACTTCAAAACTTACGGGAATCGCAACGGCATTCGTATGATCGCCAAGGCCATCGACCAGCCGCACCTCATGGAAGCCGAGGACGAGGTGCGCGTGCTCCTGCGTTCCTATCGCCACCTGCGGCCCGGCCAGGACGACAACTTCACCATCTTCGCCTCCGAGACGTTCGTCAACCTCTGGCAGAGTTTGACGGCCACCATCTCGGCCATGGCGGTCGGCATCGTCTCGGTCTTCATGGTGGTCGGCGGCATCGTCATCATGAACATCATGCTGGCGGTGGTCACGGAGCGCACGCACGAGATCGGCATTCGCAAATCTCTGGGCGCCCGGCGGCGCGACATCCTCAACCAATACCTGGTGGAATCCTCGGTGCTGGCCGGTGCCAGCGGGCTGATCGGAGTAGCTGCGGCGTGGCTGGTGGCCGTGGCCGTTCGCAACCTGACTTCCGTGCCCATGGCCTTGCCGCTGTCCGCCATATTCATAGGCGTCGGGCTTTCGGCCACCGTGGGCCTGTTCTTCGGCATCTATCCGGCGCGCCGCGCCTCCAAGCTGGATCCCATCGAGGCCCTGCGAGTCGAGAGATAATCCCATGAATAAGCTGGCGTTCAACAACGGCATCCGGCTGGCGCTCGGCACCATTCGCAGCCACAAGCTGCGCGCCTTCCTGACCGTGCTCGGCGTGATCATCGGGACCGGCACCATCATCGGCGTCAGCGCCATTCTGACCGGGTTCGACGCTTCCATCACCGGCGTGCTGCGGAGTTTCGGCCCCAATTCGATCATTGTCTTCAAGTTTCCCGTCGGCTTTCGCGTGGGCAACTTGAGCCCCGAGGAACGTACCCGCAAGAACCTCACCTATGAAAACGCCGTGCATATCCAGGAGAGGTGCAACGCGGTCGAGTACGTCTCTCCCATGCTTTTCCCCAACCAGAGCATCAATGCCCACTACAAGGGCAACGATATGTACGACGTCGATGTCTTCGGCGTGGAAGAGGCTTACGCCAGGCAAGGGCAGGCGGACCTGCACCTGGGGAGGTTTTTCACTGACGTAGAGAGCCGCCATCGGATGCCCGTGGCTGTGGTGGGCGCCGACATCGAGAAGGGCCTCTTCGCCAACGTCGATCCCATCGGCAAGACCATCAACGTGGACGGTCACGAGTTCACGGTGATCGGCACCATGCTGCGCCCCGCCGCGTCATTTTTCGGCGACACGGACAACCGCGTCCTGGTGCCATACGGGATGATGCAGAAAATGTTTCCCAATGCCCGGGAGAACGCCATCGTCGTCAGCGCCATCGAGGGCAAGCTCCCGCAGGCGCTGGACGAGGTGCGAACCGTGCTGCGCATCGACCGCCACGTGCCCTACAACAAGCCCGACAACTTCGCGCTCTCCACCGCCGAACAGATGGTCGCCGATTTCCGCCAGATCACCGCCATGACGTTCCTGGTAATGGTGGTGCTCAGTTCGATCGGCCTGCTGGTGGGCGGCATCGGCGTCATGAACATCATGCTGGTCTCGGTGACCGAACGCACCTATGAGATCGGCATCCGCAAAGCCTTGGGCGCCCGCAGGGCCGACGTCCTGATTCAGTTCTTACTGGAAGCCGCGGTATTGACAGGCATGGGCGGCATCTGTGGAATCCTGTTCGGCTGGATCATCTCGCTCATCAGCCGGGCCGTCTTCGCTTCCCTGCCCGCCAGCGTGCCGTTGTGGTCGGCGGTGTTAGGCATCGTAGTATCGGTAGCCGTCGGCCTGTTCTTCGGCATCTGGCCCGCGAATAAAGCCGCGCGTCTCGACCCTGTAGTCGCGCTCCGGTATGAGTGAACTGCAAAGCCCTCCGCTGGTTTGCCCACAGCCGAAATCTGGACCATGCCCGACTGCGCCAAAGTGGGGCGGACGCCCTCGTCCGCGCGCGACCCCCTGGTCGCGCTTGGTGAGATAATGTCGATGAGGTCCATGAAACCTGACTGCCATATTCATGAAGGTGCCCGAGGGCTACGTGGCGTTCATAGAGGAACTGCCCGGCGCGAACACCCAGGGAGCCACTCTGGATGAGGCCAGGGAGAATCTCAAGGAGGCGGCCGCTCTGGTTCTGGACGCGAATCGCGCGATGGCCCAGCAGTCCCTGGAAGGGGCCGCTGTGATCCGTGAGACCTTCGTGCTTCCAGCCGCATGGTGTGATTGTCTCCTTCGCGAAGGAACTCGCAACCACAGCGTTCCAAATGCCGAATCAAATCGATCCGCCCGCTGCACTCGCTCATTCGGCTGCTCCGGCCATTTTCAGATCAAGATTCGATTGCTCTGGCTGCACAACGGCAAGCCACCGAAGCGGAAACCACTGGGGATCACCCTTGGCCAACGAGAGATAGGAGTTTTTCTCGTCTTCTCACTTTGTTGCATCTGCTGCAAAATCGTGTTCTGTTGGATTCGTTCGATCTGTTGTTCGGTGCCCCTGGGCCTGTCCACTATTGCGTACTCGCTGGACTGCTGAACATCGAAGATCTCACCTCAGCGCCAAGTCCTCCTTTAAGGTATCTTCCATAGGAATTGAACTGGTGAATCTGCGGGGTGAAATCGCAAACGAACGGCGCAACGCGGCACGGAAATTTCATCTGCAGATAGCCATCCACGCGCGTGGAATTCGCTGGGTTCGCCTTTGACAACGCCTGAAATGCTAAGCCCGCGGTCACGGGCAAAGGACATAAACGCGGATTCATCCAACAGCCAGTTCTGGCGAAGCACTTGGAGATCTCGTGACCACCTCTGTAGATCCTTGCTGAACTCAGTCTCTATCGCTTGTGCCCTAATCGCCATCAGGCACTCCTTTCCGTCTCAAGCGCCTCCTTGACCTGCTTCGCTCATATTTTAGGCCGATGGGGTCGGCTCCCGGTGCTGCCTTAGCTCCGCGATCTTGTCGGGCAATCGCTCCAGCAGATATCCGAAGAATGGCCGGCCGGTGCTGTCTCGCATTGAGAGGAGTGCTAGTGTAGCCGCTGCATCTGCCTCCGCGCGATGATGTTCGGACGTGTCTGTTGAGATCACCATAGAACGCACCGCATTGGTTCGCAGAGGTCCTGCGCCAGTTACCCGTGATCTGATGGACCTCTTGGGTGGGATCGTGGCCGATGGGGTAGTAACCGCAGAGGAATTCCGAATCCTTGATCAGTGGTTGATGCAGAATAGTGATCTGACCCGCGAGTTCCCGTTCAACATTCTCGCGAGGCAGTTGAGCGAGATCCTCGCGGACGGTCGTGTTGAAATCGCGGAATTCGAAAAGCTGCATGAAGTCATCCTTCAGATCCTTCATCCGCTATCGTTGGGCTGTATCGACCTGAGCAAGGTGAAAGAGACGCCCATGACACAGCCTCCCCCTCACATCACTTTTGCAGAAAGGGCGTTCGTATTCACGGGAAACTTCTATTTTGGGGAAAAATCAGCGTGTGAGAAAGCAACGACTAGTCGAGGCGGTCTCTGCAAACGGAGCGTCACTAGGGCGACGGACTACATCGTGGTCGGCGGCAAGGGATCAGCCGACTGGATATACGGCAGCTACGGTAGCAAGATCGAAAAGGCGATAGACAACGTCCGAAGCGGCTGTGGCACTGCAATTATTTCGGAAGCACGCTGGGCCCAGGCGCTTGACCGTATTTCCTCGGAAGAATCTTAGAACTGTGCCCATGCTGTGCCCACCGCATCGAGAACCGGCGAAAGTCAGCGATGGTCGATGAGTTGATTCCGGTTGAGGCAGCATGAAGTTCGCCTGATCCGGTCCTCGAAGGCGTGAAGTTGTCGCGCGACATCCGGGCAGCCGAAACAAAAAATCCAAAGACCCCTGCTGCTCTACTACGCCCTGGACATCGCAGCCCTCGAATAGCTATCGTGATCGGGAGCACCCGAAATGCCTGGCCTTCCAAACCCGCGGCAACAGCTTGTTCAATCCTTCGGACCCACTGCCGCCGAAACCTGGGTAGTCACCGC
>OCZT010005730.1_pt1 | contig 12355 bp, 10 predicted proteins | sample 1539031 | NCBI WGS metagenome assembly OCZT01 (sample SAMEA3539308, study PRJEB22396) | soil metagenome | biome: tundra; feature: field; material: soil | place: USA | collected 2010-05 | depth 0.15 m
GAGCCTCCAAAGCCCGCGTAAACACTGGCAAAATGCGCGTTTCGAGCAGGAATCGACCGAGACACCGCAGAAAACACCAAGCCACACCCACCGATCACGCGAATTTCAACGAGTTCCTAGTGCTATTGAGACCCGACCAGGCAGTAGCGGTTGCGGCTGCTATGATTTGTGTCTTCAACGAAAACGGCGACCGCACGGACCGCAAGAAGGCCCGCCTGAAGTACCTCGTCGACAAGTGGGGCGTCGATAAGTTTCTTGCGGAGACTGAGAAGCGCCTCGCATTCCCGCTCATCCGCTTTCCCGCCGAGGCGTGTGAGCCTCGCAAAGCCATCGACCGCGCTGGCCACATAGGCGTGCATGAGCAAAGCCAGCCAGGCTTGCACTATGTCGGCGTGGTGGTACCCGTCGGCCGTCTGCCGGTAGCGCAGATGCTAGCCATGGCGGATATTGCGGACCGTTTCGGCAGCGGTGAGATTCGGCTGGCCGTGTGGCAGAATCTCGTGATTCCGAACATCTCGAAAGACCACCTTGAAGCCGCGAAACAAGCCATACTCGCCGCCGGACTCAACTTCACCGCAGGCCGTGTGCTCAGTGGAACAGTCGCATGCACCGGCAACAAGGGCTGCCGTTTTGCTGCGACGGACACAAAATCGCATGCAGTCGCGCTCGCAAATCTGCTCGATGGACGCTTCACAATCGAGCAGCCGATCAACCTGCACGTCACCGGCTGCCCACACTCCTGTGCGCAACACTACATCGGAGACATCGGTCTCTTAGGCGTCAAAGTCGGTGGCGAAGAAGGCTATCAAGTTGTCATCGGAGGCGGCTCCGACCGGGATCAGGGTCTCGCCCGCGAACTGATTTCGACAATCAAGTTCGCCGATCTTCCTCCTGTCATGGGGCGGCTCTTTCACTCCTACACCACCCAACGCAACCCCGAAGAATCCTTCCTCGACTTCACCCGGCGGCATTCCGTCCCTGACCTTAAGAATCTGTGTCGACCCAGGAGCCCTTATGACGATGCAGACCGCACGCAGCACGGGCCTCGTGCCGTACATTCCCGACAACGCGCCCTTCAACGAAGAGCAGCGCGCATGGCTCACCGGCTTTCTGGCCGGCATTTTTTCAGCAGCCCAACCCGCGGCTGTTGCCGATACTCTGCCCTCCTTGAAGATCGCGGTCCTCTACGCCTCGCAGTCAGGAACCGCCGAAGGCCTCGCTCGCAAAGTCGCCAAAGGACCCAAGTCCAAGGGCCACATCGCCTCGCTCTCATCGCTGGAAGGCTACACGCCCGCCGCCCTCGCGGAGGAACGCTACGCCATCTTCATCGCCAGCACCTATGGCGAAGGCGATGCGCCCGACGCTGTCCAGCCGTTCTATGAGAAGCTCTGCGTTGAGCATTTCCCACGCTATCAGGACCTCTCCTACTCCGTCCTCGCTCTCGGCGAATCGCACTACGAGCACTTCTGCAAGTTCGGCATTGACCTCGACAATAAGCTCGCCTCGCTCGGTGCTGTCCGCCTTCACGATCGAGTCGATTGTGACGTCGAGCTCGACGAAGCCTTCGCGCAATGGAAGCAAGGGCTCTACTCTCGCCTGGAGTCCAGGCGTCGCAGCGCGTCCTGCCAGAAATGCCCCGTCCTCGTCCGGCACAACTTCCTCACCTAAGTCCGGGCCGCCGCCCCAATCCGGTAACGGCGGCGGCCCGGCGTTCACGCGCGACAATCCCTTCCTCGCACCTTTGGTAGACAAACACCCGCTCACACGCGACGTTTCCAGCAAACTTACGATGCACATGGCCTTCTCCATCGCCGACTCAAATCTCAGGTACGAAGCTGGAGACGCATGTGGTGTAGTCCCTCAAAACAACCACCAGTTCGTTGAAGACATCATCACGACTTTGAACTTCAGCCCGCAGGCGCCGGTGCAACTCCCCAAATCCGGTGCAACATCCCTCATCGACGCCCTAACCAATCATCTGCAGATCACGCGCCTCACCCGCAAGATGATCGAAGCGTATGCCACCATCGGCAACTGCCAACCCCTCTTCGGCCTGCTCGTACCCGAGCAGCAAGCGCACCTCGAGAAGGACACCTGGTACTGGGGCCTGATTGATCTGATCCACGACTATCCCGGGGTTCTGCATAATCCCGCAGACCTCGTCGCCATGCTACCCAAACTTGCGCCGCGCCTCTACTCGATCTCCTCGAGCCCCTACGCACACACCGGGGAAATCCACACTACTGTCGCCGTGGTTCGCTATCGTTCGCACAACCGTGAACGTGGCGGCGTCTGCTCCACGCTGCTCGCCGATCGCACTACCACCGGTGACCGCCGGCCCATCTACATTCAGCCAAACAAGAAATTCCGTCTGCCCGCTGCGGCTGATACGCCCATCGTGATGATCGGCCCGGGTACCGGCATCGCTCCCTTCCGCGCTTTTCTCCATGAGAGGCGTGCGCTCGCGACCACCGGCAAGAACTGGCTGTTCTTCGGAGAGCGCAGCGCAGCCACCGACTTCCTCTACCGCGAGGAACTCGAGTCGATGCTCGCAGATGGCCATCTGACACGCCTGGACACCGCATTCTCGCGCGATCAGGAACGCAATATCTATGTGCAGGACAGGATGATCGAACAGGCGGTGCAGCTCTGGAGTTGGATGCAGGGGGGAGCAAGCATCTACGTGTGCGGAGACACGAGCCGCATGGCGAAGGACGTAAATGCAGCGCTGCTCAGCATCGCCGAAACGCAGGGTGGCATGGACCAGGAAGCGGCACAGAACTACATCCAGACATTGAAGGATGATCATCGCTACCACCGCGACGTCTACTGAGTTCATAGAAACGTAACGCCACTTCACCGAAGCAAGGGAAAGAGGGTCGCCTTGGCACTCCCGCTCCACGAACGCGCCATCGATGGTCAGAGCGACGCACTCATGCGACTCACCGAGGATGGGCTCGTCTTTGGCCCGGGCACGCCCTTGCGCACTTCCGCAAACACCTTTCGCGGACCAGATTGAGTTCACCGCCTTTCCTTCCACGGGCAAGATCAAGGCGCTATGGTTCATCGCAACGAATCCCGCCGTCTCGTTCCCAAACTATTCAGTGCTCGAACAGGCGCTTCGCAGTGTCGAATTCCTCGTCGTGCAGGACGGCTTTCATCCAACGCCCACCAGCGACTTCGCCGATCTAGTCTTGCCGGCTGCAATCTGGGACGAAAAGGAAGGAACCTATACCAACTCCGAACGTCGCGTCAGCAAGGCGAATCGCATCGTCACTCCGCCAGGAGAGGCTCGCGCAGACTTCAACATCTTCCTCGATCTCGCCGAGCGAATGGGCGTCCGGCAGGTTCTCTATCCCGGCTGGACCACAACGCACGACGCTTTTCGCGAGTGGCAGCGCGTCTCCGCGGGCCGCATGTGCGACTACAGCCACTTCACATGGGACGAGATTGAGGAGGTCGGCGGCTTGCAGTGGGGTGGCGAACGCCTCTATGCCGACGGGGTATTCCCGACAGCCGACGGCCGTGCAAAATTGCACCTCGTCCCGTGCGAGCCATTCGTCGAGCAGCCCAACAAAGAGTATGACTTCATCCTCAACACCGGCAGAACTGTCGAACACTGGCACACCCGCACCAAAACCGCGCAGGTCGACATGCTCAACAAGATGGTTTCTTAACGCATGGCTGGAGATGAATCCCATCGACGCAAATCGGCTCAAGCTGCGCTCGCACGATCGTGTCACGGTCGTTTCACGCCGCAGCAAGGTCGCGAACCTCGAACTGCGCATCACCGCGATCGTCGCGCCCGGCCAGGTGTTCATGCCCTTTCACTTCTCCGAGACCAACTCGAACCTGGTCACGCTCGGAGCATTCGATCCAATCTCACGCGAGCCGAACTTCAAGCAGTGCGCCGTTCGCGTCGAGAAGACCGCAGCAGTTTGAAGCAGCACCAAGTTTCTCCGGCCATGTAGCCGGTGTTTGCCAGCCGACCGAGCAACCATGACGTTGCTCCCAGAACCCGACACACCCAGCACGACCAACTTATTCCGGAGGAATTTTATGGCAAGCTACAAAGCATTCATGAAGTCCGGCCACCAGCCGACACTTCTCGCCGCCTTTCTGTATTTCAACTTCAGCTTCGCGATCTGGGTGCTCAACGGCGCTATGGGTCCGTTTATCAGCCAGAATTTTCATCTCTCCCCGGCGCAGATCGGCTTCATGGTCTCAGTGCCCACATTGGCTGGCGCTTTCATGCGCTTCCCACTCGGTGTCTTGTCACAATACATCGGCCGTAAGAATGCCGCGATTGTCGAGATGTCAGCCATCACAACGCTGTCGGTCGTGTTCCTAATCGCCATCGCAGCTCTCTTTGGTCTAATGGCAACACCAACGCTCACCATCACTACGCTGCTCTTCATGCTCTGCTCTGCAGCACTGGGAGCAGGAAATGGCGCTACCTTCCAGCTTGTGCCTCTGCGCTGGCCCCTCGCCACCGCGGTTGCCGGCGGCATGATCGGCGAGATTGGCGCGCTCGGCGGAGGCATTCTTCCGAACGTCCTCGGCATGTCCAAGCAGCACACCGGCAGCTATCGATTGGGATGGATCTGCTATGCCGCGCTGGCGTTTGTCGTCCTGATCGTGATGCGCCTGGTCGCGCGTAGTTGGACCACAACCTGGGTCGGCTCTGGCGGCCGCTCCCATCCAGATCCACTTCCTGAAGCGGTCTATACCGATGACGCTGACGGCTATCTCGCGGCCGACTGAAGCTGGGACAGCAGTCGTGCAGGCAGGCGACCGAGTCGTATCGGTCGCCTGCCTGTTGTGCTGTTTAGAATTGATAATGGAGCAGGCACTCCGAAAATACAGAGGTGCTATACGAAGCTACGAATCAAAGGCAATTCTCTAAGATTGAGGGTCACGCGCTCTGAGGTCTCGAAAGTGATCGCGGCAGGTCGTATTGAGGAGACAATCCACTTCTCTTCCAACGAACAGTCGAGTTTGACCTACGCCCTTGCATGCGAAGCCGGTTTGATGAGCCCACAAATCCGCTACAAGCCATCGGAAGTCATGGTTCTGCTTCCTGAAGGAATGGCAGTGACGTGGGCGGAGAGTGATCAGGTTGGGATCTACACTACCATTGATCTTGGTCCTCACGGTACCTTGGATCTCAGCGTGGAGAAGGACTTCGCCTGCCTGGACCTCAGCTATGCCGAGAATATCGACACGTTCCCCAACCCCAAAGCCTGACGACTGCTCATACCCCGCCCGGAACGTCTTCCGATCGACCCAGTTAGGGGTCGACCTGCTCCCCAATCCGAAATCTGAGTGCTTGGCCGGCCCACTCCAAAATCGGGGGCTCCGGAACACCGTTTCGTGACCCTGAAGCGCCTCCTGGGCCGCTCCCACCACCCGTCGCACCGTTCGAAATTGCTTAATTGACAAACCGCGATCCACTTGGGTACAACTTGTCCGACCAATCGACAGGTCGGTTCTAATCCTGCGAAGCAATTTCTCTGACAAAGGTTCGCTGCTCTCGTCCCTTGGTAGTAAAGCGGCTTGTGGCGGCAGCGGTTTCTGGCTGCAGGGTGGCGGCGTGGACGTGGACGTGCCGTTCTATAGAGGGTTGAGCCTTGTCGGCAGCTTCAGTGGCGCACACGCATCGAACATCCAGCCGGGCGTGAACTTGAGCAAGCTCACCTACCTCGCTGGTCCGCGTTACACATTGAGTGGCTCGCGGTTCCAGATCTTCGGCGAGGGACTCTTCGGCGGCGCACACGCATTCGACGGCATCTTCCCTGCTACGGGCGGAGCAACGCCCACGGCGAATTCTTACGCTATCCAGCTCGGCGGCGGCGTGGATATTCCGCTCCGAAACGGATTCGGCGTGCGCGCACTCGAACTCGACTACGTTCGCACTGGGCTGCCCAACAACGGCACCAATTCCCAGAACGATCTCCGCCTCGCGTTCGGCCTCTCGTATCACTTCAACCACAAATGAAAATCACGGCCAGGATTACGGTCACGGGGCAACGGGGCTAGAACCCTCGATACGAAAAGGCAGGAAGACGCCCGAATTGCTCGATGGCTGACTGCCACCGACGTAGAGTTCGTATTCCCCCGGCTGTATGCAGCGACTCCCATCTGCACCCACAATGCTGAGCTGCCGCGCGTCGATCGTGGCTTGAACCATCATCAGCGCCCCTTTTGGTAGATGTATCTTCTCGAAGCCGACGAGTGTGCGGAGAGGCGCTTCAGGTTTGTTCTTCGCAATCAAGTAAAACTCGACCGTCTCATCGCCGGCACGATCCCCTGTGTTATTGAGCCTTACACTGACGTCGAGCGCCTTCCCTGCTTGTAACGTCGTGGCCGAGAGTCTGCCGGCTGTGTACTGAAAACTTGTGTAGCTGAGGCCATATCCGAAAGGATAGAGCGGCTCGCCGGTAAAGTAACGATAGGTGCGACCCTTCATGGTGTAGTCGTCGAATGGCGGAAGCTGACCCGTACTTGCATAGAAGGTCACGGGCAGACGGCCGGAAGGATTGTTCTCGCCGAAGAGCGTATCTGCAATAGCGGTGCCGCCGTCTTCGCCCGGATACCAGGCTTCGAGGATCGCGGACGTCTTCTGTCCTACGTCTTGGAGAGCGAGCGCACTCCCGTTCATAAGAACAATCACAAGAGGCTTGCCTGTCGCGGCGAGGGCCTCGATGAGCTGCATTTGGGCTTCCGGAAGTTCGATGGCTGTGCGATCGCCGCCTTCGAATCCCTTTACGTGCAATGGCATCTCTTCGCCTTCGATCTCAGGGCTCAGACCGAGGAAGGCAACGATGGCATCGGATTTGGCGGCTGCGGCGACCGCCTGATCTCTCAGCGCCGAGACAGGAGGATTCCAGGCAAATGTGAGGCCTGCTCCGAAGTGCGGCGAGTCGTGGATGTACTCGATGCGGACAGGATGCGGATTGGCGTCAGCGAAGGCCACGGTGAAAGGCTTTGTTGGTGCGCGCCGGCCGTGAGTTGCCACGTGAGCGAAGTCAAAGACCAGTTTTCCGTCGAGCCAGACCCTAACCGTTTCACCGTCCTCGCAGGTGCTGCAATGCGCCAGTGAGAAATCAAAACTGATTGCCGCCGGCGTGGGGGGCGTGAAGAATCCAGTCCATCGCACCGAGAAGGTCTTGCTCGAGACGCCGGCGACCGGTGAGGCACCGTTCCAGTCGAAGTCAATTGCCTGATCGATGCGGCTGAGGACTGGAGCACCAGTAAATCCCGCACCGTCGAAGTACTCGGCCTTGAGGCCGCGCTCGCCGACTCCCTTGTTGGTCGAGGAGAAGGCCGTGCTGGGTACGGGCACGGGAACTCCTTCGACGTAGGGAGAGCCTTGGCTGTAGGAGATGCGTCCGGGCAGGCGCTGCTCCAGCGCGGCAAGCGGCGTAACGGGATGCGATGCGATCGCGTTGTAGTTCCCTTCGAGCGCAGGTAGCGCGGCGGCGTTGGGTCCAACTACCGCAATCGACTTCATCGATGGCGAGAATGGAAGAGTGGCGTGATCGTTCTTCAGTAAAACCATCGAAGCTCGGGCGGCGGCGAGCGAAAGTGCTGCGTGCGAGGCAGAGTCATTCTCCGAAAGTGGAATGCTGCTGTACGGAACGCTGGATGCAGGATCGAACATGCCAAGGCGAAAGCGCGCGGCAAAGAGGCGCTTGACCGCGGCATCAATGTCGGTCTCGGATACAAGGCCCTGGTGCACAGCGTCTACGAGTACCGCATATTCATTTCCACAGCTCAGGTCAGTGCCCGCCTTAACGGAGACCGCGGCGGCGTGAGCCAGATCTCCCGCGAACTTGTGTCCGGCAGCCACGTCGGTGATGGCGGCACAGTCGGAGACGACATAGCCGGCGAAATGCCAGTCTCGCTTGAGCTTCTGCTGGAGTAGCATCTGGCTCGCGCAGGCAGGGGATCCATCCACAGAGTTGTAGGCGCACATGATGCTGCCGGCGCGTGCGTCGACGATCAGTTCCCGGAAGGCTGGCAGGTAGGTGTCTTCGAGATCGTGTGGTGAGATGACGGCGTCAAAAGTGTGGCGTTCGGACTCTGGCCCGCTATGAACAGCAAAATGCTTGGGAGTGGCGATCGTCTTGAGATATTCAGGATTGGAACCCTGCAGGCCGCGGACAAATGCAGATCCTATCTGGCCGGTAAGGAAGGGATCTTCTCCGTAGGTCTCTTGTCCGCGACCCCATCGTGGATCACGATCGATATTGATATTGGGCGACCAGAGCGTCAGGCCGTAGTAGATGGAGTGATTGTCCTCGCGCTGCGCCTGGTTATACTTGGCTCGCGCTTCCGTGGAAATAGTATCGGCGACCCGCTGAACCAGATCGGTGTCCCAGGTGGCCGCTAAGCCGATGGCTTGAGGAAAGACCGTGGCGTAGCCTGATCGCGCGACACCGTGAAGGCCTTCATTCCACCAGTTATATTCGGCGATGTGCAGACGAGGAATCGCCGGGGCTTCATTCTGCATCTGCGAAATCTTTTCGTCGAGAGTCATGCGGCTGACGAGGTCATCGACGCGCTGTGCCAGCGGTAGGGCTGGATTGAGGTAGGCGTCCTGCTTTGCGGAGGATTGACCCAGAGCCTGCGATACAAAGAAAAGCATCGCGATGACCACCGCGCTAGGCTTCTGAAAAGATGAAAAACCAGCCGGCATGTGTCAGACCCTTCCTGACTTCCGCTTGTCGAAGCTGTCGCGAATGGCGAAGAACGCTTCTTTGGGCTGGTATGCGTCATCGAAGGGCAGCGACCTTTGGGGACGATCCGGTTGTTTCTTGTGGTGCGTGGGGCCATTGTTGAGCCAGGTGTGATTGTCACTGACCCCCCAGGTCAAGACCGCAGTGACCGCGGGTTCCGCCAGGACTATGCCGAGATAGTCGCGATAGACCTCCGCAATTGCGTGGTCACGCCGGGCGACGTCATCGTAGGGAAGATCGTCTTCATTCACGTCCAGCTCCGTCACGAAGATCTTCAATCCCATCTGCCGCACGCTCGCCATGAAATCCCGGAGACCTTCTCCGAAGGCATATGGAGAACCCGCTTTGATGTGCGATTGAATTCCAACAGCATCGAGCGGGACATTGGCCGCCTTCAGCCGACGCAGTAATTGCAGCGTCACAGCACGTCGTTCGGTATCTTCCTCGTTGTCATATTCCACGCCGTATTCGTTATAGGTCAGCAGCGCATGTGGATCGGCCTGCCTCGCCGTGCGAAAGGCAATCTCAATGTAGTCCGGGCCGAGCAACTCCATCCAGGGAGACTTGCGCAGGCCGTCAGGACGGCCATCCTTCGGCAGCACTGCTTCGTTGACCACATCCCAGGAGTGGATCTTGCCCTTGAAGTGACCGCCCACGGTCATGATGTGGTCTACCAGGAACTGTTTTGCGTTTTCCTTCGTGACCGTCGTGGAGAACCAATCGGGAATCGCCTCATGCCATACGAAGTTGTGCCCGCGCACCGTGATCTTGTGGTGCTCCGCGAAGGCAACGAGGGTGTCTCCATCTGCGAAGGAATACTTATCCGGAGCGGGCCGAAGAGATTTCCATTTCATTGCGTTCTCGGCGACAAGGATGCTGTATTGCTCGGCGAGAATGCGGGCGTAGGTTTGGTCGGAGGCGAGGAGTCTTACGTCGACGGCGGCACCGGCGAGCAAACCATGTGCTCGTGCGTGCGCCTTCAGGGAGCGCGGTCCGGTGATTGGGGCCGTCTTGTCCACTCGAGCGCCCGTGAGGCTCCGATCCTGAGGCGCTCCAGCAGCGAAAAGAGGACAGGCCAGGGCACCCATTGAGAGGCCGCCGCCGATTGTCAGCCCTTTGGATACAAATCTGCGACGCGTCAGCATTGTTGTAGGAATCATCTTCTCGGCATCTCCGGTCGTCGCTTCAGTGTGTGGGTGCTATGTTCCTCGCGAAGGAACGAGGTCACGGATACCGCAAGTTTGGAATGAGATATCCGTGACCGCACGCGGGCATTCTTCGGGATCGACTAACCGCGCTCAGTTTAGAAATTCAGCTTCAACGAAAACTGCGCGATGCGTGGATCGTTGGCAGCCGCTCCGTTCTGCGGAGTTGTGCCTGTGACCTCGCCGAAGGTGCTGTTGAGCGTCACGTTCGGATCGCCGAAGTTGGTGTGGTTGAAAAGATTGAAGTACTCCGCCCGGAACTGCAGCGCAGCCGTTTCGGTGAATGGGAAACTGCGGGCAATCGACATGTCGACGTCCGTATAGCGCGGCCCGACGAAGGAGCCCTTCACGACGTTGCCGTACGTCCCGGCCGCGTTCGCACTGAAGCTGGCGGCGTTCAGCCAGTTCTTGCAGTGGGCCGTCACCGGGCAGGCACTGCCGCCATAGGCATTGCCGCCAAGAAACACGGCGCGGTCGCGGCTCTGGCCGGAGCCGGAGCTGTTGTTCGACGACGCAGAAACCGTCAGAGGATCGCCGCTGCGGGTCTGGAGGAGACCAGAGGCCTGCCAGCCATTGATCAGATAGCGGACCGCGGCAGGTGAGTCCTTCATCACCTTTGGAACCTGGTAGACGAACGAGATGGAAGCTACGTGTGCGTGATTGAAGTCCGACGGGCCGTGGTCGAGGCGCTTGAAGTTAGGTTCGTAGGTCGGCAACGCATACGAGTTGTTGGAGGCAATCGCCGTCGACGATTGGTTATAAGGCGTATTGTCGATGGCCTTCGACCATGTGTAGTTGGCGAGGAGAGTCAGGCCGGAGCGCATGCGCTGCTCCGCTGAGAGCTGCAATGAGTTGTAGCTCGCATTGCCGCCCATGTTGGCTTCGGTAATGGGCTGCGTGTAGCAGCTCGTGCAGCCAACCCTGTTGTAGACCCGACGATTGTAGTTGGGGTCCGTCAGCGGCACCGCGTCCACGTTCTGGATCGGGTTCAGTTCCACCGGCGTCCATTGGTGGCTGCTGTGCCCGGCGACGTATGCGGCCCGCGCCAAAAGGCTATGCGTTACCTGCTGTTCCAGCGCGAGGTTCCAGGAGTAGCTGATCGGAGTCCGGAAGCTGCGGTATGGATCGTAGGTGAGGAACGCCTGCGGCGGGATGGCCGAGGTGTTGGGCGGAGGTTGCGGCGCGGGGAACGGATTCGGCGTGCCATAGCTGGTGTACGGGTTGGAGAAGTTGATCGATGGCCCACCGGTGGCCGAGCTGATATTCACGTTGGTGATAAACGGCGAAGTGTTGGAGTAGATGTTGTAGAATACGCTGCTCAGGCGGCTGTCGTAGAAGTCGCCCGCTCCGCCGCGCAGACTGGTCTTGCCCGTGCCAAAGACGTCCCATGCGAAGCCGACACGCGGCATGAAGTGGCTGTAGATACTCGGAATGCCATTGGGATTGAAGCCCGCGTCACCGGCGAACTGAAGCCCGGCCGGCGCCAGCGGATAGACCGTGGAGTGCGTGCCTGAGGCGTAGAGGCTGGGGAAGAAGCTGCCCATGCGGCCCTGAACCTCATGCCAGGGAATGAATGGCTCATAGCGCAGGCCATAGTTCAGCGTGAGGTTGCGGGTGAGCTTCCAACTGTCCTGAGCGTAGAAGCCGAAGAACTTGCCGCGCAGATCCAGGAACTGGCCGGAAGCCTGGGCGAAGTTCTGCACATACCCCAGCAGGAAGCTGGCGACGGCGTTGTTGGTCACGTTCGCGTTGAAGGTGAACAGGCCGGGCTGCTGGAAGAGGTTGTTGACGTCCACCTTGGACACCTCGCCGTGAAAGCCGAAGGCCAGGTTGTGGCTTCTCACCTGCCAATGCAGGTCGTCGCCCAGCGTGTAATTGGCGCGTGCGAAGTCCGCCTGCGGATTGCCGCCCAGGGTGAAGAAGCCGCTCACCGTGATCTGGTTGATCTGCTTGAATGCCGGCTGCCAGATGTTCACACCCAGGTCGTTTACGTTGATGCTGCCCGGCAGCGGGCCGCGGCTGGCGTCCTCCAACTGATAGCTGAGGATGAAGTTGTTCAACAGCCGGCTGGAGAAGGTGTGCGACTCCGAGACCAGCGCGTTGTAGTAATGGATGTTTGCCTGGTCGGTGTAGGTCAGCAGGTTCTTCAGGTTCAGCACGCCGTTCACGTGGTATCCGTCGGAGAAGTAGCGCGCGGCCAGCCGGTCGTTCCCGCCCAGTTCCTGATCGAAGCGCGCCGTCACCTCGCCCAGGTTGTAGAAGTTGGGCAGGACGAAGGCGAAGTTGCCGTTGGCGTCGCCTGTGGGCAGATAGGTCAGCAGCGCCTTGGAGGCCAAGTTGAACGAGCTAGTGGGGATGGTCGCCGTATAGGAGGTGCCACCGTTCGAAACATATGGATAGCACTGGCTC
>OCZT010005731.1_pt1 | contig 12354 bp, 8 predicted proteins | sample 1539031 | NCBI WGS metagenome assembly OCZT01 (sample SAMEA3539308, study PRJEB22396) | soil metagenome | biome: tundra; feature: field; material: soil | place: USA | collected 2010-05 | depth 0.15 m
ATGGTGGCGTCCTCTAACCGAACAACTCGAAGACCCGCGCGTCGGAGCCGTCGCCCCCGGCATCGCCAAATGGCGCGACGACGGGAAAAACGGTTGGGGCATCCGCTTTGAGGGTCCGCAAATGGAAGTGAAATGGTATCGCCGCAAACCGAAAGGGCCCACCGCCGTGCCCATCCTCCCCGGCTGCTGCCTGGCCATGCGCCGCGACGTTTTCGAACGAGCCGGCGGCGGCTGGGATAGCGGTCTGCACCAGCGCGGCAACGTCGATAACGAAGTCTCCGTGCGCCTGTGGCTGCTTGGGCTTGAACTGCTCGTCGTCCCTGAAGTCGTCGTCCGGCACCGCTTCCGCAAGTCGTCGCCGTTTCCCGTCGGGTGGCCTCAGTATCTGCATAACCGCCTTCGTCTGGCCTTTGTGCATTTCGGTCCGGAAAGGCTCGCCCGGGTCGTTTCCAGCCTGCGCCAATACCCCGGATTCGGTGAAGCCATGGCCCTGCTGGTCGATGGCAACGCCGGCGCGCGCCGCCGCGAATTATTTTCCGTTCGGACGCGAGATGATGATTGGTACTTTGAACGGTTTCGATTACACTGGTAGCACTCCGGAATCTGGAGAACACCGTACATAGAGGAGGCATTTAGGAATGGCAACGAAGAAGAAGAAGGCTGTGAAGAAGGCGGCTCCCAAAAAGGCAGCTCCCAAAAAAGCAGCCCCGAAGAAACCCGTCAAGAAAGCCGCTCCGAAAAAAGCGGTAAAGAAGGTCGTCAAGAAACCCGCGGCGAAAAAGCCCATCAAGCCGCCCAGCACCCCTCCGCCCTCCACCCCAGTGATGGCGTAATCGCCGGCCAATCGACAAATCGGGGGCGGGCGCCAACGCCGCGGCCGTCCCCTCAATCCCTCCCCTGCGCCATGGCCGCCCCCAAAAAAACAACCTCCCCTCACCTTGTCGCCGATCCGAATAAGGACCGCACTCAGTGGTTTCTAAGCCGCTCCATTTTCCCCCTTCGCGACGCCATGCCCTCGGCGCTTGAGGACTTCTGGCTGCACCAGGAAAATTTTATTCACGTCCCTGATTTGACTTGGGAGCCTGCCGGTCCTTCCAACTTCGCCGGCCGTGTCACCTGCCTCCTGCTGGACCCCGCCAATCAAAGTCATCTGTTCGCCGGTTCCGCCGCCGGAGGCTTATGGCGCACCGTCGATGGCGGCAGGAACTGGAAGTCCTGCTGGCCGAAATATCTCAATCAGAACATCGGCGCGCTGGCCATTGATGCCTTCGACAGCACCCGGGTGCTGTGCGCCACCGGCGAAGGCAATCTCTCCTCGGATTGCTATCCCGGCAGTGGCGTCTACGTCACCAGCGACGCCGGCTTCACCTGGATCCCTTACTTCACCGCCCCCGGAGGCGGCCCGCTCGCGAAGCAGGCCCAGTTCCCCAGGCGCGTCGGTACCATCGCCTTCGGGCGCGACGAAAATAAGCAGGCTCGCGCCGCCTTCGGCGCCGTTTCCTATGACGAGAGCCTTCCCGCTGCTTTATATATGGACCGGGGCGCACCCGGGATTCTACCCGATACCAGTTGGGGCATTCGCAGCTATAACTGCTACGCGGTCGTCTTTCATCCCACCGAAGACAACATCATGTACGTCGCCATCGAGCCGCGCGGCGCCCAGAACGGCATCTGGCGCAGCAAGGATTATGGAAAGACGTGGGAACACCTCAAGCACGGCCTGCCGGCGGGAGAATTTTGCGGCCGCATGAGCCTGGCGATTTCGCCCTCCAATCCCCGCGTCCTCTACACCATGATTTCCAGTACTTCGCACGCCCACGGAGTCCTGGGCGTCTTTCGCACTCGCGACGGCGGCGACACCTGGCAATCCATCGGCGACCGCCACTTCGAAACAGAATCCCAACTGGCCTATAACAACACCGTCGCCGTCCATCCCACCCATCCCGATTTCGTCGTCTGCGGCGCGGTCGATCTGCACCTCACCACCGATGGCGGGAAAACCTGGAACCGCATCACCACCGGCAAGCGAGGCAGCCCGCCCCAGCGGTTTCCGCCGAACTTCGTCCATAGCGATCATCACGCCATCGTCATCGACCCCGCCGGCTGGATCTATTCGGGAAACGACGGCGGCGTCGCGCTCAGCGAAGACGGCGGTAAAACCTGGCAGGACCGGTCCAGCGGAATGGCCACTTCCATGTTCTATGCCGCTGGCGTGGCGCAATCGAATTCGCGCATCTACGGCGGAGGCACGCAGGATCACGGAACCCTCATCGCCGGTGTGCCCTCCGCGCCCGGCGAACCCCTTCCCCCGCCGGAAGAGTTTACCCGCGTCCTATCGAGCGATGGGGGCTGGATAGAGTTTGACCCCGCCGACGCCCAACACGTCTTCGGCACCACCACGGACCTTGAAATTTCGCGCCATCGCCAAGGCGAGCCCTGGGCCGCCGGCCAGCAGCTCGCCGGGTGGCATTCCGTTTCCATCAAGTCGAAATTAATGACCAGCGCCGAAAAAGAGCTCCGGGGAATGGCCGTGCTCGAAATCGAACCTGGCCGCCGCAAGGGTAAGAAAAAGCTCTGGCTCGGCACCAGCCGGCTGTGGCAAACCGAAACCGACGGCAGATCCTGGAAGCCCGTTTCGCCCACCTTCGATGGCTCGGCCATCTCCGCCATCGAGTGCGCCCCCGCCAACCCCCAGGTCCTCTACGTCGCCACCTCGCAGGGGAAGATTTTCCGCAGTACCGATGGCGGCGCATCCTGGTCCGGTAATCTGGCCAACGCCGCCATTCCCCAGCGCCTCATCACCCGCATCGGCACCCATCCCAAAAAAGCGAGCTACGTCGTGGCCACCGTTGCCGCCAGCGGCGTTCCCGGCACCAGCCTCAATGGCGATGCACCCTACGCGCACGTGTTCGAATCGGACGATATGGGCGTAACATGGCGTCCTCTGGATGGATTGCCCGATGTGGTCTACAACGCTCTGGCCTTCGAAACCCGCGATCCCTACCGTTTGTTCGTCGCCGGCGACTCCGGCGTCTGGATGCACGATGGCATGCGCTGGGCCAGCGTCGCGGGCAATATGCCCAACGTGGTTGTATCCGACTTGATCTTTCACCACGACGATCGGTATCTCTATGCCGCAACGTTCGGGCGCGGCATGTGGCGCCTCAAAGTTCATGAGCCCTTCCCCTTCGTCCCGGCGCTCGATCTTTCCGTGACCCCCGACGATCCGATGACCGTGGGTCTCATGCGCGATGCAACCGCGCCCGCCCCGCAACTGCTCAGTCCCGACGATGGCGCGCTCCTGTCCCGCACCATGTCGTTAAGCTGGACGCCGGTAAAGGACGCGATCGGATATACCGTGGACGTGTTTATCGAAGGGCAGTGGAATTCATACAGCAGCCCTGACCACCCGGCGTTGATCTTCGACGCCTGGTCCGATGGCGCCGGCACTTGGCGCGTCTGGGCGATCTTCCCCGAAAGCCGCCGCTCCCCCGCCTCCGCCATCCGCCACTTCACCATCGCCAGTTGAGTATCGTCAAGACTCGGGGACTGACACCTTTTTCGCCCCACGCCCTGCGGATCGTCATCAACCTTCGCGGCGAAAAACGCCAGCCCACGGTTTCAATGCCCCCGGACGTACTATAATCTTCAATCGAGAGCCAAATGAAACCCCTCCTCCTGTCCCTCTCTTTCCTCCTCGCCGCCCCATCCGTCGGATCTCAAAACATCATCGTTTACAAAGAATCTAAACGTTTCGCAGGCTGGCCCGCCAACCACGGCATCTGGATGTGGGACGATGAAATGGTAGTAGGCTTCGAACGCGGCTTCTTCCACTTCAACGACCAGCGCCATTCCATTGACTGGGACCAACCCGCCGAACACGTCCTCGCCCGATCCCTCGACTCGGGCCAAACCTGGACCCTGGAACACCCCGAAACCCTCAAGCCTCCTCCCGGCTCCAAGGTCGCCAACGTCCTCACCGAACCCGGCGGAAAAATCCCCGTCGATTGCCCCGGCGGCGTCGACTTCACTAACCCCAACTTCGCCCTCACCGTCCGCATGGAGAGCGTCGACATCGGTCCCTCGCGTTTCTATTACACCTACGATCGCGGCAAAACCTGGTCCGGACCATTTAAGGTGCCCAATTTCGGCCGGCAGGGCATCGCCGCCCGAACCGATTATCTGATCGACGGCCCGCACGACATGACCATGTTCCTCACCGCCGCGAAATCCGACGGCAAGCAGGGCCATGTCATCGTGGTTCGTACGAAGGACGGCGCGAAAACGTGGAAAATGATCTCTTTCATCGGTCCCGAACCCGCCAAGGACGACAAGGCCATCATGCCCGCCTCCGTCCGCTTGTCTCCCAAATCCATTGTCACCGCCATCCGTCATCCCACCTGGATCGAGATGTACCGATCCGACGACGACGGCGTCACTTGGAAATATTGGAGCAAGCCCGCCCCCGATACCGGCGCCCATAACGGCAACCCTCCGTCGCTAGTGAAACTGCGCGACGGTCGCCTCGTCATCACGTATGGCTACCGCTCCGCCCCCTATGGCATTCGCGCCCGCATCAGCAAGGATGAAGGCAAAACCTGGGGCGACGAAATCATTCTGCGCAACGACGGCGGCGCCTGGGACCTGGGCTACACCCGTAGCCTCCAGCGCTCCGACGGAAAAATGCTAACGGTTTACTATTTCAACGACCACGAAGACACAGAGCGCTACATCGGCGCCACAATTTGGAGCCCCAAATGAAAAATTTCTTGCGGCGCGAGCTTCAGCTTGCAGCGGCGGCTTCAGCCGCCGTCTTTTGCCTCGCCACCACCGCCCAAGCCCTCGACCTCCACAACGCCCGCGTCGCCCCCGACCCCAACTTGACGGGACCCGAAAAGAAAGCCGTGCAAATGCTAATCGAAGAGGTAGAGCGTCGCACCGCGCTCCAATGGTCCCAGGGCTCCGGTCCAACCATAAAGATCCATCACGCCACCGGCACCGGCCAAGCCGAAGGCTTCCACCTCTCAGTCCGCGGAAATACCGTCGACATCCAAGGCAACGATGAACGAGGCACCCTCTTCGGAGTAGGCCGGTTCCTCCGCGCCCTCCGCTGGGATCATTTCCAAGCCTCCATCGACGACAATCTCGACATCGCGACCGCCCCCAAATACAAACTCCGAGGCCATCAGATCGGCTACCGCCCCAAAGTCAACGCCTACGACGCCTGGACTCCCGCGATTTTTGAGCAATATCTCCGCGACATGGTCATCTTCGGCACCAACGCCGTCGAGCTGATCCCTCCCCGCTCCGACGACGATGACGACAGCCCGCATTTTCATCTGTCGAAAATCGACATGATGGCCGAAATGTCCCGCATCTGCGCCGAATACGGCATCGACGTCTGGATCTGGTATCCGGCCATGGACAAAGACTATTCGGACCCCAAAACCGTCGACTTCGCGCTCAAGGAATGGACCGAAATCTACAAAAAACTTCCCCGCATCGACGCGATTTTCGTCCCTGGAGGCGATCCCGGCCACACCCAGCCGAAATACCTTTTTGCACTTCTCGAAAAACAGAAGCGGGAACTGCGCAAATATCATCCCAAGGGCGAAATGTGGATGTCGCCTCAGAACTTCGACGCCGCGTGGTTCGAAGAATATCTGGGCCTTATGAAAACCGAGCCCAAGTGGCTCGACGGAGTCGTCTACGGCCCCTGGACGCGCATCACCATTGAGGAACTGCGCGCAACAATCCCCACCCGCTACCCCATTCGTTACTATCCCGATATCACCCATACCATTCACGCCGAATTCCCCGTCCCCGAGTGGGATGTCGCCTTCGCGGTCACCCAGGCCCGCGAATCCATCAACCCCCGTCCCACCGATTACCAAAAAATCTTCCACCACATGATGCCATCGAGCATGGGCTTCCTTACCTACTCGGAAGGCATAAATGATGACATGAATAAGTTTGTCTGGAGCGGTTTGGGCTGGAATCCGGATCAGGACGTTTCCGAAATCCTGCGCGAATGGGCCAGATGGTTCATCAGTCCGAAGCATGAAACCGCGCTCGCCCAAGCCGTTCTCGATCTCGAATCAGACTGGCACGGCCCGCTCCTGCCGCGCACCTCCATCGACGAAACGTTCCACAAAGTGCAGTCCATCGAACGCGCCGCCACGCCGCAAATGCTGCTCAACTGGCGTTTCCAGCAGATCCTCTATCGCGCTTATTACGATAGCTTTGTCCGCCAGCGCCTGCTCTACGAAACCGGATTAGAACAACAGGCGCTCGACCGCCTGCGCAACGCCCCCCGCTTGGGTTCGATCGTCGCCGTCGACGAAGCCACGCGCATTCTCGACGAATCGTTGACCAAACCAGCGGCCGAAGATCTGCGCAATCGCATTTTTGCCCTCGCCGAGGCGCTCTATCAAAGCATCCATGCGCAGCTAAGTGTAGACAAATACAAGGCTATCGCCATCAGCCGCGGCGCGAATCTCGATACCATCGATTTCCCGCTGAATAACCGCGTTTTCTTGAAAGATCAATTTGCGAAACTCCGCTCCCTCCAAAAAGAAGACGACCGCCTTGCCGCCATCCACGCGATTCTTCATCGCACCGATCCCGGCCCCGGTGGTTTTTATGACGACCTCGGCAACACCTCCATGCAGCCGCACCTTATAAATGAAGGACCTGGCTATGAAAACGACCCCGGCAGCTTCCATTCCACCCGCTCCGAATACGCCGCCTTTTCCGGAGGCATTATTGGACGAACCTCAGCCGAAGCGACCAAGCCGGATGGGCCGGCGCGCTTTATTTTGAACCCGATGGCGTGGTGGACGTGGGCCGAAACACGCTACGAAACGCCGCTCACGATGCGTTATGAACACCTCGATCCCAATGCATCCTATAAAGTGCGCGTGGTTTTCGTCGGCCGTCCGACCGATCCGAAGATCAAACTCATTGCGAATGAGAAATTTGAAGTACACGGCTGGATCCAGAAGCCGGCCACCATGCAGCCGGTCGAATTCCCGATCCCCGCCGAAGCCACGAAAACCGGCTCGTTAACGCTGCGCTGGTTTCTCGATCAGGGGCAGGGAGGGTTTAACGGATCGATCGACATCGCGGAAGTATCTCTGGTGGTCATACCCGGTAACGCATAAATCGCATAAAATCCCCTCCATGACTGTCGGGGTTCCATGTCAGTTCCGCCGGCACAACCCGTGGGACCCCGACAGTTATGGAGGGGATAATTCGCCCTTAACCAAGCCGTTTTTCAATCGCTCTCGCCGTCTCGCGCACCGCCGCGACGACGGTTTTGCGCTGTTCTTCCCCGCGAAACCGGATCATCGGCATGGACAGGCTCACCGCTCCGATGGCGTACCCATTTGCCCGTAAAATAGGCGCCGCAAAGCATCTTCCGCCCGGCGTACTCTCTTCCAAATCCTCCGCGGACCCACGTTCGCGAATCATCGCGAATTCGTCGCGCAGCGCAATTTCGTCGGTGATGGTATTGGGCGTAAAATAGTGCGTTCCGTAGCTGCGGACCAGCTTTTCCGTGATCTCAGGCGGCTGAAACGCGGTGATCGCTTTGCCCAATGAGCTGGCATTCGGCGGCAGAATGCGGCCCGGCGTGTTGCCCATGCGCATCAATTGCGGACTTTCGAAAACCAGCAGCACTTCGATGTGATTTTCGAACAGCGCGGCCATGCTGGCGGTTTCGCAATACTCCATGCATAAACGCTCCAGAGGATCCGAGCCCTGGCGCAGCAATTGGTGATGATTGGTTTGCGCGAAATAGCGGCCGTCGGGCGTTTTACACAGATAATGCAGCGATTCGAGGGTGTAGAGCAACCGGAATGCGGAGGTTTTGGTCAGGCCCAGCAAGGCCGAAATTTCCGCCAGCGAAAGCGGTTGAGGGCTGCGGCGAATGCATTCGAGCGCCAGCATCGCTTTTTCGACCGCGCGCGAAAAATACTGGTCTTTCATCCTTGCAAGGACCTGTAGCCTTTTTCGACCTGCGCATATTCGGCTTCGGAAAATGGCGCGAACGGAGGCGCGGGTTCCGGACCGCAGAGGCCGGCGAGGGACAGCGCCGCTTTGATGCCGCGCAAATAGCTGCCGCCGTGGAATCCGACCCGATACAGGGCGCGGCTGGACTGCTCGACCTTCGCTTGTAGTTCTTCGGCGCATTTTGTATCGCCGCGAACGATGGCGTTGTAGAGCTCGACAAACAAAGTGGGATTCAAATTCGAGCCGCCGCAGACGCCCCCGATGGCGCCGCGCTTCATGCATTCGACCAGCATTTCTTCGGGGCCGATGAGGACGCTGAAACCGGGACGGTCGCGCAACAGGGCCACCGTTTTTTCGAGATACTGCAAGTCGCCGGTCGAGTCTTTGAGGCCGACCACACCGGGAAAATCGGCGGCGCGGCGGACGGTTTCGGGATCGAAAGATGTTTTCGTCAGATGAGGGATATTGTAGAGGAACAGCGGCAGTGAGAGCCGCTTCGTGACGAGTTCGAGATAACGCAACAGGTCGTCCTGCGAGTGCTGGAAATAATAAGGAGCAGCCAGCACGACCGCGTCGGCGCCCGCCTCCACTGCGGTATCGGCGAGGCGCAGCGTTTCGGAAATCGCGGTATCGGCGATGCCGGCCAGCACGGGCATGCGGCGGTTGACCTGAGTGCAGGTGCGGCGAATGATTTCCTGGCGCATTTCGCGGCCGAGCGAGGGAAACTCGCCGGTGGTGCCGAGCAAAAAGATTCCATTCACGCCGCCCGAGATGACGTGCTCAATCAATCGTTCCAGTCCGAAGGCATCGAGAGAGGGCTCGGCGTGATTGGATAAAGCCAGAGGCGTGGCCAAAGGGGTGACGATCCCGCGTAACGGTAGTTGCATGTTTTCCTATTGTACTTGCGTATTCTGAATCTGTGTTTATAATGATGAAACGATTATGCGTAAATTGAAACTAGTCTGTCTTGCAGTGTTGGGGGCTTCCGCCCTTTTGGGCGCTCACTTCGAGAATGCGGTTGTCGTTCTGGCCGGTTCGCCGACGACTCCGCAAAAGAAGGCCGCGCAGATGCTGGTGGAGGAGATCGAAAAGCGGACGCAACTACGGCTGAAAATTTCGTCACAAGTGCCAGCGGGGGCGCCGACGATCCAGTTACGTTTGGCCGCGGGTAAGCCGGAGAGCTTTACGATTGCGTCGACGAACAACGAGGTTGTTGTTTCGGGCGCGGACGATCGCGGGGTGGTTTTCGGCGCGGGCTACCTGTTGCGGCAGTTTCACATGTCGCGGCAGAGGCTGGAACTGGACGCGAATTTGAAGATCGCGACGGGGCCCAAGTACGCGGTGCGAGGGCAGCAACTGGGGTATCGTCCGAAGACGAACGCTTACGACGCGTGGAACGTCGCGATGTGGGAGCAGTACATTCGCGAACTGGCGATTTTCGGCAACAACACGATTGAGCTGATTCCTCCGCGGTCGGACGACAACGACGACAGCCCTCATTTCCCTTTGCCGAAGATCGAGATGATGGTGGAGATGTCGCGCATCGCCAACGAATATGGCCTCGATGTATCGATCTGGTATCCGGCGATGGATAAGGATTACTCGGATGCGGCGACGGTGGAGTTTGCGCTGAAGGAATGGGAAGAAGTTTTTCGCAAGTTGCCGCGCATCGATGCCATTTTTGTTCCGGGCGGAGATCCGGGGCACACGCAGCCGAAATACATGTTCGGTTTATTGGAAAAGCAGACGGCGAGCCTGCACAAGTATCATCCGAAAGCGCAGATGTGGCTTTCGCCGCAGGGATTCACGAAAGACTGGCGCGACGAATTTTGGGGATTGATGGCGAAAGATCCGAAGTGGCTTTCCGGGCTGGTGTTCGGGCCGCAGGTTTACGGGAGCCTGGAAGAATTTCGCGGGCTGACGCCGAAGCGTTTTCCGATTCGCTTCTATCCCGACATCACGCACAGCATTCACGCCGAGTTTCCGGTGCCCGACTGGGATCTGGCGTACGCAACCACAGAGGGCCGCGAAACGATTAACCCTCGGCCGGTGGATGAGACGGCGATTTTTCATCGCTACCAAAAATTCGCCGATGGGTTTGTGAGTTATTCGGAAGGCTGCAACGACGATGTGAATAAATTTGTCTGGAGCGGATTGTTGTGGAATCCGGAGGCTTCGACCAAGAGCATTCTTACGGATTTCAGCCGATTTTTTATCGGCGACGACATGGCGGATGATTTTGCCAACGGTCTGTTTGCGCTGGAGCAGAACTGGCGCGGGCCTCTGGCGTCGAACCGGCAGGTTCCGGTGACGATCGCGCAGTTCAAAGATATGGAGCGGCGCGCGACGCCGCAGCAGAGGCTGAACTGGAGATTTCAGGAAGCGCTGTATCGGGCTTATTACGATGCGTATGTGCAGAGCCGTTTGCTGAGCGAGAACAGGCAGGAAGAGATGGCGATGGCTGCGCTCGCAAAAGCGAAGCGGAATTGGCCGCTGACATCGGTGGGATCGTTGAAGGCGATGGAAGAGGCGCAATCGATTCTGGATTCGGATATGCGGACGGCGGATGCGCGCGAATATCGCGCCCGGGTGTTTGAACTGGCCGAGGCTTTGTTTCAGAGTATCCATATGCAGTTGAGCGTGGACCGTTATAAAGCGATCGGGATCGATCGCGGGGCGAATCTGGACGCCATCGATTTTGCGTTGAACAACAGGGTGTGGCTGGAGAATCGCTTCGACCAGATTCGCGCGATGGCCGCGGAGACGGAGCGGATTGCGAAGATCGATGAGATTTTGAACTGGACCGATCCCGGGCCGGGTGGATATTACGACGCGCTGGGAATTGTGAACCAGAGGCCTCACCTGGCGATGGGCGAGACGTACGCTCAGGACCCGGATTTTTTGAAATCACCCCTGATTTCCTTCGGCAGTTCGCCGCAGAGGGGCTGGCGGACCACCACGGCGGCGGATGGAGAGATTATTCAGGACAGGCCGCTGCGGATGCGATACACGGACCTGGATCCATCGGCCAAGTATAAAGTGCGGGTGACGTATGGAGGCGATTCGCGGAGGGTGGCGGTGAGGCTGACGGCGAATTCGATGGAGGTGCATCCGTTCCGCGAAAAAGGCGCAACGCAGGAGCCGGTGGAGTTCGAGATTCCCCAGCAGGCGACGGCCACCGGGACGCTGACGCTGGAATGGACGAGGACGCCGGGGTTGGGAGGGAACGGTCGGGGGACGCAGGTTTCGGAAGTGTGGTTGATTAAGGTGGGGAAGTGATGAAGAAACTTATGGCCACGGATGAACGCGGATGAACGCGGATCTAAAGACGAATTGGGAGCATCCGGTTCGGGCGAAGTTGCAGGCGGGCGAGATTGTGCTGGGCGCGACCATCACTACGCCTAGCATTGAAGCGGCGGCGCTGGCGGCGACACTCGGATTTGATTTTTTGTGGGTGGAGATGGAGCATTCGCCGATTACGCTCGAAACATTGCGCGCGATTGTGCTGGCGACCAGGGGCTTGCCGGCGGCGGTGTTTGCGCGCGTGCCGGTGATTGAGTTGTGGACCGCGAAGCGGGTGATGGATCAGGGTGTGTCGGGTGTGATTTTTCCTTTCGCATCGACGCCGGAGAAAGCGAAGACGGCGGCGCAGGCGTGCCGGTATCCTCCGCATGGGAAGCGTGGGTCGGGCGCCGGCCTCGCGACATTCACGTGGCCGGAGCCGGAGAATTATTACGATTCGGCGGATGCAAATATGATGACGATGATCGTCATCGAAGAAGCAATCGCGGTGGAGAAGATCGACGAGATCGCGGCGACGCCGGGGGTCGACGTGCTGTTTATCGGGACCAGCGATCTGTCGTTTTCGCTGGGATTGCGCGGGCGTCAGAATGAGCCGCTGCTGGAAGAAAACATCGCGAAGATCGTGGCGGCGGGAAAAAAGCAGGGGAAGTTTCTGGGCCGGCCGGCGGGCTCGGCGGAGTTGGTAGAGAAGTATCGCGAGCAGGGATTTCAATTCTTCCAATCGCAGACGGAACTGGGGTTGATGCGGTTGGGCGCGAAAGCGCTCGGGTTGAAAGAAGTGCCGGTGAAGGCGCTGTACTGATGTCGTATCGCTGGTACGTGGTGGCGATGCTATGGGGCATCTCGTTTTTCAATTACGCGGACCGGCAGGCGATTTTTTCGGTGTTTCCACTGCTCGAAAAAGAGCTGGGGCTGAGCATGGTCGAGCTCGGGTTGCTGGGCAGCGCGTTCGCGTGGGTGTACGGACTGAGCGGATTTTTCGCGGGGTTCGTGGTGGATCGCATCTCGCGCAAGAAGGCGATTCTGGGCGGCCTGTAT
>OCZT010005732.1_pt1 | contig 12352 bp, 9 predicted proteins | sample 1539031 | NCBI WGS metagenome assembly OCZT01 (sample SAMEA3539308, study PRJEB22396) | soil metagenome | biome: tundra; feature: field; material: soil | place: USA | collected 2010-05 | depth 0.15 m
CCGGCGAGTTGGGGGCCAACGCGGTCGTCGGCGTCCGTTACGACGCGACGGAGATCGGCCCGGGCATCAGCGAGGTGCTGTGCTACGGTACGGCGGTGTTTGTGGAGCAGGCGGCGGAACTGAGGGGTAGTGGATAGTGAACTGAGGGATAGTTGATAGTAATTTGAGTTGATGATTGATAGGCGCGCGACGCGCGGGATTTGAGTCCGGGACTATCAACTCTCAACTCTCAACCAATAACTAACGATGTCAGGACATAGCAAGTGGGCAAAGGTTAAGACCTTCAAAGGCGCCATTGACGCGAAGCGCGGGAAAATCTTCTCAAAGCTGGGCAAGGAAATCACGATCGCCGCCAAGCTGGGGGGCGGTGATCCGGCTTTGAACCCGCGGCTGCGGATGGTGCTGCTCCGGTGCCGCGCGGCGAGCATGCCGAGCGACAACATCGAGCGGGCTATCAAGAAGGGCACCGGCGGCGGCGAGATGGCGAATTTCGAGGAACTGACTTACGAGATTTACGGGCCGCACGGGGTGGCGGTGTTGGTGGAGGTGAGCACCGATAATCGCAACCGCAGCGCGTCGGAAATCCGCAGTCTGGCCACCAAGAACGGCGGCACCATTGCCACGCAAGGCTCGGTGACGAGGCTCTTCCACCGGAAGGGGCAGATCATCATCCCGCGTGATGCCGCCGACGAGGATCAGTTGATGGAGGTGGCACTGGAAGCGGGCGCGGAGGATTTCAAGGCGGAGCCGCAAGGATATGAGATTATCACCGACCCGGCCCATTTTGAGGCCGTCCATAAGCAGATCGAGGCCAAAGGCATCAAGGCCGACGTGGCGGAGGTGACGCATTTGCCGACCGTCACGGTGCCGCTGCCGGACGAGAAAGCGGCGGCGGCGGTGAACAAGCTTATTGATGCCTTGGAAGACCACGATGACGTAAAAGAGGTCTATTCCAATGCCGAAGAGACGGATGAAGAGGCCGGGGCCGGAGCGTGAACCCGGGCCGCGAGTTCCAGCACTGTCAATCCGTGCTTATTCAAAGTCGATTTGCAGCGTTAGGGGCCGGTGCCGCCGATGAAGATTAAGCAGCTCAGCACTGACAATTTTATTGCGCGCTTCCTGGCCTGGCTGACAGGCATGGTGGTGCGGCACCGGTGGCTGTTTCTCTACGGGCAGGTGGTGCTGTTTGCGCTGTCCATTCTCATCACGGTCAAATACCCCGGCATTCAATTCAATACGAGCCGCAACGACCTGGTGGGCTCAAACAAGAAGTACCATCAGAACTTCTTGCGCTTCAAGGATGAGTTCCCGACGCAGGACGACCTGGTGGTGGTGGTGGAGAGTGAGAACACGGAGAAGAACCGGCAGTTCGTGGAGCGGCTGGGTGCCAAGCTGGAGGCGGAAACCAATCTGTTCCACGACGTGTTCTACAAGGGCGACCTGAAGATGCTCGGCTCCAAGGCCCTGTTGTTCGTGCCGGACAAGGATCTGGCCGAGCTGCACCAGCAACTGAAGGACTTCCGGCCATTCATCACACAGTTCACCCGCACGACCAACCTGGTCTCGCTCTTCAATATGGTCTGCGCTCAGTTCCGGACGGCCAAGCAGGAGGCCAACGCCGAGAACGACGCGCTCGTCAAGGCGCTACCCGCATTGGAGCGGATCATTACCCAGGCCACAGACAGCTTGCGCCGCCAGGGCGTCCCGCCTTCGCCGGGAATCACCGCGCTGTTTGATCCCAGCGGAGAGGCGGATCAGCAGGTCTATATCACGTTCGATAAAGGGCGCGTTTACCTGGTGACGGCGCAGGCGCCGACCGAGGACAAGAACGCCGACGCGGTGGTGAGGATGCGGCAGTTGGTGGCGGAAACGAAGGCGGAGGTGCCGGGTCTTAATGTCGGTTTCACGGGGGAACCGGTGCTGGAGTTGGATGAAATGGCGCAATCGCAGAAAGACACGACCGTGGCCAGCGTGGTCTCGCTTGTGCTCTGCGCGCTCATCTTCATTTATGGCTACCAGGAGACCGGGCGGCCGCTCAAGGCCACGCTCTGTTTGATTGTCGGCCTGGGTTACACGCTGGCCTTTGCGACCCTGGTCATCGGCCACCTGAATATTCTGACGATCACCTTCCTGCCGATCCTGATTGGCCTGGCGATCGACTATGGTGTGCATTTGATTTCCCGGTATGAGGAGGAGCTGCGCCGGGGCAGCAGCGAGGAGGCCGCCTTGACCAAGGCCATGGTCTTCACAGGGCAGGGGATTCTGACGGGCGGGTTGACCACCGCCGGCGGATTCCTGGCGATGGGGTTCACCAATTTCAAGGGCATCCAGGAGATGGGACTGATCTGCGGCGGCGGCTTGGTCGTCTGCCTGGTTCCCATGATGACCATGCTGCCGGTGTTGCTGCTGCGCGGACGCCAGAACGTGGCCGACCACGAACACGGCGATCTGGGACAGAAGCGGGCGCGGATTGAGGGCTTCTGGTTGCGGCGGCCGGCTTGGACGGCCGGCGTAATTCTGGCGCTCTGCGCGGTGGCCGCGACGCAGATCCACAAGGTGTATTTTGATTACAACCTGCTAAACATGCAAAGCGAGGGGTTGCCAGCAGTGGAGTTTGAGCAGGAGCTTATCGAGACGACGCCCAAGTCTGTCTTGTACGGAGCCGTCGTCGCTACCAACCTTCAGCAGGCCGTTTCGCTCGAACGGCAGCTTACGAACCTTCCGGCAGTCTCCAGCGTGGATTCCATCACCGGTTTCCTAAGTGAAGACCAAACCCACAAGCTGGCCCTGGTGGGTGACATCAAGGAGGAGCTTTCGTCCGTGAGCTTTCATAATCCTGACCCCAAGCCGGTCAACATCGAGGAACTGAGTGCCACGCTCTACTCACTCCGCGGCTACTTCGGCGCGGCGCTGGACGCCGTGCCGGCGGATGACGCCGCCCTGCGCAAGCAACTTCTGTCCGCACGCGATGCCATCGAAGCGCTGCGCAAGGAAATGTCGTCAGGTAACGCGACGCGAGTAGCCGGGAACGCGCTCAAGTTGGGCGAGTTTCAGCGAAGCCTGTTCAACGATGTGCATGACACGTTCGAGGCCATGCGCAGTCAGGACAACCGCGCCCCATTAGGCGTGGCGGATTTGCCGCAGGCGTTGCACGACCGGTTCGTCGGTGTCACGGGCAAGTACTTGCTCATGGTCTATCCCAAGGAAGACCTGTGGAAGCGGGAGAATCAAAAAATGTTTATCGACCAGGTAGGAAAGCTCGATCCGAACGTCACTGGGACGCCGGTGCAGCTTTATCATTACACAGCCCTGCTCAAGGACAGTTACCAGGAAGCGGCGTGGTATTCGCTGGGGGCGATTGTGATTCTGGTGTTCGTGCATTTCCGCAGTTTTGCCTGCGTCCTGCTCGCCCTCGTGCCAGTAGCCATCGGTTCCCTTTGGCTGGGCGGCTTGATGGGATGGCTGGGGGTTCCGCTCAACCCGGCGAATATCATGACGCTCCCGCTGGTCATCGGGATCGGCGTGACCAATGGGATTCACATCCTGAATCGGTTTGCCGAGGAGCAAACCCCAAGTATCCTGGGGCGAAGCACCGGCAAAGCCGTGCTCGTCTCCGGATTAACCTCGATGGCCGGTTTCGGGAGTTTGATTCTGGCCCAGCATCGGGGCATTCACAGCCTGGGCTGCGTGATGACGAGCGGCCTGGCGACGTGTATGATCGCAGGACTGACATTCCTGCCGGCGCTGTTGAACTTGCTAATGCGCTCGCCGGCAACGACAGAACAACCCAGTGCCGACAATGCACGGTCGACACTGGGTCGGGAGGAACCGAGGTAAAGACCCCAGATGTGAGAATAATAGACAAATGCCATTGGTTGTCAATCCTTATGTTGACAGAGTTTTTGCGGGCAAATCGGGCGTTCCGGTAATGTGATCACCCGCGGTGTTAAGCCCTTGACGACACGCCCATCTGTTCTACGCTCACCTGTTTTTGCAATGAGACGCACTCGGCAATTGGCCCCCGGCCTGCAAAAACCGCAATCTGTGTGGTTCGCCCCCTCGTGTACACGCGGCTCGCTTTGCCTTGCCCTCTTCTGTCTCGGCTGGGCAGTCATCATCGCCCCGGCTGCCGCGAGGGGGAGTTCCCCGGACGCCGGGCCGCTGTTCGATGATTTCAGCCTGACGCTTGCCTCCGGGCACCGGACCGAGGCGGCGGGCCCCTTCTTCTTCTCGGAGCAAAAGGAGACGCAGCAAAGCTGGGGCATACCACCCTTGTTCTCCTCCACGAGAGATCCGGCGATGGAGTCCACGGAGTTCGACTTCCTCTATCCCGTAATGACCTACGACCGCTACGGCGACCAATACCGCTGGCAACTGTTTCAAGTGCTGAGCTTCGCCGGTGGTCCCACTCAACGGGAAACCGCCCGGGACCGCTTCACCATCTTCCCGCTGTACTTCCAGCAACGTTCCACAGAGCCGAGCCAGAACTATACGGCGGTCGTTCCGTTCTATGGGCACCTGAAAAACCGGCTCTTCCGGGACGAGATCTTCTTCGTCATGTGGCCCCTCTACAGCCAGACGCGCAAGCGGGATGTCGTGACGGACAACTATCTGGTGCCCATCTTCAGTCTCCGCCACGGCGATGGGCTGCGCGGCTGGCAAGTTTGGCCGCTGGTAGGGAATGAGCACAAAGACGTGACCACCCAGACCAACGGCTTCAACGACGTCAAGACCATCGGCGGGCACGACAGCTTCTTTGCGCTCTGGCCGCTGTTCCTCAACGACAGGGCCGAGATCGGCACCACCAACGCCGCCTGGCTGCAAGCTTCACTTCCCGCTTACAGCCTGCTCCGCTCACCCGAGCGGGACTCAACCACCGTCATTTGGCCATTCTTCAACCATGTGGTGGATCGGGAGAAGAAATACCGCGAATGGGACGTGCCGTGGCCGCTCATCGTGTTCGCGCGCGGTGAAGGCAAGCATACCACGCGCGTCTGGCCTTTCTACAGCCAAGCCCATAACGCCACACAGGAAAGCGAGTTTTATCTTTGGCCGATCTACAAGTACAACCGCGAGCACTCGGCGCCGCTTGACCGGCGGCGCGCCCGCATCTGCTTCTTCCTCTATTCCGACCTGAGGGAGAAGAACACCGAAACTGAGGCGGTCCATCGGCGGGTTGATTTCCTGCCGTTCTACACGTTCCGCCGCGATCTCAACGGAAATAGCCGGCTGCAGGTGCTCGCCCCGCTCGAACCGTTCTTGCCCGCGAACAAGAGCGTCGAGCGCAATTACTCGCCACTCTGGTCGGTCTGGCGTTCCGAGAAGAATCCGAGAGCCGGCGCCACCAGCCAATCGCTATTGTGGAACCTGTATCGACGCGAAGCCACCCCCGCCGCCAAAAAGTGCTCGCTCTTGTTCGGGCTTTTCCAGTATCAATCCAGTCTCGAAGGTAACCGGCTGCGGTTGTTTTATATTCCCCTGGGCGGGGCGAAACCTCTCGCGCCGGGCGACGCGCATCCCGCGCCGGCAAAGACGGAGCAGTGAAGCGGCGCCGGACAGGGCGTATTGCGCCCGCTCCGGCAGTCGGTTTGAATGATTTAACGATTTAGCTGTAGCAGTATGTTTCAAAACATCGGAGAAATGGTGCTCCTGTTCTGGCGCACCGTGGTGGCGCTGCCGCTGGCTTGGCGCCAGCGCCAGAAGGTGTTCGATCAGTTCGTCGAAATCGGCAACGCCAGCCTGCTGATGGTCTGCATCCTTTCCTTCTTCATTGGCGGAGTCATGGCCCTTCAAACCGGTCCGCTGCTGGTCGGGCACGGCCTGGGCACCTACGTGGGCGGGATCGTTGGCTATTCGATTGCCAAAGAGCTGGCGCCCGTGCTGATGGCCATCCTCATTGCCGGCCGCATCGGTTCGGCTATGGCAGCGGAGATCGGGTCCATGCGCGTTTATCAGGAAATTGATGCGCTCCGCACGATGAATATCAGCCCGATCCACTATCTGGTGCTGCCGCGTCTGGTCGCCATCGCTGCCGCCCTGCCGTTGTTGGTAACCTTCGCCATTCTCGTGGGCTGGCTCGGGGGCGCGGTAGTGTCTGCGGCCAATGATCGGATTGCCGTCTCCTTCGAGGCATTCTTCGCCGCGCTCCGCGATTCCGTTGATCTCAAAGACGTGGCTAACGGCATTTTCAAGAGCTTCGTATTCGCCGTGACCATCGGGGTGGTCTCATGCCACCAAGGACTGATCACGCGCGGCGGGCCGCGCGGTATCGGCCGCTCGGTTACCAAGGCGGTCGTCAACTCCATCGTGTTGATCGTCATCCTCGACTATCTCCTGACCCGGATCCTGCTGAAGTAAATGAACGGCTCATCCTCCAATCATCGTGGCGTGGGCGTCCAGGTGCGCGGATTGCGCAAGAGCTATGACGGCCAGGAGGTCCTGCGGGGATTGGACTTCGAGGTTCAGGCGGGTGAAATCTTCGTGATCATGGGCCCCAGCGGGAGTGGCAAGACCGTTCTGCTCAAGCACCTCATCGGGTTGGAAACGCCGGATGCCGGGGAAATCCGGATTGACGGCCAGCCCATTCAAGGCCCTGAGGTTATGAGCCAATACCGTATGGCGATGGTCTTTCAATCCGGCGCACTGCTCAATTCGCTGACGGTCGGGGAAAACGTCGGGATTTACCTCGCCGAACATCGGCTCCGGCCGCCGGAGGAGATCGCCCGCATTGTCGCTGAAAAACTCGAAGTGGTAGGCTTGAAAGACACCGAAGATAAAATGCCCAGCGAGCTCTCCGGCGGTATGAAGAAGCGGGTCGCCATCGCCCGCGCGCTGGTCATTGAGCCGCAACTGATTCTCTATGACGAACCGACCAGCGAGCTTGACCCGCTGTCGGCCGTAGTGATCGCCGAGGAGATTGTGCATCTCAAGGACCGGATTGGCGTCACTTCGATCGTCGTCTCGCATGATCGGGAGCTCGCCTTCGGCGTGGCCGACCGCATTGCCGTCATCAACCAGGGCCGGATTCTGACCGTCGGCACGCCCGCCGAGGTGAAGCAGCATCCTGATCCGCTCGTCCAACAATTCCTCCATGCCGATTTTAAACGCCTTTGATCCCCTTTTAGAACCAAGAAAGAAAAGTGTATGAAAAACACCCTGGAAACCCGCATTGGGATTTTCGTTGCCCTGGTCGTGCTGGCCGCCGCTATCATTCTGGAAAGGGTGGGCAGCCTCGAAACGTTCGAGCGCGGCAACCATGTGAACGCCTTGTTCACCAATGTGCAGGACCTTAAAGTGGGCGACCGCGTGAAGATGGCCGGCGTCGAGGTCGGCCGCGTCCAGGGCATCCAACTCACCAACAATCGGGTGCGCGTCATAATGAAAGTGCGCCCCACCGCCGAAGTGAAGACCGACAGCATCGCGACGATCAAGTTCACCGGGTTGCTCGGCCAGAACTTTGTCTCAATCGATTTCGGCACGCCGCGGGGCGAACCCCTGAAGGATGATCAATATGTCGCCACTGCCGAGCAGGCCGACCTGAGCGCCATGATGCAGAAGATCGACAACGTCGCTTCCGGCGTGGAGAACCTTACCAAGAGCTTCACCGGCTTCAAGATCGACACTCTGGTCGGGCCGCTCAGGGATTTCATCAGTGCCAACAAAGACCCGCTGACGATGACCATCTCCAACCTCCAGACCCTCTCCTCCAATATCTCCATCCAGGTCGAACAGGGCCATGGCACGCTGGGCAAGCTCATTCAGGATGAAGCGCTCTACAATACCGCCCTCTCCACGGTCAGCAACCTGCAGGACACGGCTACTGAAATAAAGGCCACGGTCGCCGACGCCCGTAAAATCGTCGATCAGGTCAACTCCGGCCAGGGCACGGTGGGCAAGTTGGTGAAGGATGAAACGCTATATCGCGAGACCACCGCGTCCATGACCAATCTGAAGGAGATTCTACAGAAGGTCAATCAAGGCCAGGGCACGGTTGGCAAACTTGTCAACGATCAGGAGTTCTACAAGAACGCGAAGCTGACTTTGCAGAAGTTGGACCAGGCGACCGAGAGCCTGGAAGACCAGGGGCCGCTGAGCGTCCTGGGGCTCGCGGTCAGCAAGCTGTTCTGAGCGCATGCCAGGCGGGCCGCCCGAGCAGCCCGGGTGAGCGTCGGGCCCGGAAACAGTGGAATTCCTTCGAAGATCCTTCGAAGAACCATCGTAATTCCATCGAAGTTCCTTCGTAACATCACGCGAGCAACACGCATGCAACACCGGGGCAGCAGGCCAGCGGCAGGCGTGAGATTCCGGGGGCGGAGGGGGCTGAGAAGGGGCGCATCCGGCTCACGGCCGCCGCGGATTCGGCGGCAGCAACCCGATGTGCCCAATCACGATTCTTGTCCAACAGCCTGCTTTACACCTTCCTCCGTGCCGCCTAAATTAGCTGCATGTCTTCGGATTACGATGCAACGGAGTTTGTCGATGGCGATTTCCAAGCGCACAAGTTGCCTGCCTCCGCCACATCGGGTGGCGTGGGTCAACCGCAGCGCGCGCCGACGCGCGAAGAAGTTGACTCAAGAGTAGCGGAAACGCAGCAGAAGCTCACGGAGCTGAAACGGGAGCAGGAAGAGCTGGAACGTCAACGGGCCGCCTTGGAGGAAACGCGGCGGCGCCAGATCGAGTTTCAGACCGGTCGCCAGGAGACGGTCCAAGACCTGACACGCGGAGTGGGGTTGCTCGAGGAGGCCGAGTTCAGCGCGCGGCGGGACGCCGAACAAATGGCCAAAGCGTTGGCAGATTTGCGCGACGCGCTCACTAAGATTGAGGCCATTCACGAAGAGGCGTGGACGAAAGACAATTTCAACATGGAGCTGACTCGCGCTTTGACGGCGCTCGAGAACGCGCGCATGGAATGGAATACCGCGCGGCTGAAATTCCCGATCCTGTCGAGCCCGGCCCAGGACGGCAGCGCGAGCAGCTCGCCGGGCGCCGCACCGCCGGCCTCCCTGCTGGCTGCGCATAGCTTCGGCGAGCTTTGCCGGATTGGGCTGGGGCTGACCTGGCCGCTGGCCGCAGTGGCGCTGGTGGCTTTGGCCGCGCTGCTGATCTTCCTGTTGCGTCATTGAACCGGCTGCCGTCATGGCGTGGTTACGAAAAAAGCCGGACCCTATTTCCGACCGCGCGCGGGCGCTGAATGACGAAATAGCCAGGCTGGACTCCCAAATCAAAGAGCTTGGCGCGCAATTGCAGGAGGGCCAATCCCAGCCGCGTTTGCGCTCCACCGCACTGCCGCACGGCGCTACTGTCAATCGCGCCGCGCCCGCCCCCCCGGTGCCCCCGGTGCCGCCCATGGCCGAAGAGCCGATCTTCGAGGAGGTAGGCCAACACCTGCTCAAGGCGCGGAGCGAGGCGGCTACGACACCTGAGCACTACAACGACCTGGGCGTGCGCAAGTACGACCTGACCGCCTTGCTGCGGCGCATTCGGGATCACTTTCGCGGGCCGTCCACGACTAATCCGAAGCTCGTGAGCTACCTGGCGGCGGGCGGCATCCAGGGGCTTCGGCCGCTGCGTTACGAGAAGCGCGTGGCGCGCAACCGTTTCATCGTCTTCGTGATTATCCTGTTCCTGGCGTTGCTGGGAACGCTCCTGGTTTTCCGCAAGGGGCGCTAGCCAGCCGAGCCGTACCGCTCAGGGCGCATTCGGGCCGCGCCATTCAAGGAAGTGACGGCAGGCGAGGTCGAGAGATCAATCCGGCGTGAGTTTGATCTCCGTCTTCTCTTCTACTTCCGCGATATACTTCCTGGTGGCGGCCGGCAGCGCGTGCCAGATCCTTAAGGCCAGCAAGCCGCCAAGCAGGGCAAAGGGCATCAGGAAAATCGGCCACCAATACCAGCTATGGCCCGTCAGGTAGCCCAGGCTCACGGCCTGCACTCCGGTTCCCAAGTAAGTGAAGCCGTCAACAATTCCGGAGCAGGTGGCGGTGGCTTTTCGGCCCCCAAAATCGGCGGCCGCGGTGCCCGACATCAGCGAATGGACGCCAATTACTGCCGTGGTGATGAGCAAGGCCGCCAAGCCGACGATGAATGGCGAGGAGAACAGATAGAGGGTCATTACGAGCGCCATAAGGAACATGAACCCGCAGAGAATGGCTGTGGGGGGGCCCCGGCGAGAATGAAAAAGTTTGTCCGAAACCAGGCCGCCAGCAAACCCGCCAACGATGCCAAAGACGCAGAGCAGCAAGCCCCAATGGTCAAGGAAGAATTCGGCGCCAGTCTGTTTGACCTCCTTGGCGAAAATGAAGTACCAGGTCATGATCCCGTTGCGCAACACCCCGGAGGTCAGGCCGATCATCGCAATCAGGAGCATGAGCGGGCTGGTGAAAACCTTCTTGAGCAGGTCCATCGTGGTGAGCTCGATATGCATCTGACCGGAGGACGCGTCATGCGGGTCGAAGCGCGGGAAGTTGGCTTCCTCAGGAGTATCCTTAATCAGCCACCAGTCCAGCAGCGCCCACCCAATCAGGATTGCCGCCGGAATGAAGAACACGGCCCAGGTCGCATTGACGGACCCGGCGTTGGGGACAAATATCCGCTGGATTAAAGCGTGGAGCCAGCCGACCTCGCCCTTCGGATTTGGCTCGGCCATATCGACGATGGCTTTGCCCCAGTCGAAGGCGAAATAGACACCGAAGGAAATGAGCGTGCCGAAAATGGCGCCAAAGACCCCGCGCTCGCGCACGTGGAACCAGTACGCCTTCACCTTGATGATGGAAACCGCCCCGTAGCTCTGAAAATACATGTTCACGGCGTAGATGACCGAGAAGGCCACGACCAACCTCATCTTGAGCTGGTTGGTGACGACCAGGTACGTGAGCACTCCCAGCACAATATTCGCCAGCGACGCGCCCACCGCCGCGATGATGATGCCCTTCTTGCCGCCGATCCTGTCCACCAGTGGCCCGTTGACGATGAACGACACGCCGTAAACCGTGGTGCCGATGCCGAAGATCCAGCCGAAGTCCTGATTGGACATCAACGACCCCAAGGCAGTCTTCGAGACGGTGAGGTTATAGCGGCCCATGTACAGGAAGGCGTAGGTCATCCCCAGCGGGAACCAGTTGATGAAGCGCCGGGTCATGAACCAGGACCCATGCCCCATCGGGTTGTTGTAGAAGTAGAGACCCACAACAATCGCCAAGCAAAGGCCAACCAGGAGCAGAGACATACGAGTTTACTTACGAGTGCGAACGCAACGATCTGACGTGTGTTCCAGCTAACCAGACCCCGGCACCAAGGTCAAAAAGATTCCAGCTTTGACGAGCGACCCAGTTGACGAATGCCGGCTCTTACCAGACGTTAACGCCGAAGTACGGGACGATTTATGAGCGAATTGCCAGAATACGTGGGCGCGTTGCCGAATATCTGCGGCGCGGAACCTCAAATTGAAGCTGCCGTGCGCGCCAGCCGCAGCCAGCCGGTCTTCAGGCCGGACAGCCGGATTGACTTCGGCGGCATCAAGAGCGCATTTGCCTCCGCGCTGCACATGCACCAGCCGCTCATCCCGGCCGGCGGCGGCAACCTCACCACGGCTGAGATTATCAGCAACCTCAAATACATGATGGATAACCCGGGCATCGGCGATAATCACAATGCCTCCGTCTTCCACTGGTGCTACAAGCGCATGGGGGACTTCATCCCGCAGCTCGTCGATGAAGGCAAGCAGCCGCGCGTAATGCTCGAATACTCCGGCACCCTCCTGCACGGCCTTCGCCAGATGGGCCTGAATGACGTCTTCGACAACCTCAAGCGCATCACCTGCGACCCGCGCTACCGGTCGGCGGTCGAATGGCTGGGTTGCGCGTGGGGACACCCGGTCGCACCGTCCACGCCGGTGCAGGATTTCCGCCTGCACGTCTCCGCCTGGCAACACCACTTCGCCGCCATCTTCGGCCTGGAGGCGATGAGCCGCGTGCGCGGATTCTCGCCCGCCGAAATGGCGCTGCCCAACCACCCGGACACCGCCTACGAATTCGTGAAAAGCCTCAAAGACTGCGGCTACCTGTGGGTCCTGGTGCAGGAGCACACCGTCGAGCGGCCTGAGAACGGTCAGGGGCCGGAACGTAAGCACCTGCCGCACCGCCTCGTGTGCCGCAATGCCCGGGGTGACGAGGCCTCCATTATCGCTATCCTCAAGACCCAGGGCAGCGACACCAAGCTTGGCGCGCAGATGCAGCCTTATTACGAGGCCAAAGGGCTGTCGCGCTGGGAACTCGCCGGCAAACAGGTCCCGCCCCTGGTGACGCAAATCGCCGACGGCGAGAACGGCGGCGTGATGATGAACGAGTTCCCGTCGA
>OCZT010005733.1_pt1 | contig 12351 bp, 20 predicted proteins | sample 1539031 | NCBI WGS metagenome assembly OCZT01 (sample SAMEA3539308, study PRJEB22396) | soil metagenome | biome: tundra; feature: field; material: soil | place: USA | collected 2010-05 | depth 0.15 m
ATACTACCACAATGACAAATCGTGAATATGAAGAATATATTGCTCCTGTTCAACCGGTAAATCCGTTGACGAATGTAACGGTGGTCGAAGCCGATGTTAGCCGCCGAAAAATCCCGAATTGGCACAACCAAGCTATTGATTACCTCAAACAAGCTATTGATTACCTCAAAGTTCCAGAGGGTTGTCCAGAACCGGAGATTGTGAAGCATCGTCTTCATGTGGCCAAGGTTCTTGTCGCAAACCATAAACTAACATGGACTGATTTATCCATTGAGCAGCGCCATGAGATGCTGGATATTGCTCATAAAGCCATTGACGATGCAGCAATATTATTGAAAGGAAAATGACCGTGTTTTTTGAATGGTTATTTCGCAAAAAAACATATGAGAGTGAATTCAAGCGTGGCAAGCGTGAAGCAAAGGACTATGCTAAATCCAACGGTCTGATAAATCAGCGTATAGCTCTAGGCAGTGCGAGATGCGATAGAGACTTTTGTCAAGGTGCTGACAAAGGCTTTCCTGATGGTTGGATATACTACATGAGCACCAGTGATCCGCTTAGCTATGAGTAATCTTTGACCACTCGTGCCAATATTGAAAGGTCATCTTCCATGAAGAAACTCAGCGATGCCGAGGATAAAGTTTTTAAGGCTGTGCCAGAAACATGGGTGCGAGTTGAACGTGATGATGGATCAATAGTTGGCTTGCGCCGATTCATGGAGAATGGAGAATGGATGATCGAATGCGAGCTATGGAGTGATATTGAAAGACTGCAAGGTTTTTTAAGAAATATTCTATGAGCAATCTTTGGCCAAGAGTTGATGGACGACTCAAAACATTTGGCGAAATGTCTTATAATGAAACGCTCGCTCTATGGGAAAGCTGTACAGAATACCCGCTTACCATGAAGTGTTGTTTCACCTGTGTTCATTTCCTAAAATCTAATGGAGATCAAACATATGCGCCGAGATGTGGGGCGTGTCAGTGGAAGAAAAAGAAACCATTCATGTTTGTATGGGGAGGAACACATTGCCCAGGCCATAAACATAAAGGAAAAATGCAGGAGTCAATATGAAAGTTGTCAATCATCCGAGCGAAAGCGGCCTCTCTAAAATTGTGCGTGTCGGCAAATGGTGGAGGCTAACCTGGGGAGAACAGGTTGCCTTGGACAAAGGCTGGACTTTAGGAGATAAACCAATAAAGCGAGGCTTCGTCAATATGAGTTTCAACCAGATCAAGGGTATTGGTTTGGTGTGGGGCTTACGTATGTTTTTCCTGTTTTGGAAATAGGAATGAATCAGTGAAAGAGCATGTGAGAGAAATCGTTTGGACCGTAAAGGGTGAAATTATGACTCGGACTCGTGTCCAAGGAGGATGGTTATATCTTCATCAATATTTTGGTCATGACTGTATGAGCGGCGAAAGCATGACATTTGTTCCTGATGCCGTTCCAATAATCAAATACGAAGAAACCACTGGCAGTCCTTTCTGATCGTGTTCAGTATTCGTCTATAATTTCGTCTTTTCTTCGTCTCCCACGGCGGATAAATTGATGGTCAACACCATCTTCTGTCAGTTGATGAGATTCGGCAACTCTTTTGACAGGCATTCCATCCAACGATAAAATAGCATCGCAACGCAATCGATACGGATTTTTATCATAATCTACGGTATTGAAATATATCCAATCTCCAATCATTTGAGCGCCAGTTAGTTTGAATTTGCCAATAACTTCTGCATTACATTGGCCTGATATTCCTTTTGCGTTATAATAAGCTTCAAATACAGTACCTCTTGTAATGATGCTCTTTTCGATAAAAACACGGGCGAGGTTGGCTTTCATACTCTGTGTGTAATCAAAAAACAAAGCCAACTAATAAACGCAACAAACACTACTGATGGCAAAAATGGCCAATTAAGCATTATTGTTATAATTATACTCAAACCAAGTCCTACCCAATATCCCCAAGAACGGAGCATCAGAAATAATACTATAATGTAACATGTTTTTACCTTCAATGTTGTTTTTTCGAAATATCTTTTGAGAGTGTCTGGTAAACGATTATATTGGCTTGGAGCAATCCAAGAACCAGGAGGCAATTCTATTCCCCAACTATGGACCGGAGACTGATTTATGATTATAGCTATATCCATAGCTATATCTATGCGTAAAATATTCCATTCGTAGTTTCGAAAATAAACGTCTATTTCAAGAAACTCTGGTTTCTTCTTTTTCTGACGATTGAACGGCCAAATTCCCATTTTCAACACACACTTTCAAAATACCACCGTTTTTAAATTTCCGAATAACATCAACCGACTTAGCGGCTGTTTAATTTTTTCTGAAATCAACACAATGGTCTCGCACCCCATATACCGCATCATACCTTTCTCTGCAAGCCATTTTTTAGCAAAATCTTTTAATTGATACGAATCTCTCGGTCGGCATTTTTATTAGACTTTTTCGGATGCTTGCTTAATGAGTTCACGCTGTTCATCATTAAGTAATGGATATTGAACAAACAGATCAACTAATAAATCTCCACGCGGAACTGATGGATTTGCTGGAAATCTTGGGTCTGACATTCCTTGACCAGCCAATCTAAGTTTTCTTGAAGAATCGAAGCCAGGAGGAATGCTAACGTTCAATGAACGCCCTTCTATATTCATTACCGATACGTCTTTACCCAATAGTATATCGAAAATGGTTACAGGAATCATCGTTATCAAATCATTGTTTTCTCTTACAAAACGTTCATGCGGTAATATTCTGATATTGATATAAAGATCACCAGGAGGACTTGTTGGAATGGTTTGTGTGCCGCCTTTTGGTACACTAAATCTCATTCCATGCATAGCGCCCTGAGGTATGTTTGCTTTTACTGTTCTTGAAGAATGATTGACGCCAGGAACATTTATGCTTAGTTCTTTACCAGCAAACGCCTCTTCTAATGTCATGCGACATTCTAAATGCACATCTTGATTACGACGATGCATTTCTCCAAAAATATGCTCGAATGGATTGAATCCTCCATTTCCGAATATATCACCAAAATTTCCTGTTCTGACATGAACTTGTTCTTGGGTATCGCCTTTACATATTCTATCATATGCTTCATTGATTTCTTTGAAACGTTTTTCGGCATTAGGATCATTAGGATGTAAATCGGGATGACACGTTTTGGCTAACTTTCTAAATGCTTGTTTGGCGTCTTCTTCAGAAGCGTCTCGTTGCAATCCCAGAATTGAATATGGGTCGATCATTTCGGCTTTGTATCCTGTTCATTAGCTCTGTCTGCGTTTATTTTCTTCAACATATCAATGATTGCCATTTGTTCTTTTATGTATCTTTGTATTTCAATCATATTTAATTGTAAGTTCGTATAGTTTTTTGTATCAAGAGAGAAATATAACACATGATTGTTGCTTTTTACAATAGCTTCTAACTGATCCAAGGTTAAAATTTTCCATTCCATTGGGTTCATGACCATTGGTTGAGCATCAGGAACGTTGACAGGAATATCGTGTTGAATGACCGTATTTACTATTGGGGTTCCCGAACATCCAACCAAAAATAAAAATGATAAGAGACAAAAGTTTTTCATGATTTTGGTATCGCTCTGGCCGATAAATCTTGTAGTGCCTTCAATATTGCTGCTGTTTGTTCATTCACGTTTTTTTCTAAAGCGGCTGGATTTGAGGAGTCTATAATTCGATTTCTAATTTGATTTGATGCAGTATTGGAATTGACTCTTATATCTTCAAGTTTGTTATAAGTGTCCGCTTGAGCTTCTTGAACACTGGCTATATCGGTTTTCAATGATTCATTAGCAGCTTGTAATGATTTTGCTTGAATATTCAATGCTGATATTTGTTCTGATAAAGCAGCCATTTTATCTGATGTGTATTTGACATACAAAACTCCTCCCCCTATCAATAATAGAACGAAGAGTCCAATGACCAAATATTTTTCGAGGGATGATAACATATATCTATTTATGCTGACATAATTCTAAACATTGCTGCATCTGTTTTTCTTGCAAATATGATATATATTTGTTTCTCTTTTTTATCAATTGTTATTTTCCATGGGCCTTCACAATGTAATAACCATTCATGCATAGGATGGAATTTGTTTAGAGAATAGCAATAATTTGAAACACGCTTATTTAGAAATTCTGTTTCAACCAACAACCAATCTTCAGAGTTATAGTAGTCGTTGATTTTTGGTCCGTCTGGAAAAGATGGCACAGTCCAGTAGAAACCATTAAAACTTTTATATTGAAACGCAACATCAACCAAATTATCGGGTGGTTTCGCTCTGGTTCCTTTTTTGATTCTAAAACGAAATAACCAATCTTCAATCATGCTGTCATAATATGAAACATTGCCGCATCTACTTTCCGAGCAAAAACGATAAAAATTTGTCGTTTGGCTAATGGCCTTTTCATTCTAATAGTCCAAGGGCCTTCGCATTGTTTCAACCATGTTGTCATTTCATGGTCGTCGTTTAGTTCCGTAGAATAGCGAGTTACGTTCGCTTTATCAAAAATCATAAGACAGTCAACCAATTTTGGTGGAGGTTTTACTGGTGTTCCACGATATAATCTCATTCGAAACAACCAATCCAACCAATTTTGTTTTGTTAACAAAACTTATCTCCTATTATGTTGTAAGCAGATGGGGAATCGCAACTCCATATCACGGCTTTTCAAGAGCTACATCATGGTGGCCAAGCCATGAACGGGTCTTACTTTTGATCCTTCAGTGCCCCGTTGGATCATTAAACGACTGCTTACATGCTTACAATATCATATATATTTGCCACGTCAAGTGTTATTTTTGAACTGAAAACGGCACCCTTCTGCGAATAAAGGTGCCGTTTTCTAGGGGCTGGAACGGGTTTGCCGTCTTTGCTTCCACCAGCAAATAACAGATTCTACGAAAATCTGTATTCTTTCGAAATATATCATTTTGTGTGGGTAAGAACTCCACACTAGGTAGTTTTTCAGACTGCCATGATACTATCTCTCAAAAATCAATCTTACGATGACCGCTGGATTGTGTTTGCTTGATGAATATAGGATAGTAGTTTTATTTTGTCAACTTTTTTTTGAAAAAAATCTTGTAAGCCCCGCCACCATTGAGTTCTTCAATAGTTCTGACGGTATTATGATTTACAAACCAATGTTTGAATTCTTTTTTGATTTGACCGCTCAAACCAGTGATGATCATTACATATTTTCCAGAAGCACCATCAACGAAATCCATGGTATAACGATGAGCATCTGTTAGAGACAGACCATGCAAATCCAATTGGGTTTTTTGTTGTGTTATATGTAACGGAGGCGGAATGTGTTCTGGTGGCGATGGTTCTCCTAATGGAACAACACTTTTTACAAATGTATCCCATACAGCAATATCATCGGAGTTTAGTTTGCGTATCATGGCTAATAATATCATAAAATATTTTGTAGTCAATGATTTATTATAAATACATTTATGGCCGAACGCAGACATATATTATTGATAGAAATAGCATATTTGAAGAAAATGCTACTCGAATCACGCATCGATTTCTTGAAACAGAAATATATTCCTCTCATTTTACAAGCATTGGAAGCAGGGAGACTTGATTTGCGTGGTATTACTGGTGGACAGGTAGCATTGCCAAGAGGAGAAGATTTTGATCCAGATGTTGGTGACGATCTTGATACTATGGATTTTTTGGTTCGTAAAAAGAACTGGAAAGATTTGGCTAATAATATATTTGATGTCGTTGCTCATGCTGATCCAGACCCTCAAAAGAAAAATACCCAATGGATACTAAATTTAGTAATGAAGCCTTCTGATCGTGGTGGTTTGAAACTAGAAGATTTGGATAAAGTAACATATTATCTAACATTGTTCTCCAAGGGGAAGAATGCTCTCCCTGTAGAAAAACGCAATATTATGTCTTACAAATCATTGAACGATTTATACGATGTTGTAAAAGATTTGAAACCAGTTGCGTCAAAAGGTGAAGAAAAACGTGGTTACGAAGAAGAAATGTATAAACAATCACGTCTTGTTATGAACACACCAGAATATCGTATTCTTATTCCATTAACGCAAGCAGCTTCTTGTCATTTTGGTATCAATACACAATGGTGTACTGCCGCAACAGACAGTAATAACTATTTTGATTCTTATACCAAAGACGGACCACTTTATAATATATTGGAAAAGAAGACTAATACACGCTGGCAATATCATATGGCAACCGGTCAGTTTATGGATGAAGAAGATCGTCAAATTGATTGTAACGAATTTGCACAGCAGCATTATCCAGCAGCAAGAGCATTAGCAGACGATGTTATCGCACAAAACCCCATAGAATTTGAAAAAATCAGCGATAAGCAAATTATCATCCATAAATGGAAAACAATGGATGCTTGTGTAGATGACATCGCAACAAAAGACGGAGCACAGTATTACAAAACATATGTGAAAGATGAAAGCGATTGGATGATAAATGCTGATTTCAATGTTTCTTATGACGATAGCAGCGCAAGAAGTTTTCTGTCGGATTTAGAGAAAAAAGACAAAGAACTTCTTACAAAACTTGGTCAATATTTCTATGATACTTATAAAGACGAAGTTGATATCGATGAAGTTGTTGGAGAATATGACCCATCCAACTATAGAGATATCATGATTTTAGATGATGAAGTGGAAGATTATGATTTTAGAAATGCTGTTGAATCTGGAACCAGAACTGGTTATGAGGTTGGAGCACAAAACGAATCTATAAACCTGTTCACCAAAGAAATAAATCATAATAGAAATCTCGTATGGCATACAACTTCTAAAAATGTTGAAGAGCTTCCTTGGCCATTGGCGTCCACGTCGATGGGCGCAAAAAAAGAATGGACTGGAGAGTTTGTATGGGACGCTCCTGTTGGTTTTACATTGACTGTTGATGAAGTAGCCTATCGTTTAGATAAAATTGGCGAAGGCATTGATGAAATAGCAGAAGACCTGGAATCTCAAATAAACGTTAAGGAGCCTTACAATGGATTTACAGATTATGATGATGAATCGGCTTATGATACATTTGTTGAAGATATAGAACAGTTTGTAAAATGAAACTCATAGATTTGTTTGAAATACGAAAGGAACCATCACAAAACATTATTATCAAAGCAACTAAGGAATTATACCAAGAATACATGAGTGTTGGTTCGGATGATGGAGCCACAATGCAACAAATCATTTATGATTTGATGCGCAATGATTATATTCCATATCAAGAAACCGGTGATTCTGTTTTTGATGTAGTGAAAATCAATTCAAGAAAATTTCAAACAGCATTGAAAAAATATTGTTTAGATGAAGTAGAAGACAAATATCATGAACTAATGGCATATTTTCATGGAAGCGAACTACCAATATGGAGAGTGATAACAGCACCAAAAAACTGGCAACCAGACCCAGAAGTTCATCCCGGTATATATTGGTCATGGTCGGAGACGGTGGCGGAAGCACATTGGGGCAATTTTAGAGGCGATCATGTGAAATGGAGATTATATACTGAAGCAAAATACGAACAAATCGATTGGGTTTCGACACTGACTCATAATTGCTCTGTCACATCCTCGGATGAAAAAGAAATCACTCTCTATAATGTTTCTATCAAAATTTTAGATTATCAAAGGATTTGACATGGTTGCTGTCAATCTCTATATTGTTTGTGTTGGTCCATGCGTTGGGAGTGCAGTATCGCTCCCCACGATAGAAAGCGCCCAAGGTAGCCACTGTGATCGAATAAGGTTACTGAGTAAGTGGAACGGTTAGCAGACTCGGTTGCAAGGTTCGCTCTTGCACCAACACAAGAAAGAAGACTCTTTATGTTATATGATATTCGTGATCTCGTTTATCCAAAACGCAGAGATGTTGGGCTTTTTGATTTTACATTTGTTTCACGATTGCGTGGAGCATGGCATGTATTCATAGGAAACGCATTAGCAGTAAAATTTCCAATAGACGAATTGAATGAACGTGACGTGGTTATCATGTCTCACGAGCTTGGGTTACATAAAGACGGTTATGCTCATACTGATTGTCTTGATTGTTTTTGCGAACATTATGAAGATTATAAAAAAACATGCTTACAAGTTCTTGACATCATTGGAGAATCTGACAAAGCACCAGAGTTTATAGCGTTCCTTAACAGTATGGCTTTTCCGAGTCGAGAGAATGATTGTTCATTAAATGAAAGATGGTATGCGTTTCACGAACATATTGCCTATACAATCGGAGGTTTTCTTGGTTACGGTCATCCAGCAAATCCAGAGACTTTTCAAGAAGAAAAACAAGAGTTTATTTTTGAAAAAATGAAAGAACACGACATTCACGGTTGATTTTATAATTCAACGATAGTTCCAAAATCGCCTGTTTCTGATATTTGACCTTTCGTGCCTTGATAGAAACCGTAAGGCGTGCTCAAATATCCAACCTGATTGCTTACAAATCTGGTATTACAAAATGTTTTATCAACAGAATAATGCGTATGACCCCACACAACCAAATCCAAATCGTCTCTGGTAAACATCTTATCTAAATTGGATAAGAAACAAGGACTGTTTTGGCCACCCACGAATGATGGATGATCTGCAAAACTTACTGGACAATGATGGGTCATAACGACAGTGAAACCATCGAACGGTTTATCTATCTCTTGTTGAATCCAATCTCTATCACGGATATGCCATTGTAATACTTCATTCGGTTTGATCAAATCTCGTTGAATGTTTTTGAAAATACAATAGAAATCATTCAGATTTTTTGCAGCATGTATCATACTGATATGTTGGGTTCCGTATAAGTTATAATCAGTCCATAAAGTGGCTCCAATGACCCGTACAGGCTTTTCAAAATCATTGTTGATATACACACCCCTATTAAGGAAACGAACGTTCTTGACCGCTCTGGACATTTGAGACATGCCATGAACCACATCATCAACGATATTGTTATAATATTCGTGATTTCCGGCAACAATACATACAGGCTTATCCGGCCATAAATGATTGGCGATTTTGACCGATTGTAGGCCAGAACCTATATCTCCAGCGAGCAAGATGATATCCGCTTCTGCTACTTCTTTTTTTATCATTCCACCAATTTTAGTCAAATCTGATTGTTGCCAGAATTCGCTATGTATGTCAGAGACTACGCCAAATTTTATCATAATGTATTATACACCATTTATGTCAAAAGTAAAGTATAAATATATATTTGAAGATAAGGAAGCAGTATGCTAACAAATAATCCATCAAATATTTGGAAAAATAAAACTATTCCGATTGCGCACCATGATCCGAAGTATGATAGCAAAAATAACGAAAGAATATTTTCTTGGTTTGGAACCGACAGTTATGAAAATTATATAAAAAACGGAAACAAAATATTTTCAAAAGATTGTATCACATATGATATTAATTCATTTGGATATCGTACAAAAGAATTTGATCAAATTAATAAAGATGCTTTTAAAATTTTAGTATGTGGTTGTTCTCAAACTTTTGGTATGGGATTACCAATAGAAATGAGATACGGAGAACAACTTAAAGAATTAATTCAGCAAAAATATAATCTACAAGAGATAGAAATAATAAATTTGGGTATAGGTGGTAGAAGTATTGATTTTGTTGTTAGAACTATATTTCAAAGTATTTTTGTTTTAAATCCAGATTATGTTTTTTGTTTATTGCCAGATTTAATAAGAAGAGAATATATTTCTTACAATAACAACGAAATATTTCCAAAGCATTTTGGAATATGGGTCCGAAAAGAAGACGGTTTTTCTGATATCAGTAATGAAGATTTTTCTATTGCTATGACAACACTGATGAGCGATGAATGGGACTTTTTTTCCTTTATCAAAAATATTTCATTTTTAGAGTTAATTTTGAAAAATTATCAATGGTCTTGGGATACTTGGAGTAAGCATCTGATAAGTATAACTCGTGATATTACTGCCAATTTAGAACAATATCTCGATATAACGCATTATCGTCAACAAAAGCATTATCGTGAACAAAAATATTATATTCAAAACGAAAAAGCCAGAGATAATGCACATGCAGGACCAAACTACCATCGTTATATAGCTGATGATTTAATAACAGATGAACATTTGATTACAGCAATCAACGATTATAAAGAAAGATATAAAAATGTATGATATTAAAATACCAGGATGGATATCGGAAAATGAACTAAAGCACATAGAACTTTTATCGTCTATGATTCCAGAAAATGGAAATGTTTTAGAAGTTGGTTCTTTCTGCGGTCGTTCTTCGTTTGCATGGGCTAACTCAATACCAACATCTGCCACATTATACTGTGTTGATCCTTGGGAAGGTGTTATTATACCAAACGAGTATCAACAAATCGGTAATTTAGGTTGGTCAATGTCAAAACAACAAAAATTTACAACAATCCCAGATGACATGATATTTATTGGAACTTTAAATGATTTTTTACATAATACATCTGATTGTAAAAATATTATAACAAAACAAGGATATTCTGCCGAGATATTACCTACATTTACTGATACAAAATTCGATCTAATTTTTTTAGACGGAGATCACACAAATCCTATATTTAAATCAGATTTACGATTATCTTATCCTCTAATAAAGCAAGGAGGTATTTTATGCGGTCATGATTTTATTATTGAATTTGGTAATGTAATAATGGAGACAAAAAAATTCTGTGCCGAACATAATTTAAATTTATCATTCTATCCAAATAGTAGTATATGGGTTATAAAATTTCCATGAAAATAAAATATGCTATATGGGACCAAACAAGCGAAATTTCTAATAGATTTCTTCGCCAATATATAAGAGATATGTTTTTTGAAATAAAATTAGATTTTGTTGATGTGTATGTATCTCATGATTTAGAAAATATTTTGGATAATTGTAATGATGCTTATGATTATTTGGTGGTATTTGGTAGTGGTCATATAATGACCGATATAAAATTAGAAAATGCCATACATAGTTTATGTAATGAAAATTTTTTGATAGCCGGACATATCATACATAACACAAACGAATATCCATTTTTACATCCTCAAATGTTCATTGTTAATATGAAAAAATATCGTATGTTGGGAAGCCCAATAATCGGTTATAATGAAACCGATGGTATTTTACTTCATATACCTAATCGTTCAAAAGATAACGTTCATGATGATTATACACCGTTATGGTTAAAACCGTCTGGCGAAAAAAAATTATATACAAACAGAAAACTGGCATGGAATTTAATTGATATAAGTTTGAACAACGATATACCAATATTAAATCTGCCAAATGATATACGACGTAATAAACGATATTTGTATCCTGATTATAAACCATATTTATTGTCTGATTGTTTACAAAAACTATCAAATGATAATTTGACATGTATAGACAAATTGAATATAGATCAAACAAATCATTTAAAAAATCTATTAACTCCCGGTGTATTTTGCAACCCTTTTATTTTTAATACAGAACGATTGATAGATAAACTGCCTTGTATAACACCAAAACGAATTTTTGGCGCAGCCTCTGGCTTTAAAACATTTGTAATATGGTATCGTTTTGGAAAATCATCCGAAGTTGTTTACTATGATTATAATGAAAAATCGTTACAAATATGGAAAAATATTGTCAATAACTGGTCTGGTATTGATTTTGTTTCTTTTTGTAAACATAATAATTATGAATATAATCATTCTAAAATGCAATCAGTTATTGATGCTGTTGGAGGAGAACTTAATTTACAACAATCGTGGAACGAATTTCAGCAAACAAACCCTAGATTTATATATTGTGATATAATTCGAAATCCACAACTATTATTAGATAATATGTTGCCAGATGGAAATTATGTTTGGTATAGTAATTGTTTCAAATATTTTGAATCTATACGGTGTTATGGTTTATCCAAACTTGATATTAAAGAAAAAGACTTTCTAAACTTGCTTTTTAAAAAAGCATCGGATACTTGTTTTTCTGGTTATGAAAAAGAAGGATTTGTTAAAGATTATATCGCCTGATCACAAGTTCATCTTGAATATTTAGTCAAGCTCATTGCAAAATATACAAGCAGTGATTACGATTTGATAAACATCCGTCATTTTTGTGCCAAATGGCAGATTTAAGAATTATAAGTTTTTATTATTCTAAACGAAATAAACCAAAATTAAAATCATCATTAAGCGAAGAATATTTTTTATTATTTTTTGGATTAATAACACAGATCGGAAGAGCGTCGTGTAGGGAAAGAGTGTAGATCTCGGTGG
>OCZT010005734.1_pt1 | contig 12350 bp, 8 predicted proteins | sample 1539031 | NCBI WGS metagenome assembly OCZT01 (sample SAMEA3539308, study PRJEB22396) | soil metagenome | biome: tundra; feature: field; material: soil | place: USA | collected 2010-05 | depth 0.15 m
GCCCAGCCTCCAAGGAGGCCCGGATGTCTACTGACCAACGTACTTAGGAACTACACCTAGGGGTCGGCGCGCTGGCGGGTGTCCTGATGGCCCGCGGCGCGGCCTGGCCGTACGGCAGCCTGCTCGGCGCGCACCTCGCGCTCAACCTCGGCGGCTGGCTCGGCACAGCGATCCTCGGCACGCTGCACACCTTCTTCCCGTCGCTCACCCAGACGCAGCTCCGCCATCCGCGCCTGCAGCGTCCGACCTACGTCCTGTGGCTGCTCGGCATCCTCGGGCTGGCGGGCGGCGCAGCCTTCGGCAGCTCCGGGGTGCTGGCCGCAGGCTGGAGCTGCCTCCTCCTCGCCGCGATGCTGCTCGCGGTCAACCTCTTCGCCTCGCTGTGCACCGCTGTGCGTCCGCTCGCTCTGCCGGCCCGCCTGCTGGCGCTCGCGCAGGCATTCCTCCCCGCCGGACTGCTGCTCGCGCTCCTCGCCACGCTCGAGACGGGCGCGGAAGGGCCCTTCACAGGCCCGCCGCGCACAGCGCTCGCCGTGCTGCTCCTGGCCGGCTGGATCGGGCTCACGGTCGCCGGCTCACTCATGCACCTACTCGCGATCCTCGCCCGCATCAGGAACGTCACGCTCCCCATGCCCCAGCCGCGCCCGCTCCGCTACCGGGCGCTCACCGCCACAACGGGTACGGGTCTCGCTGCGCTCGCGCTCTCGCGTGCTCCCGGACTGGCCCCGCTCGGCGCCCCCGCAGCCGCGGTCACGGCGGCCGTGGCGGCCCTGCTGGCGATACGTGTGCTCGCGCTTGCCATACGCGCCGTGGGACCCACGGCGTCATGAAGCGCCATCCCGCCCTCGCTCCCCTCTCGCGCGATCATCATCACGCACTCGTCATCGCCCAGCGGCTGCGCCGCGCGACCGCCGAGACGGCCACGGAGAGCGCCCAGGCGTTCCTCAGCCACTGGGACGACGAGGAGAAGCTGCACTTCCGTATCGAGGAGGAGGTTCTGCTCCCAGCCTACGCCGCCCACGGCAAGCCCGACCACCCAGTGATCATCCGCATGCTCCTCGACCACATGCTCATCCGCCGCGACGCCGCTCGACTCGCTGAGACGCCGCCACTCGAGCTGCTCCACGACCTCGGAGCACTGCTCGCAGGGCACGTCCAGCTCGAGGAGCACGAGGTCTTCCCCCTGATCGAGGCGACTATTCCCGAGACCGCACTCCAGGCGCTCGGCGAACGCATACGTGACGCCACGCGCTGACCTTCCGGCCAGCGCTGTCCAAACGCGATCGGCGATCAGTGCGTGAACGAGGCGCCACACGCGGTCCAGATGGTTGCCCAAGAGAGGCCGAAGCCCAGTCCCGGCGGCGACGGGCTTCGACTTTCGGGCAAGTGAGAGATAGGACTCGAACCGGCATGCGCGATCGTCATGCCGCGTCGCGGATCATCTGCGCAGCCCGCCGACGCGCTTGCCGAGCGACCGGCTCCATGAGATCCTCGAGGAGCCCGCCGTGGTTCCGTCTTTGTACCCGCATCCGCCCTGTAGATGCCTCGCAAATCGCGAGGGTTTCGAGCGATGCGCTCTGCGAAGCAGACGCCTATCTACCTACGATCGTGAATCCCGCTCTCGCCGGCACCGAGGAGGGGGCGCCGGTCACCTCCCCGGTCAGCGTCGCGATGTAGCTTCCGGTGCTCAGCGCGTGCGATCTGACGCGCCCGCTGAACGCCACCCTGTTGGCGCCCGCGGCCCCGGTTCGCGTGAGCGTGCCCACGACGACCAGGCGGGTGCAGGGCGGTTCCTGCCGGGGATGCACATGGGCTCTCGGGGCGAGGCACCGCCCGTCGTGCCGGCGGCCGCTCAGCTTGCGTTGCAGGACGATGCGCACACGCGCCCGCTCGTTGAGCGTGAAGCCGATCGTGGTTCCGCGCGGCGTGCGCACCGAGGCCGTCACGGCGGTGGGGGCGCTCCCCACTCTGAAGCGAGCGGGTGAGATCGACAGGTGCGAGAGCACGGGCGCCAACAGCACATTCGGCGCCACGATGACCGGAGCCAGGACAGTCGCGAGGATCGACGTCTGGTTGTCGGCGGGCGAGGTGTCGATCGCGGGTGCGTGCACGCTCGCCACGTCGGTCGCGGTGCCCGCGAGGCCGAGCGTGGCGGACACGTTGACGGCCACCGAGGCTCCCCGCGCCAATGTGCCAAGCGCACATGTGAGCGTCGTCGAGCCAGCGCAGCTCCCGGCCGCAGTGGTTGCCTTCACGAAGGTGGCGCCCGCCGGGAGCACGTTTTCGACCGTCGTGCTGGGCGCCGGGTCTGGGCCGAGGTTGGTGGCGGTGAGCGTGTAGACGATGCCTCCGCCGAGAGCCACCGAGGTCGGCGAGGCCTGGCCGGTTATCGCGAGGTCCGCGAGCGGAGTGACCTCGACCGAGCCGATGTCGCACTGCGCACCGGCCGTCGCGGGGCGCGCGCCGCCACGCTGGTCCTGTTCCGCACATGTTTCGTTTGTGCCGGCCTCGATCGCCGGACTCCCGGCGCCCAGGAGCATCGTGGGGGTGGGGCCGCCGTTTTCGCCGAGCGACCCGAGCAGCGGATTGCCTTGGATGCTGAATTTACATTCGGTCCCATTCTCGAGGTTTGGGCCCAGGTTTGTGACCCTACCAAGGCAGTTGTCGACGTTTCCATTTATGTCGGTGTTGCCCGCGATGATCGTGTCTTGCGCGGTCGATTCTGCCACGGGTGGCTGAGGGAGGTTTTCGAGGAATCTGATCCCGCCGCCGCATGCTTCCCCGCCGGATTCCACGCCTTCGCATTTGTTGCCGCTGATCGTGTCGTTGATAAGGGTGGTTCGTTCGACCTCCATCGCCGCCCCCGCATCTTCGACGTGGTTGCCCGTGATGGTGCTGTTGACGACCCTGAACGGACCTGACCCGTCCACACCGCCCCCGCCGTGGGCGGAATTGCCGCTCACCGTGCTCGAGTCGATCAAGACCGGCACCAGTTCGTTTTCGCGGGTGTGAATCCCACCACCGTCGTTTTCCCCCAGCAAGTGGTTTTCGGTGACGATGTCGCGCTCGATCGTCAGCGACGTCTTGCCTTCCCCTTCCGCTTGCACGGCCCCGCCGTCCTTTTTGACTTCGGCTCCGGTGAGCGTCAGATCGTCGAGGGCCACCGTGCCGGCGCTGACGACGAAGATCTGACTATTGGTCGCCGCGCGGATCGTCGTGACGCGAGCGCCGGCGCCCGCGAGCGTCATGCTCGCGGCGATCGAGAGCTGACCGCCGGCGGCGGCGTTCAGTTTGTATTCGCCCGCCGGGATCTGGATCGTGTCGCTGGTCCCGTCGCTGTTGGCCAGAGCGATGGCCGCACGCAGCGTGCTGCAGATCCCCGCTTTGCAGGCCGGCGGGCTCGCCGGATCGCCGGTGGTGCTCACGGTGAGCGTTGCCGCCTGGGCCCCGGAAGCAGTCATGAGCAGGGCGAGCCCGAGCAGCAGCCCCGCGCGGCGCATCAACGCCGACCGCGGCCTCGGCGACGCGGACCCGGTCAGTCTTCTACATGCGGCTGTCGTGCGGGAACGCATAGCTCCCCCCTTGGGTCGACTGGTCCAAATGAGCTGACGCGCCCAACGAGCGTAGTCACGCCGGGTACGGTAGTCAACTTCCAACCGAAGCGGGGCAGATCAGCTCGAGGCCGATTGGCGGTCCAAACACGAAGCCGGGAGCTGTTGATCATGGTGGTCAGGGTAGGATCAACGACTCATGAGCCGGGCACCGGAATCCCTCGCGCTGGGCATGGCGGCGTCAGTTGATCCCGAAGACCCCACCGCCAACTCCGGATGGCCTGCTGCGGTTCTCGGCGCCCTGCGGGAAGTTGCGGCTCGAGTTGTCCCGGTCAACGACACTCCCGATCACAGCACCGCTCGTATCGCCTTGGTGGCCGGCGCCCTGCTCGGGCTGCGGCCATCTGATATCGCGGAACATAGCGTTGCCAAAGAAAGGCTATGGACCGTAGGGAAGGCCAGCCTCCCCTACGCGGCCGCAAGGCGCCGCAAGGTGCACACCACGCTGGCACGCGCCGGGACGCTCGACGGCTTCGTTCAGAACGGGGGGGACTATCGAGCGCCTGCCGGGCTCCCGATGGTGACCTACCAGGACTCGACCGTCGTCCAGGCTGTCGACGTTTACCCCTGGGCCCACCTTCGCGGGCTCTCTCGGCGGGAGATCAACGGGCTCGTCCGGCGCCAACGCGCGGCGTACGAGTCAGCCGCTGGATGCTGCACCTTCTCGCAATGGACCGCAGACAGCATCATCTCCGACTACGGGATTGCCGAGAGCAAGGTCCACGTTGTCGGGCTGGGCTCAAACGCTTCGTTCGCCGACATTGACCAGGGGGAGCGGCGATGGTCGAGACCGCGTTTTCTGTGGGTGGGGTTCGATTGGGCACGCAAGAACGGTGAGCTTGTCCTTGGTGCCTTTGCGGACGTCCGGGAGAGCTTCCCTGACGCGACGCTCGATCTGGTCGGTGGCCACCCCCGTGTTGCGCTCGAGGGCGTGACCGGCCATGGGTCGTTGGCCATGGATGATCCTGCAGGTCGCGCACAGCTGACCGCTCTATATCGCGAGGCCACTGTCTTCGTGATGCCTTCGCTTCACGAGCCGGCGGGCACGGTGCACGTTGAAGCCGCCGCCGCCGGGATCCCCTCGATCGGAACGAGCAACGGAGGCGCGGCGACCTGCATCGGCGAGGCGGGGTACGTCGTTGATCCCGCTGCGCCCGCTGAGCTCTTCGAGGCGATGCGCAAGCTCTGTGACCCCAGCACCGCCCAGCGGCTCGGCGCGCTGGGCCGCGAGCATGCCAAGCAATTCACGTGGCGTAAGGTCGCCGAGCGCTTGGTGCGGGCACTGAACATCCCAGGCCTCGACATGACGGGGTACGCTGGATTTCTGTAGGCGTCCCGGGATGACTTCGCCGTCACAAGACCCGGATCATGATCGAACGCGTCGTGTGCTGCGGTTTACCATCGTGGCCCAGTGGCAGCTGGCATGACCCTGCCGCGCGGCCCCCTTTCAGTGTCGGGCCGTGCGCTCGAGCAGGTAGGCGCTGCTCGCCTTGACCGCACTCGCACCGGGTGCATCGAGCGTGAGGACCAGGCGTGCCCCGAGGCGCTGGCGGATGGCCACCTGTTCGGACCCATATGGGGTCAGATGGAGTGTCAGCGCGCCGCTGGCGCCGCCGGCGAGCTCGATGCAGGCGCGGGCGAGCAGCTGATCGGAGGGTGCGCCCCCGCCGTAGCGGAAAGCCGGATAGAGACGCGCGACGCCGGAGACAGCGAAGGCATTTTCGTTGACGAGTGCCAGCGTCGTCGTGCCCCGAGGCTCAGCGACTCGCAGGACGCCGGTCGTGCCCTGCGCGCTCACGAGCGGGTTCGAGGGAGCGAGCCGCACGCCGGGCGGGTCTGAGGCTCGCGGGCACACCAGTGGCGCGGGCGGAGGGGGCGCGTAGATGAGCGTACGGCGAAGCAAGCGGGTGAATGCGTCGGCGCCGGAGAACGTCAGGTGCAGGCCGTCGGGCTGAAACCAGGCTGGGTGGCCTTCGCTTTCGTGCACCCAGTCCAGCACATGAATCTGGCGCGGGCTGTCCCGAGTGCTCGCTCGAACCGTTGCCGCGTCGCTGCCCGAGCCGCCCCCCAGCTCACGCGGAGTAACGAGCGCGAGCTCACGGTCGCGTCCGAGGATCCGGAGCGTTTCGGCGACGTCCGCCGAAGTGATGCTCCCGTCTGCGCCCAGCGCGATCACGACGAGATGGGGCAGCAGATGTGCATGTGCGAGGCCGGCGAGCAGAGTGAGCGCCTCGCTGAACTGACGGCATCCGTGCGCGTTGACGTCGAATCCAGCCGCGGCGAGCTGCGGCAGCGCCAGCAGCATCGTCGAGTCGCCGATCGCGAGCGGAGGCCTGTAGGGCTTGCGCCAGTGCTCAGCCGTCGCCGTTTGCACGCCGCCGCAGTCCGCCCCGGCGGCGCGTGGATGCCCCATCGAGAGCAGGCAGGCCAACAGGAGGGTCGCGAACGCCAGAGGCGCGCGCCTGGGTAGCGACGAGCAGATGAGCGCGGACGATAGTTGCTTCGAGCCGAGAGCATGCCTCGTTGTGGAGTTCCGCGGACCGGCTGGCGGGCGGCGGTAGCTCGTCGGCTATTGTTGGCGCCGTGAGTCTGCAGAATCACAGAGGCGTGTTGTCGCGGGCGGGCCGGGTCCTCGCGGTTGCGCTTCTCGCGGTGTCAGGGGCATGGGCAGCGGCGCCGGCCATGGCGCGTCCGCCGGCGTCGGCGGCTGGTACATGCAACATCTCCGGCAAACAGCAGAACCAGGGCCCGACGTATCTGACGTCCCTGAGCGTGAGCGGCGGCGCGAGTTGCGCGACGGGCTTGAGCGTCGTGCGCGCCTACTACCGCTGTCGTGTTCACTCCGGAGGCGCAAAGGGCTACTGCCGCAGCAGCGTGTTCGGGTACCGATGCTCGGAGAGGCGGATGGGCATCTCGATTCAGTTCGACTCGAGGGTGACCTGCACGAGAGGCCGCCTGCGCATCTACCACACCTACACCCAGGACACCTGACCGCCGCGCCCGTCCGGGGCGCGAGCTGATCGTCGCCTCGCGGAGCCGATGCAGTAGGTTCACCCGCAAGGAACGGATGCCGAATCGTTGCCCGCCCGCTGTTCGGGTGGCCCGCCGCTTGGCCTGCGCTCGAAATGTGTCGGCGCGAGCCGTGCGGGAAATGGGGGACGACATGGGCGCTGAGGGACAACTGAGCCGCGAAGGCTCGCGGCTCCGAGGCTCGGCATCGGTTCTGTTTATGATTCTCGCCGCGCTCGCGACGGCGGTGGCGACAGCTCCCCAGCTCGCGGCAGCCCGCAATGCTGCGCCGTTGAACGTGGCAGGGAGCGCCGCGTCGCTGCGCGCGCTCAGTGCGTCGGCGTCCTGCCCCTCCACGACCGCCACGATCGTGCGCACCGAAAGCGCCGGGACCGTGCTGGACTTCAGCGCTCAGAGCCCGATGGGTGTCCCGCTGCACGGCAGCGTGCTGCGCAGCCAGAGCCAGGGGCACTTCTACGAGCTCGCAGGGCTGTCGGTAACCCTTCGATGGGGTTCGAACGCCTACGAGCTCTCGCACGGTGCGACCTTCGCCCTCGGGTGCTACGGACAGGCGGCGGGCTCCAACGTGTTCTATCCCGCCCTCAGAATGCTCTCCGGCAGCGCCACGCTGCATGTGGCCGCTTCGGACCCCGGGGGAGTGCTGACGAATGAGGGCCTCTATGGGCCGATCCCCGGCCAGCAGATCCACCACGGCTACACCTTCGGTGTGACCCGTGTGCTGCGCGCGCCCGCCGATCATGAACACCTGCTCCTCTGGTTCGCCAACTACGAGAACCAGCCAACGGGCACGAGCACGATCGTCACGCAGGACGCCTCACTGGTCAACGTGACGCCCTACGTCGGACCGCGGCGGGGTAGCTGCCGTCACGTCCGCAAGGCGATCCTCCACTCGACCGGCATGCAGAGCCTGGGCGGGGGGCAGTACGTGCAGACGGGCACCTCGCAGTACTTCGGCTGATCCTGGGTGCACCACACGGCGGTGGAAGGCCGAAAATCGGAGTAGAATCGACCCAGGGCCGTTATCGGCCGCTGCTGTTCGATCCTCTCGCATAGGTCCCCGCCCGGCACGCTTGCCTCCCGCCGACCTCACCGGGCTGTCTCGTCCAAAGCGACAGAAACGCCGTTTGCAAGCAGGGCCCGTCCCAAATCGGGGGCCCTGGAGGAGGGCCCCGTGGGGCATCGGCAGGCGACCGGAGAATCGACCCGACGATGAGACGGCGAGATACCGTCCCATCTCTGAAGCAGTTCGTTCAGGCCGTGACCGCGACGCTTCTCGTCGCCGGCTGTCCGGTCGCGATCGTGTGGTGGCTGCGCGCCTCGGGGACGGTCTCGTCGACTATCCTGGGCGTGGCCCTCGGCATGGGCCTGTCTCTCTGCGCTTCGCTCGTGGGTCGCATCCTTTGGGAGACGCGGTCTGGCTCTCAGGATCTCCTGTTCAGCGAGTTGATGATCTGGGGCTTTCTGCATCGCTGGCACACTCAGCGTCGGCTGGCGTCAGCGCGCGACATGGTCGGGCCGATGAGCCGGACGCAGAAGCTCATCGGCGGCCTGAGCACCAACGAGCAGGCGAGGCTGCTGGAGCGGCTCGTCTCGGGCATGGAGACGCGGGATCCGTACCTCCACGGTCACTCCCGCCGGGTGGCCCGTCATTCGTGGATGATCGCCAGGCGGATGGGCCTCCCGCGCGCCGAGGTCGCCCGGATCCGCACCGCGGCTGCCATCCACGACGTGGGGAAGATCGACACGCCGACGGAGATCCTTCACAAGCCTGGCGCGCTGACCATCGAGGAGTACGAGGTGATCAAGAAACATCCGAGCGACGGGGCTCGAATGGCTGCCGGCCTCCAGGACGAAGAGCTGACGTCGATCGTTCGCCACCATCATGAGCGTCTCGACGGAACCGGATATCCGAGTGGCCTATCAGCGGAGGAGATACCGCTCGGGGCGCGGATCATCGCCGTCGCCGACACCTTTGACGCCATTACCGCGGCCCGACCCTACCGGCCCGCGTCACCGCACAAGATCGCGATCGACATCCTCAGGAACGAGACGGGCACCCAGCTCGACCCGGCTGTCGTGCGGGCGTTCTGCACCCACTATGCGGGCCTGCGCTCCCTCGCGCTATGGGGATCGTTCGTGAGTCTTCTCGATCGAGTGACATCCTGGCTCGGTGGTGGCGCCGCGAGTCTCGGGTCGACCGCCAAGGTGGTCGGTGTTGCGGCCTTGGTTGGCGCCGCGACCGCCACGACACCCACGCTCGCCCTGCCGGTCTCCGAGCCCCATCCAACGGGAGGGCACTCAGCGTCAGTGGTCGCGCTACCCGAATACACCAGCGACGCGATGGCGGGGAGCGCGCTCGTGAGCAGGGGTGCGGCGAGCCCGAGCAGGCGACGCGCCGGCCCACACGTCGTTGTCCCCTCGGCTCACAGCGGCGCAGCCGGTCCGCGACCGACGAACTCGTCCCTCAGCAGCGCAGCCGGGGCGCAGCCGTCGGGGGCGGGGCCGGGCAAGGCCAAGAGCACGCCTCCGGGCAACGCCAAGAGCACGCCTCCGGGCAAGGCCAAGAGCACGCCTCCGGGCAACGCCAAGAGCGAACCTCAGGGCAAGAGCGAACCTCAGGGCAAGGTCAAGAGCGAACCTCCGGGCAAGAGCGAAGCGCATTGATCGCCGATGGCGGCGACTGCAGAACTCGCAATTCCCCGTCGACCCGGCAGGGCCGGTCAAGTCGCACGTCGTCCAGTTCGGAGAACGCTCACGGGCCGTCTTGCTCCAGGAGCCCCTCCAACCGCTCGAGCGCAGGCGGGGTGCCCATGGCAACGATGATGTCGCCGGGGACCAGGGTGGTCTCCCCGGGCGGCTGCGGTTGGAACTCCGCTCCGCGACGCAGGCCTACGATCATCGAGCCGCCGCGGATGTCGCCGACGGTCCGACCCAGACCCTCGCAGGCCTCGCCCACCTCGATCTCCTCCATGCGGTACTGGACATCCACATCCCAGACCCCGCTCAGCTGGCGGTGCAGGGCCAGCCTTGCCATCTCCGTACCGCTGGCCTTGTACGGGGAGATGACACGGTCGGCCCCAGCCCGTTTGAGCTTCTTCTCGGTGTCCTCTCTCGCCGCCCTCGCCACTATCGCTATGTCCGCCCGCAGCTCGCGCGCCGTGAGCGTGATGAACACGTTGTCGGCGTCGGAGTCCGCACATGCGATGATCGAACGGGCGCGCTCGATGCCGGCCTCGACGAGCACCCCGTCATCGGCCGCATCACCCTCTATGAAGCAAATGCCGAGCCCCTCGGCCAGGTGACGGTTCTCCGGGTCGGTGTCGACCACCACGTAGTCGGCGCGGGCGGCGTGTAGGTCTCGCGCGACCTGACGTCCGACGCGGCCGAACCCGCAGATGATGTGGTGGCCGGTGAGCGAGTCGATCATCTTCTGCATACGCCGCACTGCCAGCAGGTCGCCGAGGTGCCCCGCCACAAAGAACTCCGCGACCGTGGCGAGTGCGTAGAAGAGCGTACCGACGCCCAGGACGACGAGCGCAACCTGAACGATCTGGCCCGCAGTCGTGTGCGGCTGCGGAAAGCCCCCGACGGTAGCCGCCGTGTCCAGCGCCCAGCGAGACGCGTACCAGAAGCCCACTCCCTCGCTGAGCGCAAGGCCGAGCGCGGCAAGCAGCAGCAGGACGAGCACGGTCGCCCCGAGGAGAGCGGTGCGTCGCACGAAGATCATCAGCTGGCGATGCGTCGCCACCCCCGGACGATCGGGTACGTGGCGTGCTGGGCGGTCGGAGCCCGACACTGCTAGCCACCTGCAGAGGCGGCCGGTGCCGAGCGCCCTGTTGCGCACGCCGGCCCAAGCGTTTGTGGGAGGAATGGCCTCATGGCGGCATCATGTCCGATGACGCGGTCGCCGACTTCGACGCAGCGGCGCGGATCTACCGCCGTTGCCGCGCGGCGGGAGTTACGCCGCGCGGGCTGCTCGATCGCAGCGCTTGCATGGCGCCGAAAAGCTGCTCTCCTCGCCCACGACGCCGACCTGGACCGCGTTGCCGGAGTCATCGGGATCGCAGTTGACCAAGCGTCGCTGCGCGCCTAACAACAAGGCTCACGGCCACCCGGTTTCCCGCCCTTGGATGGCTCCAGGACGCCCGATAGGGCGCCAGAGATCGTCCTCTCGCGGAACGTAGTCTTCACGGAGCTGGCGGAGAGGTTTGACCCGATGCCCTCGGCAGGGGGCTGACCCTAGCTTTGGGCGTGAGGCTCACCGCTAAGGCCCGCGAGACCACACGAGCAGACCTCCTGAGAAAGGGAGACATCTCATTCGCCCGCGTCAACACAAAGCAGTGACCCTTGGTGCTATTTGCCTAGCGGTGTTGCTCATCCCAGTAGTCACTGCCGGAACAGCCGTAGGAACAGCGGCCAAACCCGCGTCGAGCAAGATCAGGTACGTGAGCGGGCGCCTGAGCCTGCCGGGATACACAATCGTTGTGGTCGGCTACAACGGCAAGAACGCCCTCAGCACCAAGAGGGCGTTCCGGGTCCCAGCACCGGACACGAAGGTGCCGGTCGACCCCACGCAGTTGCGCCGCGCCGCTGCTGCTGAACACGCACACCGCCAGCGAGTTGACGCTGACGAAGTTCTCCAGATCGCCAACCTTCGTGCCGTCCGGGCTGATCCGCGCGAGCTCAGCCTCGTTGGAGATCGGCCGCGTCTTCCTGCCGCTCGCGCGATCGAGCACGAACAGCTGGGAGCCGAACAGGTAGGCCAGCTTCGTCCCGTTGCGCGACAGCGACGGCGCGCTGTATCGCGACGGCGTCCGCGAGGCCGATCGCGGGGAGGAGTTCGCACCGCTTGCGAGAACCCCGGATCAGGTCTCTGGGGGTCTCTTTCAGAGGACCCCGCGGGCCGAGCCTCTGCGGCCGCGTAGCGAACGGCCTCAGCTGTCGCCGATCTCAACGAATCGAGGCGGAAGCGAATGCGCGCAGTCAGCGGACAGGCCGCCCCGGCGGGACGTCAGGCAAGGCTGCTTCTAGCCGCTGCCCTGGCGTCGATCTCGAGCTTGGCGCTCGCTCCCGCGAGCGCGACCGCCGCCGCCGGCTTCGGTCGGCTGAGCGGCTCGGGCGGATGCCTCGTCGCCCCCGGGCTCGGGAGCGCGGAATCGGCAACGGGGGGTTGCGGCGTGGGCAAGGGGCTGATCGGTCCGGGCGCCGTCGCGGTCTCCCCCGACGGCGCGAACGTGTACGTGGCATCGGGCACCGCGGGTCCCACTATGGCGGCGAGTTTCGGCTCACTGGCGATCCTCAAGCGCGACCCCGCGACGGGTGCGGTCGCGGAGGTGGGCTGCCTGAGCTCCGATGGGACCGACGGCCGCGACGGAGCATCCGGCGCCTGTACCGCCACCCCCTCGCTGCTCGGTGCCGACGGGGTTGCTGTGAGCCCCGACGGCCTGGCCGTATTCGTCGCGTCGAGCTACTCGGGGAGCGTCGTGGGCTTTGCGCGAAGCGCCGTGGACGGCTCGCTCACGCGGATCGGATGCGTCGAGTCTCGGTCGCTCGGCTGTCCCTACGCGAACGTCTTCACCAGCTCGGGGGCGTTGGTGGCCAGCGCGGACAGCCATTCGCTATACGTCGCCGCGCCCGCCGTGGGCTCGGTCTCGACGCTGACGAGCGCCCCCGCGCCCGCGCCCGCCCAGATCGGAAGAGCGTCGTGTA
>OCZT010005735.1_pt1 | contig 12347 bp, 12 predicted proteins | sample 1539031 | NCBI WGS metagenome assembly OCZT01 (sample SAMEA3539308, study PRJEB22396) | soil metagenome | biome: tundra; feature: field; material: soil | place: USA | collected 2010-05 | depth 0.15 m
TGGAGTTCAGACGTGTGCTCTTCCGATCTGGTGCCGGCGGCCGGCTGCAGCGGCGCGCGCAGCTCGATCGCCCGCGCCGCGGCAACGCACTCGATCGCGACGATCCGGACCAGGTTCTCGACCACGACGCGGAGCTTGCACGCCGCTCCCCAGCCCATCGAGACGTGATCCTCCTGCATCGCGCTGGTCGGCAGCGAGCCCACGCTGGCCGGCGTTGCCAGCCGGCGGTTCTCGGCGACCATGGCGGCCTGCGTGTATTGCGAAATCATCAGACCGGAGTTCACACCCGCCTCCGGGGCCAGGAACGGCGGCAGCCCCTGCGACCGCGCCGGATCCAGCAGCCGGTCGGTACGGCGCTCGGCGATCGCCCCGACCTCGGCGGCCGCGATCGCCAGAAAGTCGCATGCGAACGCCAGCGGCGCGCCGTGGAAGTTGCCACACGATTCAACGCGGCCGTCGGGCAGGATGATCGGGTTGTCGATCGCCGAGCGCAGCTCGTTGGCCACCACACCGTCGGCGAAGGCCAGCGTGTCGCGCGCGGCGCCCACGACCTGGGGCGCACAGCGCAGCGAATATGCGTCCTGCACCCGCGGGTCGTCGTGGCGATGGCTGGCGATGATCGCCGAGCCCGCCAACAGGTGGCGCAGGTTCGCTGCACTGTCGGCCTGTCCGGGCTGGGGGCGCAGCGCCACGAGGTCCTCGGCGAACGCCCGATCGGTGCCCATCAGCGCCTCGACCGACATCGCGGCGGCGATGTCGGCGCTGCTGAGCATGCGCGCCAGATCATGCGTGGCCAGGGCCAGCATCGCGAGCATCCCGTCGGTCCCGTTGATCAACGCCAGCCCCTCCTTGGCGGTCAGCGTCACCGGCTCGATCCCGGCCTGGGCCAGGGCGGCGGCCGCCGGCCCGGTTTCGCCGTCCGGGCCGGTGACCTCCCCCTCGCCGATCAGCGCCAGCGCGCAGTGGGCCAGCGGAGCCAGATCCCCGCTTGCGCCGACTGACCCGTAGCGTGGAACGACCGGCGTCAACCCCGCGTTGAGCATCGCCAGCATCGTCTCGGCCACCAGCGTACGGGTGCCGGAGTGGCCCATCGACAGCGAGCGCACCCGCAGGAGCATCATCGCGCGCACCACCTCGCGCTCCACCCGCTCCCCCATCCCGGCCGCATGGGAGCGGATCAGGGCCCGCTGCAACTCCTCACGGTGCTCCGCGGCGATCCGCACGGTGGACAGCGACCCGAAGCCCGTCGAGACGCCGTAGACGGCGTCCAGCGACTGCGCCAGCTCGGCGGTGACCTGGGCGCTGTGGCGCATGGTCTCGACGGCGCTCGCGCTGAGCGCGGCGTCCGCGCCGCCGCGGGCCACCGCCACCACGTCCTCGACGGTGAGCTCGGTGCCGGTCACCCGCACCCCGCCGCGAGCGCTGTCGGGCGTGGTCACCGCTGCCCGGCTCGGTCGATCGGCATGCGCACAGCGCAGATCTAAGCGGACTCAGGGCTCGCGGGGGCGTGACGTCGAGGCGGAGGCGGCGATCGGACCCCGCTATGACAACTCCCATTAACTAAAGATTTAAGCGCGGCCGGCCGACGTGATCTCCGAGCAGAGGTTATGCAAAGGACGAGAGAGGAGCTGGTCATGCATTGGAGTATCTAATCTGATAGGTGATCAACCGCCCTTCATCGTGACCAGCGGTTGGACGCCAGCGTAGGCGGCCGAAGCCAAGTCGAGGACCGTGGCACGCAGAAACTTGCTGGATCCCACGCGTTTCTTCAGACGGATCAGTAGTCCAAACGGTCAAGGTCCGCGTCCGGAGGCCGATTCCAACTCGATGTCCTGGATGCCCGCGCGAGCTTTCCGGTGGTTGGCGGTCGGTCTGCTGGCGATTACCGTCGCCAGCGCTGCGCTTAGCTCGCGCACATCGGACTGGCGGCCGCTGTGGCTGTTTGCGGCGCTCGCGGCATTGGGGATTCTGGGTGATCGCGTGCACACCCGCCCGGGCCGAATGCGCCTGTCGGCCGGCTTGACCAGTGTCGCGCTGGCGATGGCGCTGCTGGGACCGGCGCCCGCCGTGGTGATCTGTATGGCGTCGCGGATCGTCGACGCCGTCTGGAACGATGGGATCCGGCTGCGGGGACGGCGGCTGGCACTGATCTGGAATCTCGGCATGAACGTCGGCGTGCTCGCCGGGGCGCTGGTGATCCGGGCGGCCGTCCACAACGGCGTCATCCGCGGCAGCGCCACGTTCGCTTTGGTGGTGGTCATCGCGATCAGCGCCGCCAACGTGATCAACTTCCTGCTGGCGGCGAGCTGGATCCGCGCGCACGGCGGCACCCCGGTCATCGCGCAGCTGCGACGCGACTTCGTCCCCGCCCTGCCGTGGATCGCGGCGCCCAATTTCCTGGCCGCCGCGCTGGCCACGGTCTACATCCAAACCGGGCCGGCGTCGCTGGTCCTGTCTTTGGCGCTGCTGGGAGCGTTCTACGTGCTGTTGGCCGAGCTGCTCAGCTCGCAGACGCGACGCGACCAGCTGGAGCAGCGGACGTTGCAGCTCGCGTCGCTGCAGGTCGGTGTGCTGGTGACGATGGTGCGCACTCTCTCGCTGCGCGACAAGCGCACCGCGCGCCACTCCGCTGCGGTGGCCCGTTACGCACGGGCGATCGCCCGCGCGGCGGGATGCGTCGAGGATGAGCTGCGGATTGTGCATACGGCGGGACTGCTGCACGACATTGGCAAGTTCGCGTTCCCTGACCGGATCCTGTTCGCCGGGCGCGCCCTCAGCGATGCCGAGATGGAGATCGTGCGCGGCCACCCCGAGCGAGGCGCCGAGCTGGTTCGCAGCGTCGAGGGCCTGGACGAGATCGCCTCGGTGATCCTGGCCCATCACGAGCGCGTCGATGGCACCGGCTATCCCTACGGCCTCGACGGCGCGGAGATCCCCGCACTGGCGCGGATGATCTCGGTCGGCGATGTCTATGACGTGCTCACGGCACGGGACACCTACCGGTCTCCGGTGTCGCGCACGGAGGCGATCGCCGAGCTGCGCCGGGTCTCCGGCAGCCAGCTCGACGCCCACTTCGTCGAGCTGTTCGTGGCGATCCTGGAACGCGATGAGATCGGCTTCGCCCACACCGAGGACGTTGACTTCGAGGCCGAGCTGGCAATCGAGCAGCGCATCCGGGAGCTGGCCCAGCCCCGAGTTCCGGCTTCGTCGGAGCGCCGATGAGCGGGCTGCGCGCATCGCTGCGGGTGCCCGAGTTCCGCGCGTTGCTGGTCAGCTACGTGATCAACCGCGCCGGAGACGTCGTTGGTGCGCTGGCGCTGGCGGTGATCGTGTTCGGTGCGACGGGTTCCGCGCTGGCCACCGCGATGCTGTTCATGGCCACCCAGTTCGTGCCCGGGCTCGTGGGCCCGCCGATCGTCGCCCGGATCGACCAAGCAGCGCCGGGACGGATCCTGCCAGGGCTGTACGTAGTCGAGGGCGGCCTGTTCGTCCTGCTCGCGGCGCTCGTCCACCACGCAGCGATCGCGCCGATCGTCGCGATCGCTTTCATCGACGCGACGCTGGCGTTCTGCGCCCGCACGATCACCCGGTCCGCCGTGGCATCGACGTTGATCCCCCACGACCTGATGCCGGAGGGCAAGGCGGCCTTCAACCTGGCCCTGGCGACGGCGATGATCGCGGGACCGGTGGTGGCGGGGCTGGCGATCGCGATCCTGGGCGGGCCCGTGGCACTGCTCGTCGACGGCGGATCGTTCCTGCTGGCCGCAACGCTGATCGCCCGGGCGCCGGCGCTGCGGGCCGGAGAGCCCGCCCGACCGGCCGGCCTCGCCGTCCGCGGACGCCTTCGTCAGGGGCTGCGCTACATCGGCGACCACCCGACGCTCCGCGCGCTGATCGTCGGCGAGGGCCTGGCGTTCGTCTTCTTCTATCTGGTGGTACCCGTGACGGTGGTCTACGCCACGCGCTCGCTGCATGCCGGAGCCGGCGGTTACGCGGCGATCCTGGCTGCCTGGGGTATCGGAATGGCGCTCGGCTCGGCGGCCCAGGTGCGCCTTGCCCGACGGGTTGGCACCGCGCTGATCCTGCTCTCCACGCTGGCCGTGGCGACCGGATACCTCGGCACCGCGGTGGCCGCGACGCTGCCCATCGCGTGCGCCGCGAGCGTGGTGGGGGGCCTCGGCAACGGACTGCAGTGGGCCTCAGTCGAAACCACCGTGCACCAGCTCGTGGAAGAGGCGTTCCGTACCCGCGTGGCGGCGGTTCTGGAGGCGCTCGCCGCAATGGCGCCGGGCGCCGGGATCCTGCTGGGCGGACTGCTGACCTCGCTGTTCTCCCCCCGCGCCGCCTACCTGGCGGCCGGGCTCGGCCTGGTCGTGCTGGTCAGCGCGGCCGCCGTCAGGGCGCTGATCAGGTCTGTGCCGGCGGTCGGCGTGTCGGCCGCGGCTGGATCGAACGCCCAGCTCTCGGTGAGCGCGGTCGGCGTGCCGGCCGCGGCTGGATCCCGCGCCCAGCTCTCGGTGGGCGAGGTCGACGGGCCCGCGGCGGAGTCGACCGGCGCCGGCGGTGCCGTGAAGTAGCCTCGGCGACGCTCAGCCCGATCTGGCGCCGCCCGGGTCAGGTCACGTCAGTCGGCGGGCCGGCGGACGGCGGACGGCGGACGGCGGACGGCGACACAGGAACACGTAATCGGCCTCCAGCAGCCGGTGGCGCCGGGCGAGCTCGGGGCCGAGCTGCGCCGCGACCCGCTCGATGGACACCGTGAAACCGGCCGCCGACAGCCGGCCGACGATGTCCGGCGCATACAGGCGAACGTGGTCATCCTGCCAGTAGGCCAGCTCACGTTGCCCGGGCGTGACGACCGCCGGGTCCTCGTAGGTGCTCGCGCGTCCGGTGTCCAGCGGCACCATCACGATCGCCCAGCCCCCGGGCCTCAGCACCCGGTGAAGCTCGCGCATCGCCGCGGCGTCGTCAGGCACATGCTCCAGCACGTGGCTGCAGATGATCGCGCCAAAGCTGGCGTCGGCCAGCGCCAGCGCGGTGATGTCCAGTTCGAGCTCCCCCTTGCCGGGATCCAGGTCGGTGGTCACGTAGCGCAGCCCGGGCACGCGTTGCAGCCGCTGCTGCAGGCACCACTCGGGCGCGAAGTGCAGCAGCGAGCCGGCGTCGCCCAGGAGCTGAGGGTGACGCTGCAGATACAGCCACAGCGCTCGGTGGCGCTCGTGTGATCCGCAACGCCAGCAGAGCGCGTTGACGCGGTTCCAATCATCGCGCAACACGCTGAACCGATGGCCGCAGATCGGGCACTGAACCGCGTCGCCGCGATGGGCGAGCGCGCGGGCGCGGAGGCGCAGCGCGGCGACGAGACGCTCGGGCAGGTCGGTGAGCGCGACCGTCAAGGCTCGCGGGCAATCCCGCCGCCGGCCCCGCCCGGGATCCCGCCGTCGGGCACGAGCGCGATCCGGCCATCGGCGCCCAGCCCGAACTGCGGCAGGGCGAACCGGGTCGCCAACAGGTCGGGCACTTCCTCCCAGGTCACCGGGGTGACGCGGGTCTCAGCCGGCGTCTTCTCGGTGAGCGCGAGCTCCGTCCAGTCGCTCAGCGAGGTGCGCAGGCCATCGGCCCGCTGCGCGGTGACAATCAGGCCGGTCACGAACGGCGAGCGGGGGTGGGTGCTAGTGAACCAGCTGCTCGTCTCCAGGTCGATCAACGGTACCCCCTGCGCGACGAACCCGTACAGATCGGTCCACCCGTCCTCCAGGTCCACCTGCAAGACGCATTCCGGTCCGTCGGGCACCACGCGGAATCTCCATCCGGCCTGTTCGTGCTCGTCACCGGGACCGAACGGGATCGGCTCCAGCGGGCTCATGGGCCCGAAGCCGACGTCGGCATGCCAGGTGTCGCCGTCGATCCGGACGCGCAGCACCAGGTGCGTGCGCGGGCGCACCGCCCCCGGCGGCGCCCCGTACCGCACGCGAGCGAGCAGCAGCTCGACGTCGGCCCCCATGGCTTGCAGGCTGGCCCCGAGCAGCAGATTGTGCTCAAAGCAGTATCCGCCGCGACGCTGGGCGACGAGCTTGTGCTCGATGTCGGCCGTCGCCAGCGACACGGGCACGCCGCGGTGGGGATCGAGGTTCTCGAACTGGATCGAGGTGGCGTGGCCCCGGTGCACGGCCTTGATGTCGCCGCCCTCGGGCAGGCCGATGCGCTCCAGGTAGGCATCGAGGTCGAGCACGGGTGAACTTTAGCCGGGACGCTTCCGCGAACGTTGGTGCTATTACTGGCGCGGTGTTTCTACGCGCGATGCCGGAGGTGGGCCGTTCGGTCCTGATCATCTACCTCGGAACCAGAGTCCGCGGCACCGTCCGGCGGGTCGAGGACGACGGGCGCCGGTTGCTGGTCAGCACCGAAGACGGCGAGATGCTCGGCTTCGCGCTGAACCGGGCCACCGCGACTTTCACGGCCGAGGGCAATCAGGCCGGCGCACGCCTGTGGTTCGGCGCCAACTCAGGCTCACCGGACTGAAAGGAGCGCGAGGGCCGGCCGGGCTCTCTGATCCCCGATCAGGCGATACTGACGGCGTGGACGACCGCAATGTGCTGGGAGGCAAGCTGGAGCCGTGCGGCACCGACCCGGTCACCGGCTTCTATCGCGACGGATGCTGTCGCACGGGCCCCGAGGACCGCGGCAGCCACACGATCTGCGCGGTGGTGACGGCCGAGTTCCTGGAGCATCAGCGAATGATCGGGAACGATCTGGTGACCCCGATGCCCCAGTACCACTTCCCCGGGCTGGCGCCCGGCGACCGCTGGTGCGTGACGGCGATCAACTGGCTGCGAGCCCATCAGGACGGGGCCGCCGCCTACGTGGTCTTGGCCTGCACCCACGAACGTGCGCTCGACTACGTCCCCCTGGCCACGCTGCGCGAGCATGCCGTCGACGTTCCCGACGACCCGGGAGCGCTGAAGGACTAGGTGCTCGCGCGGACGCCGACGATCGGCAGAATCGCACCGTCAAGGAGTCGCTGATGTCGTTAAAGCACGAGACGATCTTCACCCTCGAGGCCACCCCGGTCAAGTTCGGCGCGGGCGCGTCGGGCGACGCCGGCTGGGAGCTCAGGCGACTGGGCGCCAGGCGGGTAATGCTGGTGACCGACCCCGGCGTGGCGGCGCTCGGCGTGCCCGCGCGGATCCAGCGCCTAATCGAGTCAGAGGGAATCGAGGTCGTCGTGTTCGCGGACAGTCGGGTTGAGCCGACAATCGATTCGCTGCAGCGGGCGGCCGAGTTCGCCGTCGAGCACGGAGTCGACGGCTTTGTCTCGGTTGGCGGCGGCTCGAGCATCGACACCGCCAAGATCGCCAACCTGATCGCCACCCATCCCGCGCCGGTGACGGACTACGTCAATCCACCGGTCGGCGAAGGCCGCCAGCCGCCGTCGCCGCTGATGCCACATCTGGCGATCCCGACCACGGCGGGCACCGGCTCGGAGGCGACGACCGTGGCGGTGCTCGACATCCCCGATCTCAAGCTGAAGACCGGGATCTCGCACCGCTACCTGCGACCGACTCAGGCGATCGTCGATCCAGAGCTGACACGCTCGCTACCTGCCGAGGTCACCTCCTCGACCGGCCTAGACGTGGTCTGCCACGCCGCCGAGTCGTTCCTGGCCCGTTCCTTTGACTCGCGCCCAGCACCCAAGTCACCGGACGACCGCCCGCCATACCAGGGATCTAATCCGGTGGCCGACCTATGGTCGACCAAGGCGCTGGAATACGGGGGGCGCTATCTGCGGCGCGCGGTCGCCGATCCCGACGACGTGGAGGCGAGGGGATTCATGATGCTCGCCGCCACGATGGCGGGGGTGGGCTTCGGCTCGGCCGGAGTGCACATCCCCCATTCGTGCGCGTATCCGATCGCCGGCCTCAAGCACACCTATCGACCGTCCGGCTATCCGGCCGATCACCCCTTTGTCCCGCACGGGCACTCGGTGATCGTCACCGCGCCGGCTGCGTTTGCCTTCACCTACGACGCGCTGCCCGAGCGCCACCGCCTCGTGGCTGAGCTGCTCGCCGGCCAGCCGATCCCCGACGCCGGCCCCGACACTCTGCCGGACGTGCTGCGCGAGCTGATGCAGGACATCGGCGCACCGCGCGGGGTGGCCGAGCTGGGCTACAGCGAGAATGACGTGCCCGCGCTGGTGGCCGGCGCGAGCAAGCAGCAGCGGCTGCTGGCGGTGGCGCCCAAGGCTGTGACCGACGCCGACCTCAGCGCGATCATCACCGCGTCGATGTTCAACTGGTGACCGATCAGCGCAGCAACAGGCGAAGGATCGATTCGGCGCGGCGCGCGTCGGGCTCCTCTCCGGTGATCCGGTCCAGGTAGACGTAGGACTCGACGATCCGCACGATCGTGTAGGCAACGTCGTGCAGATCGGCGGGGAGTTCCAGGCTGCCGCGCCGCACCTCCTCAGTCAGCAGGTCTTCGACGAACGCGATCAGCCTCGGCTGAAAGCCGGTCTGGCGGCGGGTCAGCAGGCGCATGGCCAGTTCCCCCTCCTCGGCGAGGAACCGGCTCATGCCGGGGTTGGAGAGCACCGCCGCGACGAACGTGCCGACGATCTGCACGATCCGCTCGGCCCCCCGCTTGCGCGTCCGCGCGCGCTCGCGCGCCAGGGTGGTCGCGGCCAGCGACCAGAGGATCTCCACCAGCAGGTCATCACGATTGCCGATCCAGCGGTACAGGGTCACGCGGTTGATCGAAAGCTCCGCGGCGAGCGCCGTCATGTCGACGCGCTCGCCGGCCAGGAATCTGCGCCGGGCCAGACGGAACGCCGCGTCGGCGCTGCGCGGCACCGTGGGCGGCACGCCGGGTTCTGGCCCGCGCGAGCTGGGCGCGACCGGATTTGTCGAGCCGGCCAAGGCCAAGCTCACCGAGCCGGTATCAACCGCTGCAGCGCGCCGCGCAACCGCGGCGAGATCTCCACCGGCCGGCGGGATTCACGGTCGACGAACACGTGCACAAACCAACCGACGGCGATCGCCGGCTCCTCGCCTTCCCGGTAGAGCGCGAGCTCGTAGCGAACGCTCGAGCGGCCGAGGTGAGCCACGCGCAATGCGGCCTCCACGGTGTTGGGGAAGGCGACCGCGGCTCTGAATTGGCAGTGCGATTCAGCGCACAGGCCGATCACCTCACCGCGGTGGACGTCCAGGCCCCCCTCGGCGATCAGCCACGAATTGATCACGGTGTCGAAAAACGAGTAGTACTCGACATTGTTGACGTGGCCGTAGATGTCGTTGTCGGCCCAGCGGGTCGGGATAGAGCTCAGGTGCGCGTAGGCGCTGCGCGACTCGGCCTCTGAGACCATCGCAAGAACTTACACCAGCCCCGAGCCCGCGACACACCGCAACAAATCAGCACAATGTTGCGTTCCGGGCGCAGCCGGCGTTACTCGATTGGCGCATCCGCTGCGCGGCGAGCGGGCAATGCGCCGTGACTACGGCGAGCGGCTGCGCGCAGGAGCTGGGCTTCACGCCGGTCTACCTGCGCTACGACACCGGGCTGCGCGTCTCCGACAACGGCCGCCGGCTGGCCGCGATCCTGGAAGCGCTGGTGACCGAGTGGCCCGTCGAGATGCAGGAGATGGTGCTGGTGGGACATTCGATCGGCGTGGAGGAGGACTGGCGCGATCACGACCCGGACGAGTTCATGCGCGACGTCTGCCGGGAGGAGGTCCCGTTCCTGCCCCACGCCGGCCAAGCACGCCATCAGGACGATCGGCATCCGCGGACACCCTCATTGGGCGATTTGTATGAATTACTCAGCGTTTCATCCCAAGCTGAACGCGTGCTCCTCCCAGTCGGCGAAACGCCGGTAGCCGACCTCGGCGTAGATCTTGTTGGAGGTCGGGTTGGCCAGGTCGGTGAACAGCACGCAGCGGCGGGCGCCGTGCTTCAGCGCTTGGCGGCTGGTCACCGCGACGGCGCTGCCGGCGTATCCCTGGCGGCGATGCTGGGGAGGGGTGTAGACCGGTCCGATCCGCACCACGCCGGCGACCTGGGGCGCAGTCCCGACCATCGACACAGGACCATCGTGGTCCCAGACCAGCATTCGCTGGTGGGCGATTCGCATCTCCACGATCGCCCGGGCCTGATCGCCGGCGACCAGGCCGGCCTCCTGGACGAACGCCTGCATCCAGTCGACCAGCCGGTCCAGCTCGGACTCGTCGGCCAGTCGGAGCCGGCCGCGCGCCGGGCGCGGCGGATCGCGCACCTGCTCGAGCTCGTGCATCGCCTCGCGGATCCGGCACTCAGTGCTGCCCCCGGTCTGCGCCGCCCAGGCGGCACAGATCGCCCGCGCGGTGCAGGGCGGGGCGGTCACCCCGTCGACCTGTGGATCCTGATGCAGCCAGGCCCGAATCAGCTCGCCGGCCTCGCGAGCCTCCAGCTCGCTGGTCAGCAGCCGCCACGGAGGAGTCCGCAGAGCCGCCGCGCGAACCTGATCCGCGTCGTCGCAGACGTAGGCGAACAGGTTTTCGGCGCCCACATGGAACCCGTCGAGCACGTTGGCCAGCACCGTTCCGAGCATGTTGCACTCGACCCGCCCCGCGATGAACTCGCCCGCCCGGGCGGCGAACTCATGCGGATCACGCGTTAGCACGATGGTCACCGCTAAGAGGATGGCGCAACTAGTGCGCCAGGATGGCTTGAGGCGGGCTGACTGCCCCGAGGGCGTAGGCTTGGCCTGCCGGTGGCCACCTCTGCGGACAATCCTGCCTCGCCCCGTAAGCGTTACGCGCTGGAGTTGTTCGCGGGCCTGCCCCGCCACTACGCACGCGCCGGGGCCGCGATGAGCTTCGGCCAGGATCCGCGCTGGCGCCGCGCGATGGTCGCCGCCGTCGATCCCCGTCCCGGTCAGCGCGTGCTGGACGTCGCCACCGGCACCGGGCTGGTGGCCTTTGAGCTGGTGCGCCGCGGCGGCTGTGAGGTGATCGGGATCGATCAGAGCGAACGGATGCTGGCAACCGCGCGTGAGCAATTGGCCCGCGACGCCGCGCTGGCCGGGCACGTCACGTTTCAGAGCGGCCAGGCCGAGCGGCTGCCGTTCGCCGATAACGCATTTGACGCGCTGACGTTCACCTACCTGCTGCGCTATGTCGATGACCGGGCTGCGACGATGTGCGAGCTGGCCCGCGTGGTGGCCCCGGGCGGGCGGATCGGCATGGTCGAGTTCGGCGTTCCACCGGCGGCGCCGCTGCGAGCGCTGTGGCGCGTGTACACACGCGTCGGGCTGCCGCTGCTGGGCCGCCTGCTGTCCCGGGCATGGTTTGAGGTCGGGCGCTTCCTGGGGCCCAACATCGAGCAGCTGTACGAGCAGACGCCGGATCTGGCGGCGCTGTGGTGCTCGGCCGGAATCGATCGGGTCCACCTGCGGCGAATGAGCTTTGGTGCGGGCGTCGTGATGTGGGGGGTGAAGGACGGCGACGGCGCAGCGTGAGATCGACCGGCCGGCGTTCTACGCCCTGCGGTCCGGCGGCTGGCGCGACCTCGTCACGCTCCTTCATCCGCCCTACACAGCCTGGCACCTGAGCTACGTGGCGCTGGGCGCCGCCGCGGCGCCGACGGTGCATCTGGACCGGCTGGGTGCCGCCCTGGGCGCGTTCGCGCTGGCGGTCGGGATCAGCGCTCACGCGCTGGACGAGCTCAACGGAAGGCCGTTGCAGACCAAGCTTTCGCCTCGGTCGCTGATCCTGCTGGCGGTCGCCGGGCTCGTCGGAGCGCTGGGCATTGGCGTGGCCGGGATCTTCTTGGTCTCGCCGCTGCTGATCCCGCTGGTGATAGCCGGGGCGCTGCTGGTCCCCGGCTACAACCTGGAGGTCGCCGACGGGCGGTTTCACAGCGACAACTGGTTCGCGCTGGCCTGGGGCGGCTTTCCCGCCTTCACCGGCTACTTCGTCAATTCGCTCTCGATCCGGCCGGCGGGACTGGCGGTGACCGCGGCCTGTGTTCTGCTCAGCCGCGCCCAGCGCCAGCTGAGCACCCCGGCGCGCCAACTGCGGCGCGAGACGGCCGCGGTGACCGGCGAGCAGGAGCTGACCGACGGACGCGTGCTGCCCCTGACCAGCGCCCGGATCGCCGCACCGCTGGAGGGAGCCCTATCGTCGGTCTGGCTGGCGTTGGTGCTGCTGGCGGCCGGACTGATCGCCGTGCGGGCGTAGACCAGGTGCAACAAAGAAGGGACAGGGTCGACAATAAAGACGCGGGCCAGACGCGCTCACCGCAGACAAGCAACAATTCTCTTTACTTATGTATTTACTTGTGGTATGCTGGCTTCCGTAAGCAAATACAGGAGAG
>OCZT010005737.1_pt1 | contig 12345 bp, 9 predicted proteins | sample 1539031 | NCBI WGS metagenome assembly OCZT01 (sample SAMEA3539308, study PRJEB22396) | soil metagenome | biome: tundra; feature: field; material: soil | place: USA | collected 2010-05 | depth 0.15 m
ATCGCCGGCTCTACGACCTCTACCAGGAAGCACACACCCCGTGGGAGTGGCACGCTCCGATCTTCGAGCTCGCCCATGAGCTGGGGCTTCTCGCGTTCTCGAGCCCGTTCGACCCCACGGCAGTCGCGTTCCTTGAGGATCTCGATGTTCCCTGCTACAAGATCGCCTCGTCGGAAATCGTGGACCTTCCGTTGATCCGGCTCGCGGCCGGAACGGGCAAGCCGATCATCATCTCAACGGGTATGGCCTCGGTCGGTGAAATCGATGCCGCGGTCAAGGCGGCCCGCAGCACCGGCAACGACCAGATCATCGTGCTCTCGTGCACAGCCTCCTATCCAGCTGACCCTGCCGACTCCAACTTGAGGGGGATACCGGTCCTAGCGGACACCTTCGAGACCCTGGTCGGTCTGTCCGACCACACGATGGGTATCGGTGCGGCCGTCGCGGCTGTCGCTTTGGGCGCATGTGCCATCGAGAAGCACGTGACCATCTCGCGCGCTGGCGGCGGGGTTGACTCGGCCTTCTCGCTCGAGCCGGACGAGCTCGCGGCGCTGGTGCGCGAGACTGAGACCGCCCGGATCTCGCTCGGACGGGCGCGTATCGGTGCCACCCTGTCCGAGACCGAGGGTCTGCGCCTGCGCCGCTCCCTGTTCATCGTCGCGGATGTCGTCGCCGGCGACGTGGTCACCGAGGCAAACGTCCGATCCATCCGGCCTTCGGGCGGTCTCGCGCCGGACCTGTTCCGCGTGGTCAAGGGACGCACGTTCCGCGCTGATGCGAAGATGGGCACGCCCCTGAGCTGGGACGTCATCTAGGCCACCCAGAAGGAGCACCATGGCAATCAACGCCGTCATCCAGGCGCGAGCGGGTTCGACCCGCCTGCCCGGAAAGGTCCTGGAGGATCTGGGCGGACGTCCGGTACTCGAGTGGGTGATTCGCGCCGCGCAGGCGGCCACCCAGATCGACACGGTCATCGTGGCCACCTCGACCATGACCGGGGACGATGTGGTGGCCGATCTCGCCGAGTCCCTCGGGGTTCCGGTCGTCCGGGGGAGCGAGAACGACGTGCTCTCTCGCTTCATCGCAGCGCTCGACGCTCACCCCGCCGACGCTGTGGTGCGGCTGACCGCCGACTGCCCGCTGCTGGATCCGACACTCATCGACGCGGTCGCCGGTGCCTGGTCCGCGGCCCCCATCCACGACTACGTCTCGACCGTTCTCGTGCGCTGCCTGCCACGCGGCCTGGACGTCGAGCTGGCCACCGCCCGCGCGCTGAGAGAAGTCGACCGTGTCGCGCTCGGCCACGATCGGGTGCACGTCACCTCACTTCTATACGCCCAGCCCACGCCATACCGCCTGCTGGGCCTATGCGTGACCCCCCCTGCGAATGACCTTCGGGTCACCCTGGACACCACGGAGGATCTGAGCCTGCTGCGGGCGCTGGTGGCCGAGCTGCCCGATGCGCCGCCGGCATGGAACGATGTCGTAGCGATCCTGCGCGCCCGCCCGGATCTCGTGGCCATCAACTCCGGGGTGCAGCAAAAGCCCCTTGCCGCCGGCTGATGCAGGTCCTGCTGAGTTGTGACGGAGGTGGGTCCCTCGGCGTCGGGCACGTGATCCGCTCGGTGGCCTTGGCCGAGGCGGCGGTGAAGGCTGGTCACGACGTGCTGGTTGCCGGGCACTTCGAGGGATCGTTCGTGCAGGGCCAGCTCGCTGCGGCGCCGGTCGAGGTCGCCCAGATCTCGCCTTGGTTGGCCGGCGGTGACCTGGCGCTCCTGATCGAACTGGTCGGACGTTCGCGCCCGGACGTGCTCCACGTCGACTCCTATACGGCACCGGATCGTCTCCGGGCACTTGTGCCCTCCGGGGGAGCCGGCAGCATGGTCCTTAGCAACATGGAGGACGGCACGTTCGGCCGCAGACCCGCAGATCTGGTCGTCGACCCGACGTTCGGCGCCGAGCTCGTCGCGCGGCCGCAGGACGGGGCCACCTGGCTCCTGCGCGGGTCCCGCTACGCACCGGTTCGCCAGCGGGTCATCGACGCCCGCCGGCGAGGCTCCCGCAACAAGGGTGGGGCCGGAGGCGCTGATGACAATGCCGGTGGGGCCGGGCAGGTTGCCCGCTCGGTACTGGTGGTCATGGGCGGGACGGATCCCGTAGGCCTTGCTCCCGGTGCGGTCGAGCTGCTGGCCCGTACCGGCCTCGCCCTGGAGGTGACCACGATCGCCGTCGGGGAGAACGCCGAGCGGGTTCGCACAGCTGCGGAGGGCTCCCAGCTGTCAGTGAACGTCCTGGCTCCAGTGGACGACCTGGCCGCGATGATGTCTGCCCACGATCTGGTGATCAGTGCTGCCGGCACCTCGATCTGGGAGCTGTGCTGCATCGGTGTGCCGACCGCCGTGGCCTGGGCCGTGGACAACCAGCGTGAGGGCTACGACCGGGTGGTCGCGGCAGGGGCGGCGATCGGCCTTGGCGGGCCTGGGCTGGGCGGGGATGAGGGCGCCGTTGACCTGTTGAAAACGGCGTTGACGGATTCGGAGGTGCGCGCCCGGCTGGTGCGCGCCGGTCGCCAAGTCGTCGACGGGCTGGGCGCCTGGCGGGTGGTCCGGATGTGGGAACAGGCATTGTCCGTGCGTTCCTTGCCCGTGATCGCTTCCGCCCCCCTGGTCGCTCGCCCGGCCACCGTGGCGGACTCCCGGCAGCTCTGGGCGTGGCGCAACGACCCGGCGACCCGCGCCGGGTCGAAGTCACACGCCGAGGTGCCGTGGGACGATCATCACCGTTGGTTCACCGCCAGCCTTGCCAGGACCGACCGGATACTGCTGGTGGTCCAGGACCCTGTCGGCCCGGTCGGCACGGTCCGCTGGGACCTCAAGGGCGAGAGGCAGTGGGAGGTCTCGATCACGGTGGCACCGAAGCGACGCGGACAGAATCTGGCCCGTCCCCTGCTTCGAGCAGGGGAGGTGGCGCTGTCCGAGGCGACGCAGTCGAAGGGTGCCGAGGTCAGGGATTATCTTGCGGTCGTCAACGTCGACAATCCGTCCTCGATGCGGTTGTTCGAGACCTCGGCCTATCTTCCCGACCTGCCGCCGGACCCGGGAGGCTTCATGCGGTTTCGCAAAGATGCTCGGGTAACCTGACTTCGATGCCCAAACCTTTGGAGTGTGTGTGAACGCGGATCTAGTCATCGTTGGCTCGGGGTTCTTCGGGCTGACCATTGCGCAGCAGTGTGCGCAGAACCTCGGACTGAACGTGGTCGTCGTCGAGCGTCGCAACCATCTTGGCGGCAACGCCTACAGCGAGAAAGATCCGGAAACCGGCATTGAGGTTCATCGCTACGGCGCGCACCTGTTCCACACGTCCAACGAACGGGTGTGGGAGTACGCCAACCGTTTTACGGCCTTCACGAACTACCAGCACAGGGTCTACACCAACTTCCGCGGTCAGGTATTCCCCATGCCGATCAACCTCGGCACCATCAACCAGTTCTTTGACGCGGCCTACTCGCCGGACGAGGCGCGGGCGCTGATTGCCGAGCAGGCGGCCGAGTTCTCCTCAGCTCAGGCGAGCAACCTCGAGGAGAAAGGGATCTCGCTGATCGGCCGACCCCTGTACGAGGCCTTCATCAAGGACTACACCGCCAAGCAGTGGCAGACCGATCCGAGGCTGCTCGCGGCCGAGATCATCTCCCGGCTGCCGGTGCGTTACAACTACAACAACCGCTACTTCAACGACACGCACGAGGGTCTGCCGGTCGACGGCTACACCCCGTGGCTGGAGAAGATGGCCAGCCACGACCGCATCGACCTCCGGCTCGACACCGATTTCTTCGACACGTCGCAGGAGATCAACAAGGCCAACGTTGTCGGCAACATCCCGGTTGTCTACACCGGGCCGGTGGACCAGTACTTCGACTACGCCCACGGACAGCTCGGCTGGCGCACGCTTGACTTCGAACGCGAGGTCATGGCCACCGACGACTTCCAAGGCACCTCGGTCATGAACTACGCCGACCCCGGCGTCCCGTTCACGCGCATTCATGAGTTCCGCCACTTCCACCCCGAGCGTGAGTATGCGCCCGGCAAGACCGTGATCATGCGCGAGTTCTCCCGGTTCGCCACAGGTGCCGATGAGCCGTACTACCCGGTCAACACCCCCCAGGACAGGGAACAGCTGCAGAAGTACCGCGACCTGGGCCGCAACGAGAGCGGCGTGCTGTTCGGCGGGCGTCTGGGTACTTACAAGTACCTGGATATGCACATGGCGATCGGGGCCGCGCTGAGCATGGTCGACAACAAGCTGATGCCGCACTTCGTCAAGGGCGCGCAGCTCCAGAGCGGCGGGGTCGACGAGTGAGCGTTACCGCTGCGCAGGAGACCGCATGGCGCGAGGTGGCCAGGGTCGTCTTCCCTGAGGTAGACCTCGAAGCACTACCGCTGTACCTGGATACCAGCCACGACCTGGAGGCCGTCGCAGCCGTCGGCGCTGAGGAAGAGGCGCGGTGGACTCGCGGGATGGCCATGCCCGGCACCGCTGTCACGACGTCATTCGGCACCGGCCATCACGACTACGTCAGCTCGCGCCGATCCGTGACGGTCCCCTCCGGTGAGCGGGTCTCCTTTGCGACGTACTTCAACGCTTTCCCCGCCAGCTACTGGCGCCGCTGGACCGTTGTTACCGGTGTCCGCCTCGATGTCGAGTTCCGTGGTGACGCGACGGTTCTGGTCTATCGCTCCAACGCCCGGGGGATCCGCCAGATGGTTCAGCTGTCGCGCGGCCCGGTGGTGGACGGCCCGGCTGGCGACCGGGCAGGCGACCCCACGACGAAGGTCAGTTTTGACCTGCCCATCGCGCCCTTCGGCGACGGTGGCTGGTACTGGTTCGACCTGGCCGCCGGCCACACCGCAGCCGATCTCGTATCGGCGTCCTGGTCGGTGTCCGTACCACCGGGTCGCGCGCAGGTAGAGCCGGGGACGGTGTCCCTGGGCATCACCACGATGAACCGCGAGCAGTTCTGCGTAGACACCCTCTGCACGCTTGCTGCCGATGCCGACGTCCGCAAGCTGATCGACCGCATCTACGTGATCGATCAGGGTGGTGACACCCTGCGCCATACCGACGGGTTAGAGCAGGTGGCCGCGGATCTCGGGGACCAGCTGAAGCTGATCGTGCAGGACAACCTCGGCGGCTCCGGAGGTTTTAGCCGGGGAATGGCAGAGACACTGGACGCCGGCATGTCGCGTTACCTCCTGATCCTGGATGACGACGTCAACGTCGAGACCGAGGGGATCCGGCGCTCGGTGGCTTTCGCTGAGCTGACCCGCAGACCGACCTTGGTCGGCGGTCACATGTTCAACATGTACGACCGTCCGACCATGCATGCCTTTGGCGAGCAGGTTCGGCTCCATGACTTCACCTGGGGCCCGATCGACCGCCGGCCTCCGGTCAACTTCGCGCTGTCGAACCTGCGCGCCCGGCCATGGATGCACCGGCGGATGGACGTCAACTACAACGGCTGGTGGATGTGCCTTATCCCGACCGCCGTCATCGCCGAGATCGGGCTGGCCATTCCGGCCTTCCTGAAATGGGATGATGCCGAGTTCTGCCTGCGCGCAGGGGAGAAGGGCTACCCGACGGTCTCCATGCCCGGTGTTGCCGTCTGGCACGTGCCCTGGACCGACAAGGACGACTCGGTCGACTGGCAGGCCTACCTTCATCAGCACAACCGTCTGGTCACCGCGCTGCTGCACGGCCCGCAGGAAACACCCTCCAGGGTGCTGCTGGACAGCATGGCAATCGACCTCATGCACACCAGCGCGATGCAGTACTACGCCACCACGCTGCGCCTGCAGGCGCTCGAGGACGTCCTGTCTGGGCCCTCTCATCTGCACGACCGGCTGCGCACGATCCTGCCATGGACCCGCGGGCAGCGCGCCAACTTCGATGACGCGCGCATCGAGACCGACCCGGACGCCTTCCCGGCGGCGCGAGGTCTTGGCCGGACTCCGTTGCCGATGCAGGGCAAGCGACCGGGTCCCACGAAGCTGGGACCGTGGTTGGTCAGCACTGCCTGGCGCCAGATGTTGCGCAAGCCCAAGAGCTCGGCCGCCGAGGCGCCGCAGGCGTACATAGCCAAGATGGACGCCAACTGGTGGCGACTGGCTCAGGTTGACTCCGCCGTGGTCTCCAATGCCGACGGGTCTGGTGCGTCGTGGTACCGGCGTGACCGTGACACGTTCCGCGCGCTGATGAGGCGCAGCGTCAAGCTGCATCGCCGGCTGTCTCGCGAGTGGCCAAGACTGTCTGCCGAATACCGTTCCGCCATGCCGGATTTCACCTCTGAACAGGCTTGGAAGCGCACCTTTCAGGGCCCGTCCTGCGATCAGGAGCGCAGTACTCCTTGAACGCGACCTCAACCCAAGCGCAAGGGCCGACAGATGTGCTCCCGCTGCGCGAACCCGGCATCGGCGGAGGGCTGTTCTACGTAGCCCGCTGGCGGTTCCTGCTCATGTTGCTGGTCCGTAAGGAGCTCCGCGTTCGTTACCGCGGCTCCGTGCTTGGCATTCTGTGGAGCTATGTCAAGCCCCTCGTCCAGTTCTTGGTGTACTACGTGGCACTGGGCGTCTTTCTGGGGCTGAACAAGACACAGGCGTACTCCATCTACCTGTTCTCGGGCATCGTGGCGATCAACTTCTTCAACGAGATCTTCGGCAACGCAACCAGGTCCGTGGTGCTCAACGCAGATCTGGTCAAGAAGATCTATCTGCCTCGCGAGCTGTTCCCCGTTTCGATGATCTGGGTTGCCCTCGTGCACCTGGTGCCGCAGCTGATCATCCTCATGGGTGGGGCGCTGCTGCTGTTCGACTGGAGGCCGGGCCCGCTGAACCTCCTGGCCGGCGTCGTGGCACTGATCATCGTGGCGGTGCTGGCGCTCGGTCTGGGGCTCCTGTTCAGCGCCGTGAACGTGCTCTACCGCGACGCCGAGAACATCGTGGACCTGTTCCTGATGGTCGGCACCTGGGCTTCGCCGGTTCTCTACACCTGGGACAAGGTCTACCTCAAGGTGCCCCACTGGCTGTGGGTGATCTACCAGGCCAACCCGCTGACGCCAGCGGTCGAGCTGATGCACTACTGCTTCTGGTACCCCGCCACGCACCCTCCCTACCCTGCCCTTGCGGCAGCCCCAGTTCCGCCCCATCTGGTCTGGTGGTCAGTGTTGAGCGTCGCCGTGTGCCTGGGGGCTCTGGCTCTGGGTCAGTTCGTCTTCGCGCGGCTGCAAGGCCGCTTTGCCCAGGAGTTGTGAGCGTGACAGTCAACAGCGTGGAAGTACGCCACGTATCCAAGCGTTTCACCTTGCGGCACACCCGATCCCTGAAGGAGATGGCGGTCTGGAAGTCGCGGGGCCGCGACCTCACCAACATCTTCCTGGCCCTTGATGACGTCGCGCTGAACATCAAGCAGGGGGAAGCCCTGGGTCTGCTGGGGTGGAACGGCTCTGGAAAGTCAACGCTGCTGAAGCTGATTTCAGGGGTGATGAGACCCGATCAGGGATCGATCGGTGTCCGGGGACGGGTGGCCGGGCTGATCGAGGTCGGTGCAGGCTTCCACCCCGACCTGACCGGCCGCGAGAACATCTACCTCAACGGTGCCACCCTGGGCATGAGCCGACGTCAGATTGACCGGCTCTTCGATGACATCGTGGACTTCAGCGGGATCTCGCGGTTCCTGGACACCGAGGTGAAGTTCTACTCCTCCGGCATGTTCTTCAGGTTGGCGTTCGCCGTGGCCGTTCACACCGAGCCTGATGTCTTCCTGGTGGACGAGATCCTGGCAGTGGGCGACGAGCCATTTCAACGGATAGCCGTTGCGCGCATCCAGGAGCTGTGCAAGGAGGGCCGTACCCTGATCATGGTCAGCCACGACCTGCCCATGGTGGAGCGCATCTGCGAACGGGGCATCGTGTTGCGCGAGGGACATCTGGCTTACGACACCGACATCACCTCCGCCGTCAAACTGCTTCGACAGACCGATCGGGCCTGATCTTGTGATTCATACCTGGCTTCCTGCACTCGCTCCGGCTCTTGTGGCGGCGGTGCTGCTGGTGGTGCCCGGACTCATCGTCAACCTCGGTCTTGGTGCGCGTGGTTTCGATGCGCTGGGTCTGGCGCCGCTGACCTCTCTGGGCGTACTCGCGTTCGGGACGCTCATGGTGCCCGTCGTGGTGGGCAGGTGGAGCCTGGCGGCCGTCGGGATCTCGCTTGCGATCCTGACCGCGATCGCAGTGCTGGGGCGAATCGCTATCGCGTGGTGGACTGGCCGCAAGACCCCCGACCGACCCGAGCCCTCGATCCCGGTTGTCTGGGCGGCATTACTTGGTTATCGTCCATCCGCGCGCTGGTGGGTGCCGCGGCGCCGAACGATGTGGTGGGTTGCGGCAGTCGGGTTGGCCGCCGGGCTCGTAGCCGCGAACTTCGTGCTGGGGGTGCGCGACCCTAATCTGCCGTCCCAGACTCTGGACGCAGGTTTCCACTACAACGGGGTGCTGTCTGTCATCCGCTCCGGCCTTCCCGACGGGGGTCATGTCGGAGCCGTCGACCACTACGGCGTTGTCAAGGGGTGGTACCCGCCGCTGTGGCACGACCTGACCGCCTTGGTCAGCACCACCAGTGGCGTGAACGTCGCGATCGGGGCCAACGCGGTCGGTTGGGCCATCGGCGGTGTCGTCTGGCCGTTGTCGATGGTCTGGCTGAGCTCGCGCATCTTGCCGCACGCCAGGCTGCTCACCATCTTGGCGTTGGGCTTGTGCTGCGGGGCGATCACGCTGTTTCCATACCTGCTGTTGAGTTTTGGCGTTCTGTGGCCGAACGTCCTGTCACTGGCGGCGCTACCGGCTGCGATCGCCTTGACGTTGATGGTGTTACGCCTGATGCCGCGATCCCCCCATGCGCAGGACGACATCAGCTCGGCAGGGGTTACTGCTGACGGCGCAACCCTGGATGAGATCGATACCGCGGCGGTCCGGCGCGGCGTGGCTCTCGGGCCGGCACTGAGCTGGTGGACGGTCCTGTTCGTGGGATTTGTGGGGTGCGTGGGGTTGTTCTTCGCCCACCCCGGTGCGTTGTTCGCCCTGGGCATCTGGGCCGTCATCGGCGCGGCGATGCTCTCGGTGCGCCTGGTGGCCTCAAGCCGCGCACGGGGGCCGCGTGCGCTACGCCGTTCTTTGCTGCTGCTCCTGCTGGGATGGGCGGTCTTCGTCCTCCTGTGGGCGGCCATGAGCCTGGTCCCACAGCTGGACCAGGTCCGCAACTTCAAGTGGTACCCGCAAATGACGATGAGCCAGGCAATGGGTCAGGCGCTAACCCTGTCGACGGTGATCACCAAGGCGCACTGGGCCTTCGGCCTGGCGACGCTGTGGGGCTTCTACCGGCTACTCAAGGTTCCCCGGCTGCGCTGGCTGCTCGTGAGCTACGTCTTCCTCGTCTTCTTGTACATGCTGTGCGCTGGTTCATCGAGCTGGTTAGCGCGGGAGCTGACCGGGTTCTGGTACAACGACGCCCAACGGGTCGCAGCGTTGATCCCCATGATGGCAGTGCCGCTCGCCGCGCTCGGTATCACCAGCGGTGCAGATGCCCTCGGCCGTTTCGTGGGCCGATTCTCCTCTGATGTCTTTGGCCGCCCGCTCTCGTCGCACCGGGCACTGGGTATCGCGTGCCTGGCGATGATGGCGGTCCCTGCCGTTGTCTATCCCAACCAGGGCATCGGTCAGGGCGCAGCAGTCCTGCAGGATCGCTACACCAACCTGAACTTCAACAATCACGTGGTCACACCTGACAAACAGGTGCTCTTTGAGAAGCTCGCCAAGCAGATCCCGGCCGGCGAAACAGTGCTGGGCAGTCCTTTCACCGGGACCCAGTTCTCCTCCATCTGGTCAGGGCATGCTGTGGTCATCCCGCACTTCAGCTCGAACCCGCCCAAGGACATTGCTCTGGTCTCCCAGGACTTCAAGTCCTTCACCACAGACCCTGCGGTGTGTGCCGCGCTCAAACGCCTCAAGGTGGGGGCGGTGGTCGACGACTTCGACCTGTTCTGGCCGACCGACCCACGGCAGCCGAACTATTCGGGGCTAGTCAACCTGTATGACACCCCTGGACTGACGCCGATCGGCTATGGCGACAGCGTCACCATCTACCGCGTCGGGGACTGCAAGAGCTGAGCGGCGCGCGCTTCCTCTAGTCCGTTCGGCCAGAAGATGTGGGCTGTTTGGACCCCTTTGTCACCATCCGGGGGCGGTGTCCCAGAGCCGGTGCCAGCGTGTATTACAGCGGCCCGAGGTTCGGGCGAGGCGGGTTGGTCAGGCAAGCCAGCCCCTTAAAGCCGCAGGGGCAGGTCCCCGGTGGTTGAGATGTCCTTTAGCGGGAGATTTCCAAGGAAGGGATTGTCGCTCGCTCGCGTCACAGCTGAACGCATTGGACGCAGATGATGGATCGGCACGGCGACACCTTCTCGGATCATCGGCGGGCGTCCAGCCTGGGATTGTTGCTCGGGTGGGGACGGGTTGTCGCGAGCCCGTCGGCTGCGCCGTCGGGCACGCATTTCCAGCGAATCTACGCTCACCGCTGCCTAGGCGGGACCGCCTGCCAGAGCCAGGCTCTCATCGCCAACCTGCCCGAGATCCGCGCCGGCGGGCTCGCGTGCCTCAGCCGCGCCGCAGGCAACGGCACCACGAGGTGTCACGGCTCCGGCCAGCCCCCGGGCAGTGGCCTGGTACACGCCCAAGGAGGCCGTCGTCCTCTGGTAGGGCTCCAGGGGCGCGGTGATGGCGGGCCTGCAACGGGCGGTGCCAGAGGGGGCCGACGGTGCCTTCGGCCCGAAGGCCACCGCTGCGCTCAAGGCGCTCCAGCTCAGAGCCGAGCTGGCGCAGGCCGGTGTGGTCGGTTGTTGGATCCGGATCGCGACAGAGAACAGGACGCCGCGCTGATGCCGGTGCCAGTTGGTATTGGAAAGGGAGTTGGAAATGTTCTTCGCTAAGCGCTTTCGCTCACGTCGGACACTGTCCCTGGCAGTGGCCGGCACTTTGATTGCGTCGGCCACACTGCTGTCTGCAGCGTCTGCGGGCGCGGTTGAGACCTACCCCCGGCCGCTCAACGGCACTGTTGCGATCAGCGGTCACGGGTACGGTCACGGTCATGGCATGTCGCAGTGGGGCGCCTATGGGGCTGCAACGCAGGGACTGACGTGGCAGCAGATCCTCGGTTTCTACTACCCGGGCACCGCTTTGGCGAACCTGGGTAACCCGACGATCCGGGTTCGCCTGGACGCGGTTGGTTCCGGAACCCTGCACGTCTACAGCACCGCAGGTCTGCGGCTCGCCGGCAATGCGCTGCCGACGGCCGGTATCAGCCAGTACCGCGCCTGGACCCTGTCCACGGGCAGGCTGCAGATTGACGCGCTCTCGTCCGCCGGCTGGAGGTCCTACACGTCCTCGGCCTCCCCGGCGGTCTTCAGCAGCTCATCCGGGCTCGTCCCCGTGATGCTCGCGAACGGGACCCAGCGCGCATACCGCGGCAGCATCTACGCCAACTGGGCTTCGTCGACCAGCGTGACGCCCGTCAACGTGCTGCCGATGGAGAGCTACCTGCGTGCAGTGGTGCCTGCTGAGATGCCCGCGTCCTGGCAGGGCAACGCGCTGAGAGCCCAGGCGGTGGCAGCGCGCAGCTACGCCGGCTACGACCGCGCCCATGCACCGGCGGGTCGGACTTGGGACACCTGTGACACCACCTCCTGCCAGATGTACTCCGGAGTTCCCGCCGAGTACGCCACCTCCGACGCGGCCGTGGCGGCCACCGCCGGCCAGACGTTGACCTACGGCGGCACGCCGGCGTTCGCCCAGTTCGGCTCGGCGAACGGAGGCTGGACCGCAGCCGGAAGCCAGCCCTACCTGCCAGCCAAGGCAGACCCCTATGACGGTGCCATCCCCAACAGCGCCAACTCGTGGACCACGAGCATCACCGTGGCCGCCATCCAGGGTCAGTGGCCATCGATCGGCACCTACAGCCAGCTGCGGATCCTCAGCCGTGACGGTCACGGCCAGTGGGGCGGACGCGTCCTGACGGCGGCGATCGACGGTTCGGCGGGTTCGGTGACGGTCAGCGGGGCGACGATCCGCTCCGCGTTCGGTCTGAAGTCCGAATGGTTCGTCCCCACAAACAGTGGTCCCAGCAGCGACCCCTACGGCGTGGTCGATTCCACCAGGACCGCACCTGGGGCTGTCACCGCCACAGGTTGGGCGATCGACCCTGACACCAGCGCACCCATCATGGTCCAGATGTACGTCGACGGCCGCAC
>OCZT010005738.1_pt1 | contig 12345 bp, 24 predicted proteins | sample 1539031 | NCBI WGS metagenome assembly OCZT01 (sample SAMEA3539308, study PRJEB22396) | soil metagenome | biome: tundra; feature: field; material: soil | place: USA | collected 2010-05 | depth 0.15 m
GGCGTGACTGGAGTTCAGACGTGTGCTCTTCCGATCTATGTGGGTTTACATATTAAGAAATGCAATATTGGTTCAGTTCAAATTTGACGAACCATAACCAACTTTTTTTCCAACTATCGTTTTTATACGTACAGTCATAATCCATCCACCTTACATGAGTACAGTCATAAGTTAAAAGTGGACGTAAATTTTCCTCCAAGTCCGATATTCTTTTTTTATAAAAAGCCATAAAAAATACTTGAGTCATTTTAGCTACTCATTTCGCATATCATTTTATTTTACATTAGCAAGTAGAATTTATAATTAAAATGTCAATTTTAACTATATGATAATTGTAGCAAAAATTTGTACAGTTAAATATTAATGACTTGTAAGTTTTTTTCGTATGACTGTACGATGTCGTATGACTGTACTAAAGAACATATATTTACACATCATTTATAGTTATCCGGAATGACTGTACAAACCGCAGTATGACTGTACAAAACAAAGTTTCCGGCCTCGTCTAAATGAAATGTATATCATTTAACAAAATTGTAAATAAAGTTAAGTTTGTATAATCCTGCGTAATGGCTCTATAAATTTGTTGTATATCATATCCTAATAAGAAAGAAAAGTGGATAAACGATTTGAGAATACTCACTGTATTCCCAAGTGATATAGTACAGTCATACTTCCGCCAATAATTCCAGGTTGACTCGGACATGAACTTGGTCGTCGTCATCACTAAATAGTCAATCCTAGCATAACTGTACAATTATGCTTAACTATACGTACTTAATGTTACTGGTAATGTCCAAGCATAAAAAAGCCCCAACATCGGGGCTAAGTTTGTAAATATAAATTAAAAGAGTATTATAACTAAGAATGTAAATTTAAGTTATGATGTGAATTCGGAGGCTCTGTTATTAAAAGTGGAGTGAGTTCGTGGCTTTTACAATTCTTCTTCAGAAACGTGTTCTTCAACGAATGATTCTACTTCTTCCTGCGTCATGTCATCAATATGAATATACGTTCCTAATACTTCAGCCTGTAATTTGCCATTGACTTTTATCTCAATTCCTTCTGAAAGGTTTGTGCCGTCTGTGTCAATCATCGCTGTACGCAATGTTACTTTTCCGTAGATTGTTTCAAATGTCTTTTCCATACTCATTGGTGCGTAATCGCCATTTTTAGTTTAATTGTTAATTTCGTTTCATCTTCGCATTTAGCTTGGATGGCTTGTTTTTTTATGAGTGTACGAGATATTTTTATATTATATTACAGTTTACTAAATTATCTCTCTATATTCTTTTTCAAAGAGTTTTTGTTTTTCAGCTACAGCTTCCTTCTTTGTTTTAAAACATTTCGCTCCTGTTTTTGTTTTTAGAACAAACCCTTTCTTACGTTCATTACCAAAGTTGTCAAAGAAAAGGTAGAAAGCTATTTGAGGAAAACCGCCTTTACTACTGTCGTGCGCTTGGCAATCTCTGTGATATTTTGCGGTTTGTTGATTGTTGTACTCTCGTACAGTCATTATAGTAAATGGTTCCATGTTTGTTTTTTTATGAGTGTACGATTGCTACTTAGAATTTATTACACTTTGTTCATATTCTTTACGAGAAATGTATTTAACAATTTCTGCTGTTTCGCTGTTCCGTACAGGAATGACATTTATATCTTTGTCTTCCAAATCATCTCTATCTACGAATGTTGTCATGTTTCTTTTTATGAGTGTACGACAAAGTTAGATAACTTATTACAGTTTGTCTATTTCTTTTATGGAAAAATACCTGTATTTTTAAGTATAATGAAAAAAGTATGTACCAAATGTAAAGTAGAAAAAGACCTTTCTCTTTATTATAATAGTAAAGATTCAAAAGATGGAAAACGTAGTCGTTGTATTGATTGTGAATATATAAAACTGACTAAAAGAATAGTGTTTTTTGAAAAAATAATAACTCATAGAATATGTACTAAATGCGGTATTAAAAAAGAGCTGAAATGTTTTCACAAAGATGGAAGTCGCATACTTGGAACAAGTTGTCAATGTAGAATATGTGATAATCCAGAAAAGAAAAAACAATGGAACAAAGCATATAGAGAAAATCCTATGAATAAAGAAAAGATTTTAAAAACGAAAAATGAATATTATAAACAAAGGAAAAAGACTGACGAGGTTTTTAATTTACGATGTAATTTAAAACGTGATATGTCTAATATTTTAAAAGAACGTGGATTTAAAAAGAATATGCGTACCGAAGAAATGCTTGGCTCTACTGTTGTAGAATTTAGAGAATATATAAAAAGTAAATGGGAAGCGTGGATGACTTGGGAAAATCATGGATTATATAATGGTGAGTTTAATTTTGGATGGGATTATGACCATATTATACCTCTTTCATCTGCAACTACAAAAGAAGAATTAATTAAACTATTTCACTATACAAATTATCAGCCACTTTGTTCATACATTAACAGAGATATTAAAAAAGATAGTATTATATAATTAAAAGCCCCTGACTTTCATCAGGAGCTTTTAATTGAAGAAAAATCTAATTAAGCAATTTTATACTCAAAAGTTTTTTGGTCAAACGCTTTTCTTTTTAGTTCGCCAGATTTAACCAAATTAGAAACTGCATTATATAAAATCTGTGTCAGTTTCTTTTTGTTGGGGAGAGCCGCTTTATATTCGGTTGGCAACTTTGCGGTCATTAACCTTGAGGCTATTTCTTGTACACGACAAGGACGACCAATTATTTTAAGTCCAAGTAAAGCAAAATCTTCCGCTTTAATCTTTGGAGTTTTTTCTATCTCCTTAGTTTCTGTTTTTAGGGGAGATGCTTTCTTTTTGGAAAAGTAGTCTTTCATACTTGCCTGTAAGCGACCAAACGCTTTACTTGCTGATTCAAAATTATGAACCATTTTCTTCTCTCTTGTGGAGAGGGATTTCTCCGATTTTACAATTTTACTCATTTTTTTAGAGGTTTTAGTTTAAATGATAAATTAAGTTATTAACAATACAAATGTATAACATTGTTGACAACAAACCTTACATTTTATCTAAAAAAAGTTGCATAATTCACACATTATACGTAATTAGAGTATTCTAATTGTATAATCTATTGAGGCATAATCATTTAGGGAGATAGTGAACTTAATCACTTTGGTTTATTTTTCTACTGAAATTCCAGGATTTATAGGTATTTATTCTACAATTTAGATTTTTCCTTGTGCTTTATACGGAATATAATCAGATTCTATAGAAGGTTCTATTGGGACTTCGGGAGCTTTTGGCGTTAGAATTGAGCCATCAAGGAGCATAATAGAATATGGAATTTGAATTTCTCCTTGTTCTATGCGTGATAATTGTCTTTGAATTTCTAATTTTTGTTCCTTCGTTAGAAAATCAATAAGAGTGATTCCATCAATGTGATTTTTTTCATGTTGGAAAACCGCTGCTGAAAGACCTTTTAACTTACGTTTTTGTTTTCGGAAATTTTCATCCAAATATTCTACTTCCAATAACTCAAAGCGTTCAACTGGAATAGATAGAGTAGGAAGCGATAAACAACCTTCTTTTGACATATAAGGACTTCTGCCTTTCTTTATGACAGGATTAATAACCAACTTACTTTGACCGTCTATAAGTCCTACAAATGCGTTTAAAAGCAAATTGCATTGATTTGCCGCCAATCCTATAGAATTTGATATAGAGAGTTGGGTAGTCAACAAATCTGCCATAATTTTCCTATTTTCTACTGTGTCCTGTACAGGCATACATTTCGTTTTGAGCGCAATATGTCCATGCTGAACGACAGGCAATATTTTGGGTATGTAGTTTTCTGTTTCCATTATATGAGTGTACGATAAATCTACTTAATATATTACATTTTTCAAATAATTATCTAACTATTTCCTTTGTTTTTATTTCTCTGTTTATTTATAAGTATGACAGAATTAGAAAGAAAGACATATAAAAAAGTATGGTATGAATCTCATAAAGAAAGTGAAAAAGCAAATAGAAAAATAAGACATTCTCAAAAAAAGGAATTGGAAAACAAACAAGGGAGAGAATGGTATCAGGCGAATAAAGAAAAAAGAGATAAACAAATTAAAGAATACCAAATAGAAAATTCAGACAAAAGAAAACAAACACAAAAAGAATCATATCAAAAACATAGAAGTAAAAGGGTTATGCAAAGAAAACTAAGACGACAATCAGATTCGTTTGTAATGTTAAAGCATAATATTAGAAGCATGGTTACAAACGCTTTCTATAAAAAAGGGTTTATAAAAAATTCAAAGACAGAGATTATAATAGGCTGTACGTTTGAAGAATTTAAAACACATATTGAAAATAAGTTTGAAAATTGGATGAATTGGGAAAATCGTGGATTATGGAATGGAGAACTGAATTACGGTTGGGATTTAGACCATATAATTCCACTTTGCACAGCCAAAACAGAAGAAGAAGTTTTAAAGTTAAACCATTACACAAATTTTCAACCTCTTTGTAGCAAAGTCAATAGGCACATAAAAGCTGGCAATATATAAAAATCATGTTTTATATACTTTTATGTTTATTCCAAGTTGTTACTGAAATTGTTTTAAAGAACTCCTGTAATATCTCATTCTTGATTTCGTCCGTAAGAGGCACTTCGGTTTCAGTCATAGTAGAATCCTTCAGCGATAATCTATTATACCATTTTATTGTTGTGTAGTTCTTCTTACGCTTACTTTCTTTTTTACTTAAACGATAAGTGTCCAATACTAATATAGTTCCATCGCAAAAATAGAAACTATATTCTTCTTGGGTTAATTCGTCTATTTGTTTAAGTATTCTCATATATGAGTGTACGATAAAATTACCAAACTCATTACACTTATCAAAGAAGTGTTGACAAGATGTGTTGACTGGATGTTGACTGGATGTCGACTGAAGATGCCGCCGGCTTTCAGCTCGCCACTATAGGCGTTTTCTTTTATATCAAAATAATATATACAACTAATTTATAGTTATCCGGAAACATTATTTTAGTACAGTCATACATCAGAAAATCAAGTAGTTACATTATATGACTGTACGTTTCCGGATAACTATAAATAAAGTGTATATCCTGTAAGGGGAAAATTTTTATGCCTAAAGCACGGCGCTGCATCTGTAGACATCTATCCACATCTGGCAAGATGGAAAAAATCTCTACAAGTCAATAGCAGTGCGGGTTTCAGAAAGATGCATCTTTTGCCGGCGATTTGAGAATACTCACGGTATTCCCACAGAATCATCTGTATGTTTTGGACATAAAGGATGATAACCAATCCCAGCATTTCTAAAGCAGAAAAGCCTGCGATTTGCAGGCTCTTGGTACAGTCATATTATAGATTATTTGGGCTTTTGTTTTTCTATTTCTTCCAATAAAATCTTTTCAGCTTTCTTGCTCAACTTGTAAGTGCCGTCATTGTCCATTGAATTTTTTAATTGTGTGTTGTTTAGGATTTTGCACAAAAGAGATTCATAATCATACAAGCCTAATTTCAATAGAGTTTTATTTCTATCTTCGTCCAATATTAAATGCCAAGTTGTATCAAGTGATATTTTCATAACATTTCTGATTTAATACTATTTTCCATTCCTTCGTTGGTAGTTACTCCATTCGTCTTTAAAAGAAAGGTCAGAGTTTTTCTTGCAGTCTTTGGATTAGAAGCAACTACGGGAAAGCCGTCAATAACAAAGATATTCCACTTAGGGAATTCTATTACTTTCTCCTGATTATGTAAAGCCAGTTCGTGTGTAAAACTTTCCTTACTTTCTTCTGTGGTTCTGTTGGCACGTTTCCGTCTGCGCCTATCCTCGTCTGTCGGTTCAAGAGGTCGCATCGTACTTCCTAAACCTTCCATACCAGAAAGCATCATAAATGGTAGCATTGATAATATTGATTTTCTCATACTTATTCAAGTGTTATTTAATCCAATTCTTCTTCCAATATCAATTCTTCATGTTCTCTAACCTCAATATTTGCTGAAGCTGAAAGGTAATTTATTTTTTGTTCAAGTGTCAGGAAACGGATTTCTCTTTCTCCTTTTTCAGAAAGTCCCAAGTCACTTAAGGAATAATTAATGCCGTCCTCAACTGCTTGTTCTTTCGTTTTGGAATTAAGTCCTGTGCTTAGATAGCCGAACTCTTGGAATAGTGAATAGTTCATGTTTGTTTGTTTTTATGAGTGTACGATTTATGTGGCAAATATATTACATATTCTCACATTTTGTGTGACACATTTTGTAATATTTATAAATGGACTAACCTCCGAGCCTTATCAGGGACATCGGAGGTCAGCAGTAATAATTTTCCGGTTTTATATATGATTTATAGCAGTTATTTTCCTGCCAAGCTACGGACAAATTTTGAGTGGTTTCCTGTTTCTCATGGATATAAGTTTAAATGATTAATAGGTTTGTAACTCTTTTGAGTGAGGCGTTATTCAATTGAATAATGGCCTTACACTAAATCTAATCACAAAATTTCAGAGGCAAATTTACGGTGTGTTTCATTTTTCCTGGCTTTTTTACTTTGATAATAAATCTAAATTTACAGATGCTTCTTCAAGAAGTTCAATAACAGTATTCAACCTCAAGCCAATTAGTTTTTGTTCCCTTTGCTTTTTTAGCAAGGACGCGATTAGACCATGCAATTCTCTTGCTTCCTCATTCAAGATTTGATACCCTTCAAGCTTTTTAGTTGCCATGATTGTTTGTTTTTATGAGTGTACGATTTGTTGGGGAGATATATTACACTTTATTCTTCTTCTTTATTATCCACGTACTCTTTTACAAGTTCATGAATTTCCTTCAAAACACTTACGGATAACTGTTCGTAAGAAACATCAAATTCATCTTCTTCTCTATCACGAACATACGTTATTACTGTAACGCTCTTTGAGTGAAATTGCTCTACGAGAGAACAAACCTTATTTCCTGCGCTACTGTAGCAGGGAGAACTCTCCGCTTGCATATCGCCTGTCGTTACTGTACCGTCGTTCTTGTCAATGAGGTCTTTGATTTTCTTAATCAAGTTTTGCTTCGCTTTGCTGATTGGCTTTTTCATGGTGGTTGTTTTTTATGAGTGTACGATTATTCGGGGAGATATATTACACTTTTCCGTAAATTTTTGTATCTGTTAAAAGATATTTGCGAGTTTCTTCTTTTTTGTTTATTTGTATAGTCATTGAGAACAATTTTCCAACATTTACATTCCCTTTAATAATTTTCACCTTATTGTCCTCAAAACTCGTAATGGCATCACAAATGTTTTTTGCCAAAAGTTGACGTGCTAATGGGTCTGTATGGTGTAATATGTCAATACCAAACGAATTGATTGTACCTACAATGCCTATAATTTGTCCTTTGACATCAGTTAATATTAAAGCTGGTTTCCTTTTCATTTTAGTAGATTTTAAATATGTAGTCAATTCCTGAATTAGTAACGATTGCATATAATTCGCCCTCATACTTCATACGTTGAACAGTGAACCAATGTGAGTTTAAGTTTTTCATATTGAAAGGGAACCAAGCCACAAATTCATTATCGGCTATTGCCTTTTTTATTTCTCTGCCACCTTTTTGCCAAAGCCCGTCCCTTTCAGCAAAGTATTCTAACAAAGGAGAACCGTAGGCACATGATTGTATGAATTCTGCAGTCATATTGTTTGTTTTTGTGAGTGTACGATTAACGCTTGAATTTTATTACACTTAATTTCTCTTTAAGTGCTTCAATATCTTCGTAAGCCAATTTTATTGCATTGGCAATGGCGGGTACAAGAAAGTCAGGGTCTTCAATCCACTCCTGTTGGTCCCACATAACCACTTCTACGCCTTTGTGCATGATTGTAATATTGTCATTGTCAACTATTACCTGTGTATCGTTCAATGCAATAGGCTTCAGGGGTACAGGAAATTCCAAATCAAGTTGGTCAAGATAGGCAAATCCGCTTGTTGTAAGACTACCTCCTCTAATATTTACAAACTGTCCTTTCTCATCATTGTACGGTTTAGAATCACTGATAAATAATACTTCCTCCTCCATTAGATGTTTATCGCCCAAACACTTTTCTACAAAGTTCTTATTGAGCTTAACTCTGACTCCGTAGGCTACGTTAGTTTCTTTTATCATTGTGATTGCTTTTTATGAGTGTACGATTAATAAGGGAGATATATTACAGTTCAAACTTATAATGAATGAGAGGCATTTCTCCTGCTACAAGTCCGTTCCCAATTACTTTAATTGGTATTACAAACTTAAATTCATCCGTTATAACAATATGTTCGTTTTCTCTAATTTGAACCTGTCCAGCTTTCGGAAACCAAAGACTATTGTTTTTACCGTATGCAGGTTTTAGAACACACTCCACACCAAACATTGAATTCAAGAAAGCTGTTTCTATTTGAGAAGCAACTCTTACAGATAGAGTGGCAAGTTTTTTCTCTATCTCCGCAAATTCTTCTGCGGTCTTTGCTGATATTGTTATGTTCTTATGTTTCATTTTCTTTTTTATGAGTGTACGATTAATAAGGGAGATATATTACACACTTTAATAATTATTATCGTAATGGTTTTGTGCTTCTTCTTCTGTCAGGATATAACCGAAATAGATTTGGCGAAGTACAGTCGTTTCAACTATTGTTTTCTTCTTGGGGAGATATATAAAAGAATGTTGCCTCCACATTTGGTCGTCCTCACTCAATCCCCAACCTACTACAATCTGTGCTGAACCTTCTCCATTATCTTCTGTATAGTTTTTCCAAAATACTCCTGCGTTGGCGTGGCAATGGCTTGTTTTCATTTTAACCAACTTCACTTTCTTTGATATAAACAACATTCCTCTCGTCAACAATTCTTTGATGTTTTCCTCATAGCGTCCGACGAATATTTCGCCTCCTAAACTCAATAGTTTATTTTCTAAAGGCAAAAGAACTGCGGGGTCTTGTCCCATTGATTCCATTTCAAGTTTCGCAAAGTCAGATAGCATATCGTTTATTAATAAGATTTAATTAACTGATTATTGATAGAAGTAAGCCAAATGAGTTCGTCAATTAACTCCTGCTTTTGTTCTTTTGTAAAGGTAGTAAACTTTTCTCCTATGATAGCCATTTGAGCAAGTTCTAAACGGCTCAAGGCTTCTGTATGTGCTGGCGTAAGGATTACTTCGGTATTCGCTTCTACAGTGTTGATTACCTCAACTCCTGATTTTATTTCTGTTTCAACTTCTGCAACCTCATAATCAACGAAGCTGGCTTTCTTACGTTTATTGTTTAGAGTTTCCATGTTGTTATTTTTATGAGTGTACGACTTATGTTTGAATTACATTACACTTTTTTGGTAATCTCAGTCGACGAAGGCCGTACCTGGCGGCTGAAAAAATGTACATTTTCAAAAATAATTGATATACACTTTATTTATAGTTATCCGGAAATTATTTTTCGTACAGTCATACAATCTAATAATCAGATAGTTATATAATATTACTGTACTTTCCGGTTATCTATAAATTTGTTGTATATCTTACTTTTGATTTATACGAAATAGCTCCTGAATTCTCCAGCATCGTCCGGCAAGGTTCCACGTTTCCACGTTTCCTCCCACGTTTCCACGTTTCCTCCCACGTTTACACGTTTTTAGTTGAGTTGTCAACAATTTTTTTGATTAATATTTAACTATTGCTTTTTTAATAAAATCCCTACATATTTATATAAAACAATAGGAAAATGGAAAAAACACAAATGAATATCTCGGTTAAGAAAGAGGTTTTAAAGAATTTCACTGAAGAAACAAAAAAGAAAGCTATTAATAAATCTGCCTTGATTGAGCAGTTTATGGAGAATTGGGTTAAGGAAAATAAAGAGAAATGAAAAAATTCTGTACAAAATGTAAAATAGAAAAAGAATTTGAACGTTTTTCTTTTAGAGATACTAAAAAAAACATAAGACATGCCGTTTGTAAAGAGTGTGATAAAGCAAGAATTGGAAAACCAAAATCTAAAAGAAAAAGAAAAGTATTATTTGAAAAAACATATAAAAAATGTACAAAAAAACGTGTCGCAAAATCAAAATCAAAAAGGAAAAGAAAAGTATTGTTTGAAAAAACTATAACACATAGAATTTGTAATAAATGTGGAATTAAAAAAGAGTTGAAATTATTTTCAAAAAACAAATCTAATTCACTTGAACGGAATACTCAATGTAGAATTTGTGTTGGCGACACAGAAGCACGAAAAGAATATTATAAAAATCCAACAAATAAAGAAAGAATACGAAAGCAACAAAATGAATCATATAAAAAAAGAATAAAGACTGATGAAGTTTTTAAGTTAAAACGTAAATTACAAATTGATATGTATAATCTTTTAAAAGAACGTGGTTATACAAAAGACATGCGTACAGAAGAAATGCTCGGATGTACAGTTAAAGAGTTTAGAGAGTATATAAAAAAGCAATGGAAGTTGTGGATGACTTGGGAAAATCACGGACTGTATAACGGTAAGTTTAACTTCGGATGGGATTATGACCATATAATACCTATTTGTAAAGGAATTACAAAAGAAAAGTTGATTGAGTTATTTCATTATACAAACTATCAACCGTTATGCTCTCATATTAACAGAGATATTAAAAGAGATAAAATAATAACAGAAAACTCCAACTAAATTAATAATCAGAGTTTCCACTTCTTCTTTCAATAAAGAACTTTGATTTACTTATTTCTTCATAGCTTCTTGGCGTTTAGTTTGTGATTCCGGTTTCATTAGCGGTGTCTTGCTTAGGATATGAGTGTACGACTTATTTTCTGTACTTATTACACTTTAAAAAAGAAAGCTTCCCGACATTATATCGGAAAGCTTTTGACACATAAATTAAAAAAGATTAAAGTGCCTTAATTCCTTTAATCACTTCATTATAAACTTTGGGATTTGACTTTTTCATTCCCTTAATCTCATTGATGAAATGCTTTGCACTTGCAGTTCTGTTATGCAATGCTACTGTTTCCTCAATTTGTTTCTTTGACAAAGAATTTATGAGTGAATTTGCATTTGCAATTGCAACAACAGGAGTTTTTGTTGTCTTTTTTGAAGTTACATTTTTACGATTCATGTTAGCAGCAAAAGCTGCTACAGTCATTGTAGAAAGTCTAAGTTTCTTTCCGATTTCTTTACTTCTCATTCCTGATTTCCAAAGGCGTGTTACCTCTGTACGTTGCTTGTCTGTCATAATTTTTGTTTTTCGTTAATAAATGTTTTTTCTAATTAAGAAAACAAAGATATGAACTTTTTTCTAACAAGCAAGAAAAATTAGAATAAATCTTTTGAACAAAGGAATGTTAGTACAGTCGTCATTAAAGCTGAAATCGTACAGTCATACGTAAACGTGGGTTGTAGCTGATGTTTACAACTTAGCTATGATGGCACAAAAAATATAGATTTTTAGCGTTGATGATGGAATGTTAATTGTGTTGCTCCACCGACTGAATGTTACCTATTACATGGTCAACAATATATTGAAGGTCAACTTCTGCTAATTCTAAATATGGAACTTCATTGGTATCACACCTTATTCCGTTCTTCTCAATAGCGGTTATAAGATTTGCATTTTCCAGGAAAAATGAATCAGCTTCACGTCCAGCTCCGAGTGCATAATAGTCAAACCTACTGTTAATAAAGAATTCGGCAATTTGTTTTATAAGTTTGTCTTTCATGATGTGATTGTACGATTAATTAGAGGGAGATATTACACTTCGCTTTGCTACGTTTCGCACAGTTGAAAACAAAATATCACACTTCTATTTCATCCGTTAATACTTTTATTTGTTCATGTGCTTCCTCATGGGTTATTTTGCCAGAAACAAGGGAGGTAAGTATTTCGTTTGACTTTAATAATTCTTTTATCATATATCTTTTTTTACAGAAGTGATAACCAGACAAAAATCCAACGGGAATGAGTAGGTAAGCGAAAAGTTCTTGCATATATGTCGGGGGTTTAATTTGCCATTTAGACCGAACTATTGCTATTTGACAAATCAAAGATTGACTTTACCTTTATTTGTTCCTGCGTTTGTTCGCAAAACAAATATATTAAACTTTTGTCAACTTCACATTATTGTACTTATATTTTTTTGTTCCTACTGTTTCTAAGAAGTCAATCCTATTCTTAAAACGCTTGTTCATTGTATCTACAACTTTATATGTTCCATCCTTATTTCCTGCACCAGAAATGCGTACAGAATCACCGTAATTGAACTTGCCTTTCCACCTCTTTAAAAGGTTCCTTGAAAGGGCTATAAACCTCAGATCGGAAGAGCGTCGTGTAGGGAAAGAG
>OCZT010005739.1_pt1 | contig 12343 bp, 12 predicted proteins | sample 1539031 | NCBI WGS metagenome assembly OCZT01 (sample SAMEA3539308, study PRJEB22396) | soil metagenome | biome: tundra; feature: field; material: soil | place: USA | collected 2010-05 | depth 0.15 m
ACTAAATTCGTGATGTAATCTGGTTTTATAATTCAAATAATCTCATATTCATGACTGCAAGACCGCAGGACTGCAAGACTGCAAGACTATAATTGCCCTTACGCCGTTACGCCTTTTAGAATATCACTTAAAAGCGTGATAAATTCAATTATCACATAATCTTTTTCACTATATTTAGTGTTTCAAACCTGAATCTATGAATGATATTCAAATCCTTATAGATGAACTCGTTAAGTTCAGAGACGAAAGAAACTGGTCGCAGTTTCATAATACAAAGGACCTTGCTCTTGCCATATCATTTGAAGCAGCCGAGCTAAATGAACTGTTTCTTTGGAAGACAACAGAGGAAGCGGAACTGGTTAACAGGGATAAGCTTAAGGAAGAACTTGATGATGTGTTTGCATTCAGTCTGTTACTGGCAGGGAAACATGGTTTCGATGTTAAAGAGATTGTTCTCGAAAAGATAAAGAGGAATGGCGAGAAATACTCGGTGGAAAAATCGAAGGGGACGGCGAAGAAATATAATGAGCTGTAAAAAATGATAATCTACAGCAACTCATCGGAACAATTCAGACAGGATGTCCTTTATAACAGGATTTCTGATATAATGAATGATGCGTTTCTTAGCAATTTCGGACATAAAGTACAGCCTTCAGAACTTCTTTCTTTTCAAAATTCCCTCAGTCGGGTAAAAGATCTGATCGAAATACAATACTGAAACTGATTCACTTTGCGGCGATATGGCTGCAACTAAGGACCCGACTTTAAGAAAAGACCTTTCGAATTTCGAGACATATATGAAAAATGTATACAGGGTTCTTTTAACGCGTGGGATGAAGGGGTGTTATGTTTATTTTACAGATAAGCATACAGAAGAGTATTTCAGGGAGAGGATGGAATGAAAGGGAGACTTTGATTAATAGGAATATTAAAAACACTGTGGAAATTTGGTAATATCAGATATGTGTGGTAATTTTGTACCACACAAACCTGAAATGAACAATGAAATCATCATTTGCAAATTTTATTCGCGAAAAAAGAATAGCCAAAGGGTTGACTCTGCGAGAATTTTGCAGGATCTGCGGATTTGACTCAAGCAACTGGAGTAAAGTTGAGAGAAGTCTCGCATCTCCTCCACAAAGTAAAAATGTACTCGACTCAATTGCTTCTGCTCTTAAAATTGAAGCAGGCAGTCAGGAGTATAAAGAAATGATTGATGTGGCAGCTCTATCAACAATTCCTGAAGAATTGATAGAATCTGAAATTCTGGAACAACTACCTGTTTTCTTTAGAACAGTAAGGGGAGAAAAACCTACAGAAAAAGAGCTGAAAACGTTGATAAACAAAATAAGGTCAGCATGGACCCCGGAAAAATAGTCTCTATCAGAATGACCCTGGATAAAATCTGTGAAGAGGCAGAATCTTTCAGGTCAACACACATCTTTTCCTCGAATTTGCCGGTAGATATCGAAAATGTGGTCGAAGCTACTCTTGGTATGAGGATAATTCCAATAGAGAGTCTCCAGAAATAATGTGATATGGAAGGCTTTATTTTAAACCATACCTGAGAGATGGGGAGAAATACCCTGTTAAATCGAAAGGAACTGCTAAGAAATACAATGAACTGTAAACCATGCTGATCTACGAGGCGCCTCAGACAGTTATTGACGGATTGCTTCGTCGCTTTGCTTCTCAGCAATGACATTGCAAGAAAGGTATGTCTGTTTTGGGATTTAAACTGAATCGTATTAAGTGTACGGTCATTGCGAGGACGGCAAAGCTGGACGAAGCAATCCTTAAATACCATATAAATACATTATAATGAATAGCTGTTATGCCGATGTGTCATTGCGACTTTGCACTATTAGGCCTTAATGGCATCTTTGTGGTTAACGATGTGACCAAATGTGAGTCGGAAGGCGGGAGTCAGAGAAGAGTTGTCTGAATCCCAATTATAGAAGTTAAATGATTTAAGTAAGAATCCTATTATGTCAAATTCATTAAATTGTCAAACTCATTGTAAATATTTTTTTACCATTGCTTAATTCTGGATTCTACAGATAAACAAATTATACTGCAGACTGTGTGATGGCTATTCTATGAAGCCATTTCTTTTCACCTTCTCTAAATTCCATGAAGCAATTTTCTTGTTGTATTCACTTAAAGTTTTTCTTCCCTCAGCAAGTTCAGCCATAAATTTATATTCACCATCTTTTAGTCGCTTATTTTTTCTGTCCCACTGAACAATTTTTTTTATAAGTTCAAGAGTAATTTCTTTGTTGGATGGTTTGTTTTTGTTCTTCGCATTTAATTCATCAATTTCCTCCAAAAGTTCAGGATCTTTTTCATTTACAATGTCAAGGATATTTATCCCGCTTGCCCGTTCGTAATCTGAAATCATTGTGTTGTTTCTTACTCTGCCTGCAAGATTGAAGGCAACTGTTTTTTGTTGTTCACTTAACTTTTCTGTTGTTCTTCCCCAATCCTCGATTTTATGCCATACCGCTGACGGAACTGTATTAATAGTATCAATGTCTTCCTGGATCTGAACCTGGGCTGTTTCCTCGTCTGCAAGTCGTTTGCGCTGTGAAGGATTTTTCGGGTCTTCAAAATCAGCTTTTATACTATTGAAATCTATATCAATTTTTTGCTTCTTCAATTCATTCCAACATTCTTCTTTCTTAGCCCATTCGCCATACAATGCTCCAGGTGCTTCTGTCTTAATGAATTGTTCAACCTCTTTCATCAGGTGATATAAAAGTTTTTTGAATGGTTCGGATAAACCTTGATTCCTCCAAATCCTGTAAAGGTCAAGCTTATGATCTGTCTGATAACCAAAGTACGAGATGGAGTAAGGAACGGTCAGGTATCTCATATCGCCAATTGAGTTCGGCTTTACTCCATATAGTTTTTCTGCTGTTCTGAAAAGAATTGCCTTAGAAATAATATCCTCGTAATAAATACTATCTACTTTCTTTTCAAGATTGAGACCAATGAACTGAGCATAGTTTTTCTGATTTCCTTTTACAACCCAATGAGGTCCAACAACAATTTTCTTTCCATCAACTTCTTCACGATAAGCGTTCGCATATTTAGCCAAATCTTCTTTGGTGAGCATTTGATTTTTTGGATTTTTCAAATCAAATGCTTTCTGTTTTGCTTTAGTGAAACCTTCTTTTACTCTTGCATTTTTATATTGTCCTCTGGCTCTTTCGTAAAACCATTTTGTTTGCTGTGAAGTTTGTCCGGAAACATGAGGAGCAAAAATATTTCGTGATAATTTTTCAAGCTCAATATGATAAGGGCTGTTTGAACTTAAATCAGAAACAGAAACTTTATTTTGAGTATTTGCATATTCTGAAATTCTGGACACAATCTCACTGAAATTACTTCTGTTTTTTACAACAGATAATTTCACCTGAACAAAAATGCCTGATATGTCTGCCTTATCTTTTTTTAGAGTGTGATAAATGGATGCTGTTGTTTGCCCACCATTTACAATCTGAAAATCTTTAACTTTAGAGATCAAAAGTCCTTTCCCGTCTTCTGATTCATCAATTTCAAGTTCTTCTGCTGTTGCTGCAATACCGTTATTGAAAGCCAGAAACATTTGTGGTTCTTTCAGTATCGTATTGCGAATTCCCTTGTTAATCTTTCCGGTAAACTGTAAAAATGAACGAACATTCTGTTCTAGCAATCGCGAACCGTATCGTTCATAAATAGTAGCCAAAGCTGTTCCTGGAATGATGGCCAGATAAGATTGATATTGGTCGTTTTCAGATGGCGAGATAATACAAGGAACTTCAAATCCTTCTTTCTTAAAATCAATTTCAATCGGAATATGTGATTTCTCAGTAATGTTGTATAGATAGTTGATATCCACAACACGATAGAAAATTGGTATGCCCGAAATAGTTTGGCTCTCCGGATTTTCCCCAGGATAAATTCCATCGGTTAGAATGATTGCATTTACTCTAACCAGATTTTCTTTCAGAGCTTCGGAATTCGCAAGTGTGTGAGCAAAATCAAAAATGGGTGAAGATTCTTCAATCTCGTTTACATATTCCTTATATTTTGCTTTGCGAAAAAAGTTTGCAATTCGTTTTACTGCTGTGTCAATATCATCTTTAGGAACTCTTTGTGGTTCATCAGTTCCTTTAAAAATTGTAATAAACAAATCAACTGTTTCATAATTATCCGGCTCTGCATAAGCATTTATTTTGTGCTGGTTCTTTGTACCCAACTGTCCTTCATCATAAGCATCTCTAGCGTTTTCTGTTTCACCTGCATCTATCAGTAAGTCAAGTGCAGTTCGTGTAAAAATCTGTTCAAGATTACCTCCTTCATCTTCAGAAATCTGAAGTGATTTTATATCCTGAATAAGTGAATGATAAAATTTCTGGAGTTCGCTTTGTTCAAGTGTATTGCTCATGTGAAAATTATGGTTTGAAATACTTCAGTTTCTGTTCTGATAAAGTCGGAACATTGTGAAACTACAATTGAATACTTTACATCCCCTACTCCATTGCGAATATCTCTTTCCTCAATTCTTGGAAAACTATTTTCCACTTTATAGAAAACCTCTTGTCTAATGAAATAACCTATGTCGGTGTAAAATTGCCTATGGTGATCAAAGAAGCCAGCTTCCATCAATTTGTTTCTGAATTGGCTCAATGCAGTGAAATCTGAACTCAGAATTTCAACTATGGTATCTACTATTTGATTTAATGTTTCACCTGATTGTTGTCTGGTTTCCAAAGAAAGATGATAGAGAAAAAGATTTCCAAGATTACTTGTATCAAGTTGTCTTTCGCTGCTGATGTGAACTTTCTGATGATTGTTTCCATGAGTTGTTTTTACTTCAACACTCCAAGTTCCAGACTGAAAATCCCGGATTTGTTTTTCTGAACCAACCCAGGAATTAATGATATTTATAAAATCAGAATTGTTTTGCAGAAACTTTCTGATAAAAAATAATTCACCATAAAGTCCTCTTTGCTCTTCCAGTGTTAGACCTTGCTCTTTGAACCGCTCAAATAAACTTTGCCACTTGATTAAACGATTGGAATAGTTTTTCAGAATTACTTTGATGTCCGATTCATTTATGACAGCTGCCAAAATATCAGCAACAAGTGTGTCAAAAACATCTTTGAATTGCTTATCAACCAAAACCAAATTCAGTAAAAGAAATTTAGAATCATCAGGGTCGTAAATTTTATCAAACTTCAATCCTCTGAATTCATATTTAAAATTGAATTCTTTACCACTGGGAAATGGTACTCTGATAATAAGCATGCGGTGTGACTCAGGAAATTTTACTCCCAGAAATACATCACACTTATTTGTGTCCGAATATCGCAACTTGAAAAGTCCGGTAACTGCAACCCCTCATGCAAATTAACCGACAGCCATCTTAGCAGAATCTTTCCAGAGATATGGAGGCATTGGTTCATTCAGCTCCCATTTCATACTCATAGGTTTTGAGCCATAATGTTCTATTAATCTACCTTCTCCAAGGAAAACTGATGCCATCACATTACCATATTCATCTTCATTTTTTTCACGAACAAAAAGTAAAATTCTTTTCTTTTCCTGAAGATGATTGATATACGTTAAACCTTTCCCTTTCTCTGGGCTAACTGAATTTTGTGTTTGCCAATGAAATAATTTTTCACTGATTGCAAAATCTTCATACAAAGTAGTTGGAGAAAAATCTTTTTCTGATTTATTCAATGTGATAAAAAGTAGTTCGGTGTTTTTTTCTTTTGAATAAGCAACGCCTTCTCTGATTTCGCTTTTCTTTTGAAATGTGTGAAAACCGAAAGCTGCTAAAATCTGTTCACGAGTATATCTGCTATGAAGTTTTAAAGGTTGTGAATACGGAAGTTCAATTTCTCCTTCTAAGAAATCAATTTTGTCAATCAGAATTTCAAGAAATTCAATTATTTCCTCTGTCAATATTTTATTTTTTCCGATTGCCCTGATACTTTCTTCAAGTGATCTAAAACCACCAGCTGTTTGCCAAACATCATAATGAAGCATTAAACACATTGACTTTTCTTCTTCGCTGAGTTTGTTGAAACTAATATTAAAATCTTTCTTGGCTAACGATAAAATAAATTTGAAGTAGGAATTTGAATTGCACGAAAGCCACTTCTTGCTGATAGCTCTATAAATTTCATTCTCATTTGTTGATGGATAATCTCCAATTTGATCAGCCATTAAACACAATCTTTTCCAGTTACCTTTCTTGTAAATCAATTGTAGAGGAATATGATAAAAGTTTGAAAAATTTTTAAGCGAAAGAGGTAAGGTAGTTTGGTATTTGTAATTGCGAATTTTATTGAGCAGTTGATTTCTGTTTAACAAGGTTGCATTACAGATGTTTTGCAGAATAAAATCTTTTGTTTTTTTCTCTAAAATAATTGTGCACCCTAAAGGCAAATGAGGGAAATCATCTTCAATTTCCTTTTGAATTGATGTATTTGTTTTCCCAACCAAGGCTCTGAACTTCCCTTCAAAATCATATTCAGGACGTGAATTACCAACGAAATCCAAAACAGTTAAACATTCTTTCCCTTCCGCTAATCTCAAACCTCTGCCAAGTTGCTGAAGAAAAACAGTTAAGCTTTCTGTTGGTCTTAGGAATAGTACCGTATCAATATCTGGTATGTCAATTCCTTCATTAAAAATATCAACAACAAAAAGGTAGTTGATTTCTTTGCTTAAAAATTTTCTTCTTAGTTCTTCTCTTAAATCATTTCTGGAACTCACTAAGTAATCTGTTTTCAAGCCAGCAAGTGAAAATTTTTCAGCCATGAACTGAGCATGTTCCTGTGTCACACAAAAGCAAAGTGCTCTTACATCGTTTATTTCTTTAAGATATTTATTGAGATTAGAAATTATTTCTCCAACTCTCTTATCATTTTGTGTGTAAATTCTTGTCAGTTCACTTGGCAAATATCTTCCGTTTTTCCATTCTGCATTTGACAAATCAATACTGTCTGTAATTCCAAAATACTGAAAAGGACAAAGCAATTTTCTGTTTAATGCTTCTGGTAATCTGATTTCAGCAGCAATTGTATCAGAGAAATCTTTGAGAATATCTTCGCCATCCATTCTTTCAGGTGTTGCTGTTAAGCCCAAAAGAATTTTCGGCTTGAAACGATTTATTATTGGACGGTAACTTGAAGCAGCAATATGATGTACTTCATCTACAATAATGAAATCATAAAATGAATCGGAAAGAGTTAGAGAATCAATTATGTTATTCAATGTCTGAACAGAAGCAAAAACGCAATCATATTTTTCCGGTTCAATTCCATCAACCCATAACTCACCAAAATTATTGTCTCTCAAAATACCTTGAAATGTTGCTTGAGCTTGTTGCAATATTTCTTTTCGGTGAGCAATATATAAAAATTTTGCACTTGGGTTTTGTCTTTTAAATTTTTTGAAATCAAATGCTGAAATAACAGTTTTACCAGTTCCGGTTGCAGCAACAATTAAATTTCTAAAACGGTTATGTACTATTCTTTCCGTCTCTAATTTTTCTAAAATTTCTTCCTGATACGGAAATGGTTTAATATCAAAATAAGCAGCAGGATTATTTCTTTCATGAGTTCTCTCTTTCTTAAGAGCAACTCTCAACTTCTCAGTGTGATGTGTTTTATCAAACAATTCAAATTCTTTGTCCTGCCAATAAGTATCAAATGTTTTCTGAAATTTATCAATGATGTGTCCAACTTCTTTTGTTGTTACTTTAAGATTCCATTCCAACCCATTTGTCAATGCAGAACGGGAAATGTTAGATGAACCAATATAGCCAGTGTGAAATCCTGTGTTTCTGAGAAACAAATAGGCTTTTGCATGTAGTCTTTCATTCTCTGTGTTATATGAAACTTTAATTTCAGTATTCCTTAATCCAGACAAATATTCTACTGCTTTCAAATCGGTAGCTCCCAGATAGGAAGTAGTAATTACTTTTAATTGACCCCCTCTTTCTGTAAAATCAGATAGTTCCTTCTCAAAAATTCTTATCCCTGTCCACTTGATAAATGAAACAAGGAAATTGATTTTATCTGAAGAAAGAATTTCTTTTTTGATTTCGCTTTCAAGTGAAATGCCTGCATTGTTGCCAGTAAATAATTCGCTTTGAGATAATCTTGTGTAAGGAGTTATTTCTTTGAGATGTTTTTCAAAGTCAGAAAATCTTGCATCAATCTTTGAAAAAATTGCAGAAAGAATCTTTGCTTCCGTTGCGATCAAATCCTTATCAAATTCTTCATTCTTCAACTCAGTTCTTAAAAGAAAAATGATTTTGTTTGAAAGCTCTATTTGTTTTTCAATGCTATCATCGCCAGAAATCAGATTAAGAGCAAATCGGATTACCTCAACCAAATATTGTGAAAGCACTCTTGCGGCTTCAATCTTATCAATTTCACTTTCTTTTATGTAAAAGGTATTTCTATCCAAGTCCTTCAACTTGGATAAAACCAATTTATTTATTAGTTGTTCATAGAGTCCTAGCTGTGTCATAATTTAATTTCAAAAATTCTTCTACCACAAGAATATCAGCCGAAGCCCAATCCAAAATTTTTAATTCTTCTTTTGTCAACCATTTGAAATCTTTGTGCTCAACCAAAATAATTTCTCCTGACATATATTTTGAAACAAATGGAATTAGGTTGATTGAAAAAGTTTCATAGTCAAAACATTTAGATTCTAATTTTCCCAGGAGCTCAATTTCTAAATTCAGTTCTTCTTTTATTTCTCTCAACAAGCAATTTTCTGCTGTTTCATTTTTTTCAATCTTACCACCTGGAAATTCCCACTTCAATGGCAGATTCATCCTTTCACTTCTTTGAGTTACTAAGATTTTATTTTCTCTTAGAATAATTGCACAAGTAACATCAATCATAATCAATAAAAAATGGTTCTAATTGTTTTATTGTTTTAGTTAATTCATTCAATCTTTCCTGATACCATTCAACCCTTGAATAAACTTTTGGAATTACAACATCTCCATTGCCATTTTTAAAAGTCATTGTCAATATTTCATCAACTGCCTTTTGAGTAAATTGAGTGGGATAATTTGAATTCTGATTAATCACCTTTCCATTTTCATCAGTCGTAATAGTTAATGCTCCAACTTGAACAATATAAGGGCATTTGTCCAAAATTCTCAATTCAATTTTATGCTGGTAGTTTTGAGATTTCTCTCTTAGTTCTTCAAGAGTTTTATTCAACGCTGCTTTTCCCATTGGTAATTCTTTTTAGCAAAATTATTTTAAGCTGCCTGAGCCATTAATGGCGGAACCGCGTTGCCTATTTGCTTAAATGAAGCTGTTCTGTTTTGCCCTTCTTTTACACCTTCAAAATAATAATCATCCGGAAAGGACTGTAACCGGGCAGCTTCACGGCCTGAAATTGAACGATTCTGTTTCAAATCTGGATGAATATAGTAATGGCCATCTTTCGCTATGTGTGCAACAACAGTTTGCGAATAGTTTAAATCCTGCGCGACAACTTTAAAGCGATCAATGAAAGAGTTCCGGTTCTTATGTGTTTTTAAAAACTCAGGAAGGTCATTATAGTCAAGCCTTTGACCTTTTCTATCCCATTTATTGACAGCTATACGATATATTTTCTTATCCTGCTCGGAGTGTGGACGGGCAATATGTTGAGTTAGAATATCGATCCCATTTCTAATAGATTTTTGATCAAGATATTTATTGGATCCAGTTCTATAGCTGGAAAATTTATCCAGACCTTCACCAGCACTAATTATTGGTAAGTCTTTAAAGATACTTTCAACTTTAAAATCAGAAGGCATTCGGATAGCTTCTAAATCAGGTAAATCCGTTATAATATCTTCTCTACAACCAAGGATTATGATACGCCTTCGATTCTGTAAAACACCAAAATTATTTGCAGAAAGAGTATATAAGTTAATTCTGTAACCCTTTTTTAAAAAGAGTTTCTTCATGTTTAGAAGGTAAGTACCCTTTTTTGCTGATTTTAATCCAAGTACGTTTTCAAATACAAAATATTTTGGTTTATATTTCTCAAGGTAACCTGCATATTGAACATAGAGATGGTTTCGTGGATCCCTCTTCATTACATCATCAGATCTTGCTCTTCCAACGAGAGAATATGCCTGGCAAGGAGGACCACCAATTATGAGGTCAACTTCTTTTTTACCTGATAGAATGTCAATCTCTTTGAATATTACCTTATTATCAACACCAATAGTTTTATTGATTACAGTTGAGAGTAATTCTTCCGGAATGAGGGAATATAAATCACTGCGACTAATATTTCCTTTAAGATAATCAATGTACGGAGCAAGATTTTTATTTTCTTTCAGATAATGATAAGCAAGCCTTGTTTTAAGAGTGAAACAAGCTGCCTGATCAAATTCAACATGAGCTACAGGTTTATACCCTGCCCTTATAAATCCCTCGGATAAACCACCTGCACCTGCAAACAGATCAATATAGGTTGGATTACTCATAAAAAGCATCATCTTTAAAAAATGTAGTAAAGTCTGTATCCAAGGCCTTTACTATTTTTTCCAGATTAATAATTGAAATATTCCTTTTGCCATTTTCTACACTCGTCATGTATGTCCGATCGATTTCCGCAATATTCGCAAGTGCTTCCTGCGAAATTTTCATCTGAAGGCGCAGCTCACGAATACGGGAGCCAACTATTATTCTGATATCCATAAATTGATTTTTCGGGAAAGATAAAACTATCCTAATGTGACTTAATTTACAACGGACTATGAGTCACATAGAGAAAATATTATGAACAGTAAAATTCTGATAACTACCTACTTGGGATTTTAGATAGGAGATGCTGCAATGTATCCTGGATTTTTTCTTTTTTAAGCTCACATTCGTAAATGATAATCACCTGCCAACCAGCAATTTCAAGTCTCGAAATGTTTAAATTATCATTTGTTTTTGTCAGGCTGATTTTATCTATCCACCATTCGGTTCTTGTTTTTGGAATAACAAAATATCTGCAATTCTCATGGCCATGCCAGAAACAGCCATGAATTAAAATTACAGTTTTATATTTTGCAAAAACAATATCGGGTTTCCCTGGCAACTTCTTTGAATGTAATCTAAATCGGAATCCGTTGGCAAATAGATATTTCCTGACAATAATCTCGGGTTTAGTGTTCTTACCCTTAATTTGGCTCATGTTATAACTTCTGGTTTGAGTGTTATGAACATCCATGATTAACAAAGGTAAACATTGTAAATGCGATTAGTTATTCTTTCGCATTTTTACAGATCCAGAATAAGATATAGTCAATTTCCTGCGGTTTTAAACTAAAGGGATGACGTAAATTACTATTTATTAGCTTATTATAAAATAGGTAGTTTTCAGAACTTCGTTTTGAGTTCAATCTTTTTTTAGTTATAATAGTGACAGAATCATGTAGACTTGGAAGCCAAATGTTGTATTTTAATGGTTCTTTGAGATATAGAATTAATGCTGGTAATCCAATACCAGCACCTAAGTTATTTTTCTCCTGCCAGAACTTTTCCAAAATCGAAAGTTCATGGCCGTCTGAATTCCATAGTTGACTGCTCCAAAAATTACATATATTGGTAGAGTTCATTAATCGTTTTCTATTTTTACCATTAAATGATAGTCCAAAACGAGTGAAGGTCTCTTTTTCTGAAAATACCTTTGGATTTCTTATTGTTGGAACACGCTCTGTATTGCAATAATTTAAAAAAAGTTCAAAATCTTCTATATCGAAGGAACCTGATTTATTGTTTAGTAAAGTTCTGGCTTTATTTTCTGCTAGTAACCTAGTTTCAATTAAAGCAGGTTTTTGAGTAACTTCATCTCGCAGAAGATTTATTCGATCAAGGTTTAATTTGTTAATAAACGACATTTTCAAATAAATTTAATTACAATAAAGAACTGAATTTAGTAAAATAATCAAATTAAGTAATCTAAATTGGTTTAATTATCTTGCAATTGTCTTTTGGCATTAATATAAGATTTGAAGTATTATAGGCTTGCGGAGTTCAATACGCAGATCAATTGAAAAAACCATTCAATGTTTCTAGAAGACGAGTAATATCTTGTTCAGAAATATAAAAATGCGGAGAAAACCTTACCGAGTTACCTCTCTGGCTTATATAGATCCTCCTTCTGCTTAACTCAGAGACAAGGTTTTCTTTGAACGGTACGCGGCACGCGGCGTGCGGTACGCGGTTCGTCTTTTGTTAATAATTTTCTATTCTTTAAACTTAGGAGTCTGATAACAGACGGGAATAATAACTAATGTAGCCATAGGGCATGGGGCATGGGG
>OCZT010005740.1_pt1 | contig 12343 bp, 10 predicted proteins | sample 1539031 | NCBI WGS metagenome assembly OCZT01 (sample SAMEA3539308, study PRJEB22396) | soil metagenome | biome: tundra; feature: field; material: soil | place: USA | collected 2010-05 | depth 0.15 m
GGCCACCCGGCGGCGGCCCGCGTCGCGTCAGCCCCGCCGACGCCGTGCTCCTCAGGCCTTGATAACTTCCACGATGATCTTGCGGAGCGATGCGAGTGCCTCCGCATCCACCACTCCTGCGGCCTCCAATTCGGCGAGCGCCTGGTCGCGGTAATGGCGAGCCTGGTCGCGAGTGTAGTCGCGACCGCCCAAGCGCTCGATCAGGTTCACCGCGTCGGCCACGAGGCCATCCCTCGGCTGGTCGGTCCGCCACACGCGCTCGAGCAGGGCGCGCTCTTCGGGGCTGGCGTGGTCGAAGGCGTAGATCACCGGCAAGGTCATCTTGTGCCGTGCGACGTCCGTGGGTTCCTTGCCGGTCTGCCGCTGCTCGCCCCAGATTCCGAGCAGATCGTCGTTGAGCTGGAACGCGATTCCGAGCGCCCAGCCGAACGCCCGGTAGCGTGATATGACCGCTTCGTCGTCCGTTGCCAGTAGAGCGCCTGCCTCGATCGAGGCGGCGATGAGCGCGGCCGTCTTGCGTCCAATCATGTCGAAGTAGAGTTCCACCGACATCGGCTGGGCTTGCTCGCTGGCCCAGATGTCGAGGTACTGGCCCTCGCACAGCGCCAGGCATGTCATGTCGTAGAGGCGCATCACTCGCAGGACCTTGGTGTCGGAAAAGCCGAGGTCCGACAACCGGTGCAGGGCGACGCGGCTCAGCGTGAAAAGCGCGTCTCCGGCGTTGATGGCCTGCGGGATGCCGTGTATCGCCCAGAGGGTGGCCCGATGGCGGCGTTCACGGTCGCCGTCCTCGATGTCGTCGTGGACGAGGCTGAAGTTATGGCCGAGCTCCACAGCTGCGGCGCCCGGCAGCGCGGGTCGGTAATCGCCTGCGATCGAGGCATAGGCGAGGAGTCCCAGGAGCGGGCGCATTCGCTTGCCGGACGATCCGCTGCCGTCTAGCCCGAGGTGGTAGCGGACCATCTCGTAGAGCCCGGCCGTGGGTTCATCGCGCTCCGAAAGGAGGCGCAGGATCTCTCGCTCGGTATCGGCGATCAGATCGGGCAATGCTACGGGCGGATGCTGCACGGGCGGATGATACCAACCTGCTTTTCAGAATCCCCGGCCGGTGCGGATTCTGGCTCGGGTCGAAGCGTTGGGCCGGCGCTTCAGCCGACTTCTCGGCCGTCAATCGGGCGGACGAATGCGGTTCCGGGATAATCGGCGTCCGAGTCGTGCGGGCCCATCGGGCCGCCCTCGCGCATTTTGGCTTGAGCCTCGTCGACTTCGATGGCCAGGAGTTCCATGCGGACGAGGTCGTCGTCCGTGGCGGGCTCGTAATCCCGCGGGGTATGGCGTCCGGGGAAGTAACGCTCGGTCAAGGCGTCGAGGACGCGACGCTTGCGGGCAGACTCGACGACGCGATGTGCGCGACCGTAGACGACCACACTCCGGTAGTTGGCCGAATGGTCCGGAGCGGTCCGCGAGGCGACTAGATCGTCGATCAGGACGACGGAGACTGCCACCGGACGGCCGTCGCGTAGCGCCCGCAGCGTGGCGCTACCGGGCGAGCCGTGCACGTAGACGTGACCGGCCTCGTAGTGGTAGAGGAACGGGATGACACGAGGCTCGCCGTTCTCCACGTAAGCCACATCGGCGACCATGCCGGCGTGGAGGAACTCCTCGATACGCTCCGGTACGCCGCGATCGGCGTGTCGTCGAATGGTCGTTCGATCGGTGTGGGGCCCGGGGGTCCGGACTTTGGGCGCGTGCGTTTGGTCCATGCGCGCAGCTTACCGGGGGCGAACCCCGCATGGAAGGTGGTAGCGTGATTGCGTGCCCGTCCCGCGACTGTATGTGACCGACGCGATCGTCCTCTCCCGTTTCGACTACGGCGAGGCGGATCGGATCATGACGCTCTTCACGCCGGCCCACGGCAAGCTGAAGGCGATCGCCAAGGGCGTCCGGCGGACGAAGAGCCGCCTCGGAGGCAGCCTCGAGCCGCTTGCCGAACTGCGCGTCGCCCTTGCCCGAGGTCGAACTTTCGACGTCGTTACGCAGGTGCAGGTGAGCCACGCCTGGCTTCGACTGCGCGACTCCCTGGAGTCCACGGCCACGGCCTGGTACTTCGCCGAGTTGGCCGACCGCGCCCTCGAGGAGCGCCACGAAGCGGAAGGGCTGTACGCGCTGCTGCGCCACGCCTACGAGTTGCTGGACGCGGGCATGGATACGGGCCGCGTGGCGCGTTGGTACGAGATGCATCTCGCCGACGAGCTGGGCGTCCGGCCGGAGGTGGACCGCTGCGTCGAATGCGACCGCCTGCTCGAATCGGACGAGGAGTTCCGTTGGGTCCCACCGCTGGGCGGCGTGCTGTGCTCGCGCTGCCCCGGGCCGCCGGCCGAGCGCGTCGGCCTGTCGCTCGAGGGACTGAAGCTGCTCAAGGCCTACCAGCGTCTGGACGTGGAAGCGCTGGCGGGCTTGCGGCTGCCGGCGGCTGTGGAGCACGAGGTCGAGCAGGCGATGCGCGACTTCCTGCGAATCTCGCTGGAGCGCGACGCCCGCTCGCTCGAATTCCTCGACGAGGTCAGGCGGGGCTAGAACCTGACGCCTCGACAGAATGATCTGCTTCGCGGCGTTTTTCGTGGACCGGGCGAAGCATCGCCGCGCCGATGATGTAACACAGGACGCCCATCAAGAGCGCCGCCCGGGGACCCGTACCGTAACCGAGCCAGTTATTCACCGTGTCCATGACGCCGGCGCCGCCTGCCGCCAGCGCGAAGGTTCCGGCCGACGCCGTCGCCACGTTCGAGATGCCCATATAGCGGCCGGTGGAGGCTTTCGGAACGATGTCGCTCATGAGGGCCCAGTCGACCGCCAGGAAGGCTCCCGCGGACCCGGCGAAGAGCGCCGCGCCGAACATCGCGACCGGCAGTATCGGCGCTACGGCGCCCAGAGCCAGCCCCACGGCCCCGGCCACGCACGAGGCATAGATCACCCGCTTGCGCCCGATTCGATCGGACAGTCGCGCAGCGGGCATGATGGCGAGCGTCAGGAAGAGCGCGACTATGCCGAGGAGGATCAGCTTCGTTTGGCCGGTCTCGATGGCGTCGAGGTGGAAGACCTGGGCCAGGTAGAACGTGCTAAGGATCGGATACAGAGCGGCGCCGGCGAGAATGAAGAAGCGCGACCCGACGAGCCACAGGAAACTGCGCTCGGCGAGGATGTCTGTGCCCCATGCCTCGCGAGCTATGGCGAACCAGGACCGGCCGTTACGTGACTTGACCCGCGTACCTTCGTCGACTCGGATGATCACGCCCAGCATAGCCACGAACTCGACGAGCCCGATTGCCATCGTGCCGTAGAAGAACGCGTTCGGGTTTGTGCCGCTACCCCAGACCGCCAGGGCAGCCACGACGTAGCCGATCAGGTTCCCGAGGGCGGAGAAGAGCCCCAGCAGCCCCGAGGCCAAGCCCACCTGGCGGGCCGGAACCAGGTCCGGAACGTAGCCCTGGAACGGTCCCTGCGCGAAGTTCGAGCTGAACTGGAGCAAGGCGACGAAGGCTCCGATCGCCGCGATACCGTTGGCCGTGGCGATGCCGTACAGGAAGAGGACGTCGAGGCTCGCTCCGATGAAGATGTACGGCTTGCGCCTCCCCCAGCGCGTGATCGTGTAGTCGCTGATCGAGCCGACGGTCGGCTGGACGGCGATGGCGATGATCGTGCCAACGATTGCGATCTGGAGGGCGCCGAGTCCTTCGCTGCCTTTTGACGCCAGTCCGGCAAACTGGAGCCGTCCGTTGACGATGTCGAGAATGCCGCTCCACACCGTCGCGATGCCCAACCAGTACAAGGAAATGCGCATCAGATGCGTGAGCGGTATCAGTCGCGTTGGACGCCCCTCAGCGTCGAGTACCGGGACCAGCGAGGTCTCTGCTGCCTGGCGGGCCCCCATTGGATGGAACTCCTCTTAGCGCTCCGAGACGCGACTGAGTCAGTATCTCTTGTCTGGCCGGTGTCCGCCCGCCGACACTCGCTCGATACGGAGGCTGCTAGTCTCGCCGGGTGGCAGACCAGCGGGGCGCGATGCCGCGCTCAGGACAAGACTCGAAAGACGGGGCCGTTGGGCGGGCGTGCCAGGCCTATTACCTCTCCCTGGGCGATTCGCTTTCCACCGGGGTGCAGCCGATTGGGCCGGAGGCCTGGCAGTTCCGCACCGACGAGGGCTACGCCGACCAGCTCGCCGAATTGGCACGCCGGCACAACCCCGGCCTTCAGGTCGTCAAGCTCGGCTTTCCAGGCGAATCCACGACGACGATGATCGATGGCAGCCTGGGCGAGTACGTCCACGGCAGCCAGCTGCGGGAAGCTGTGGCGTTCCTGCGCGAGCATCGGGGATCGGTCGCCTTCGTCACGATCGACATCGGCTTCAACGACGTCCCGACGCGAGACCTGAACGGCCTCGTCCTGGGAATGTCTGCCGTGAGCCGGAACCTGCCCGGCATCCTGAGCGAGCTTCGCAAGGCCGCCGGCCCGACGACGCCGATAGTCGGAATGACGATCTACGATCCGCTCCTAGCCGGCTGGCTCGAGGGGCAGGAAGGCCGCGAACTGGCACGCCTATCGGTTTTCGGCGCCGTACTGCCGATGAATGCGCATCTCGCACAGATCTACAGGACTGCCGGCATGGCCGTAGCGGACGTCGAGGGCGCATTCTCGACCACCGATTTCGAAACGATAATTTCGATCGAAGGAATTGGAGCCGTGCCCTTGAACGTGGCCCGGGTCCTGGACTGGACGTGGGCCGGAACTCCGCCGCCGCTGGGTCCCGACATGCACGCCAACGCGCTCGGATATCGGGCTATCGCCGAAGCGTTCGCGGAGGTGCTGTTCGTGCCGGGCCCCAAGTGCGAGCCGAACCCGAGCGTAACGGCGCCGCACTCCGACCGCGCGGCGCCGTTAGCTGTCGATCAGTAGCCGCTGGTCGCGCTGGAACTGGGGGCCGGCGCCGAGTACGTGCCGTTGAGCGGCGCTACGTACCACTTGTTCCCAATAGCCTGTCCCTTGGTGTCGCCGGCAGCTGCGTCACCGTTGAAGTAGTAGAGCGGCTGATGGTTGTAGGTCACCTGGATTTTGCCGTCGGACCGGTTGAGCATCGCCCAAGCTCCCGTGGCTCCCGTCGGGCCCGAGACGGTCGCGCCGCTCGAAACGGTGAGTGGCGTCCAGTTCGCCAGGCACGTGCTGGTTGTGCAGGCGCTCACATCGGGCGAGTCGGCGGTGAAGATGTAGAGCGTCATCCCGTTCGTACCCGTCAGGTAGGTCCCGGCGGTCGGACTGGTGGCCATGCCGATCATGAGGGCGCTGGCTGTGGTGCCGGTCGGTGTCGTCTGCGTCGAGGGAACAGTCGTCGTCGGGGATGCCCCCGCTGACGAACAGGCCGCCGCGACGAGCATGAGGCTCGCCAGGCCGGCAAATGAGAACAGTCTTGTGGTGGGACGCATCTGTGTCTCCTGAGTTTTCGCCCCGCCATCGCGGGGCCTGATGCTTGTACGTGCGAGTTCGGGTCTTGGGCTGGCGGTCGGGGCATACGTCCCGGCCAGCGATCCACGCGGTGATGGCCGGCTAGGCGGCTTCGGCCGGCTGGATCGTGGGGATCTCACGCAGCGATCGAACCGGCGAGAAGAGGACCCACAGGAAAGCCGTGGACGCGACGAGTGCGCCCACGAGGATCGTGGCTCTGACCGGGAAGACCGACGCGAGCAGGCCGCCGATGAGTGACCCCAGCGGCATGGTCCCCCAGACGATGAAGCGCATCGTGGCGTTCATGCGGCCCTGGATCCTCAATGGGGTGATCGCCTGCCGGTAGCTGACCTGGTTCACGTTATAGACGACGGCGGTGAAGCTCATGATCAGTTGCTGGGTCACGAGCAGTGCTCCCGCAGCGAGGACGGCCACCGAGACGACCGACGTCGATGGGGTCTTGTCGGCGGCCGGAAGGAATACGACCAGGAAGGCTGCAGGCCCGCCGGCGAACATTGAGGCGACGATCACCGGGCCGACCCCGAATCGCCGGGCCAGGGGCGCTGCCGCGACCGCACCACCAAGGATGCCGATGCTTCCGAGCCCTAAGGCCGCCCCCACGAGCGCTGGGCTCAGCCCCAATTCCCGGTAGGCGAAGAACGGGAACACGGCAAATGCCATGCTGGTTCCCAGGTTTGAGGTTGCAGTTGAGCCGGCGATCCTGCTCAGGTGCCTGTTGCCGAGGACGTAGTGCAACCCTTCGGCGATTTCCGTCCGCAGGCTTGTGTTCGATCCGTCCTCGCCGGTGGCTCGCGCGGGCTTGTGCTCTTGTTTGCGGATGAGCGACACGAGCCCTCCGGACGCGAGGAAGCTCGCCGCGTCCACGACGATGGCGAATGGTGCGGCGACGATGCCGATTAGGCCGCCGCCCAACGCGGGGCCGGCGATCTGGGCCGCCGCCGCGGGAAGCTGCAGCTTCGCGTTGCCCTCCACGAGATCCTCGCGGTCGAGCAGCGCGGGCAGGTAGGACTGGTCGGCAACGTCGAACAGGACGGTGAGGCCGCCGGTCACGAAGGCGACTACGAAAAGCTGCCAGATCGTCAAAGCTCCTGCGGCGTATGCCAGTGGAATCGTCAGCAGGGCAAGGCCGCGGCCGATGTCGCCGGCTATGAGAACCGGCCGGCGCCGCACCCTGTCCAACCAGGCTCCCGCCGGCAGCGCGAAGAGAATGAAAGGCAGCAACTCGATTGCGGCAAGCAACGCGATCTGGAGGGGGCTCGCATCCAGGACGATGGCCGCGATGTACGGGATCGCGATCAGGCTGACCTGGCTGCCCAACAGGCTGACGGTGGACGCCGTCCAGAGCTTCATGTAGTCGCCGTGACGCCACAGCGATGGACGACGGCCGGGAGGCGCGACGGACACCATGGGGCGCATCCTAGCGGCTCGGGCACCGCTTTGGGCCACGCTGTGCGCTGATCGGCCCGCGGCCGGGGAGGGCTTCTAAAATGACCGCGCGATCTGGCGGCGGCTGCCAGGCACGAGGAGGTCAGCGCCATGTTGGGTTCGAGCCACCGTCGCCGGCCACATGCTGAGAACCTGTCGGTCAACCTGCTCTTTGCGCAAGGCTCGGTGCTCGCCCCGATCCCCGCAAAGCGGCTTCCGCGAGGCGAGATGTCGGCCGCCGCTGCCTACCAGATCATCCACGACGAATTGATGCTCGACGGCAACGCTCGCCAGAACCTGGCCACCTTCGTGACCACGTGGATGGAGCCCGAAGTAGGTCGGCTCATGGCCGAATGCCTGCCCAAGAACATGATCGACAAGGACGAGTATCCGCAGACGGCCGAGATCGAGCATCGCTGCGTAGCCATGCTGGCCGACCTGTGGAACGCGCCCGATCCGTCGAAGGCGCCCGGCTGTTCGACCGTCGGCTCGTCGGAGGCGTGCATGCTCGGCGGCCTGGCGCTCAAGCGCCGCTGGCAGCGTGCCCGCCGATCGGCCGGGAAGCCCATCGACCGGCCCAACATCGTGATGGGCATCAACGTGCAGGTCTGCTGGGAGAAGTTCGCCAACTACTTCGAGGTCGAGCCGCGATTCGTGCCGATGGCGAAAGGCCGCTTCCACCTGACAGGCGACGAGGCGGTGAAGCTCGTAGACGAAAACACGATCGGCGTCGTGGCGGTGCTGGGCTCCACCTTCGACGGCAGCTACGAGCCCGTGGCCGAGATAGCGGCTGCTCTCGACCGGCTGCACGAGAGCACCGGCCTGGACGTCCCCATCCACGTCGACGGCGCGTCGGGCGGCATGATCGCGCCCTTCCTGGACCCGGATCTGGCTTGGGATTTCCGGATCCCGCGCGTGGCGAGCATCAACACCTCCGGCCACAAGTACGGCCTGGTATTCCCGGGCGTCGGCTGGATGGTCTGGCGCGGCGAAGCCGATCTGCCCGAGGACCTCGTATATCACGTCAACTATCTCGGCGGCGACATGCCCACCTTCGCGCTCAACTTCTCGCGGCCGGGTGCTCAGATCGTGGCTCAGTACTACATGTTCTTGCGCCTGGGCCGTGAAGGGTTCCGGCTCGTCCATGGGGTTTGCCGCGAAGTGGCCGGCCACCTCGCCGATAGGCTCCGGGAAATGGGACCGTTCGAACTGATCACCGACGGAGGCGAACTTCCCGTGGTTGCGTTCCGAGTCCGAGACGGGATAGCCAACTTCGACGTCTTCGACATCTCACGCCGGCTGCGCGAACGAGGCTGGCAGGTGCCCGCTTACACGTTCCCTGCGGACATGGAAGAGCTGGCCGTGCTGCGATCGTCGTCCGAAACGGCTTCTCGCATGATCTGCTGGAGCTCTTCCTGGACGATCTGGAGCGGCTTCTGCCGGAGCTCGAGGCTCAGACGGCCCCGGCCGATAGGGCGCTGGCCGGCTCGTTCCATCATTGAGGCCGCCAGACGGCCATAAGGCACAGAGCGTTCAGTCAGCGCGCGCAAGAGCTCGGGAGGTCAGACGTCGGTCAGACCGTCGGGATCACGTAGACGTACTTGCCTTCCTTGCCGGGGTAGATCTTGCCCTGGTGCCAGATCTTGTAGTCGATCGGCAGGTCCTTGAAAGGCACGCTCGTGTCCGGTGGCGAAGAGTAGCCCCAGATGCTGGACAGGCGGTTGTACCAGACGTCCTCGATCCAGAGCGATTTCACGGTGAAGTTGTCGGTCATCGCCGGATCGGCCGTGGTGATGAAGCCCGACACGACCCAGGAATGCCACCCGTACCACACGATCAGTCCCGCGGGCCGGTTGGTGAGCCGGATCTGCTTGACGACCAGGTGGACCGCGGCGGCCATCGTGTCCTGGGCGCCGACCTGGTAGTTTCCGTAGCCGAGCTGCGTCAAGCCCATGGCCCAGCCTTCGGGTTCCGCGGCGTTGTTGCGAGTGCCGCCGAGCGACACAGCTAGATCGAACAGGCGCTGCTGAGTGGCCTCGGTGACGTCCGCGCCCTGGTCCATGATGTTCATCGAGGTCTGCATGGCCGCCGGCACGCACCAGTTGTCCTTGAACTCGTAGACGAAGTCGCCCTTGTCATACAGGTCGAAGTTGAATGAACCCGGGGTGGGGGAGGGCGACGGCGTAGGAGCCATCGTCGGTGTCACGGACGCAATCGCGGAAGCGCTCTCCGTCGGCAACGCCGATGGGGTGCCGGACGCAGCCGGGGGGGCCGTCGGCAATGGCGTGGCCGGCAATGTGGCCCTGACGACCGCCTGTCGGTCACGCGCCCAGGGAGTTGTGGTCGGGCCGGGGCCCACGCCGTTGAGCGCCTGCCCGGTGGCGTACACGGTACCGACGGCCAGGGAAATGAGCGCCAAGACCAGCCCAACCTGGGCCAACCGGATCGGCTGGCTGACCCGCCGAGCCGATCGTCCCCGGCCGGCGGCGGGAAACTCGGGCGTGGCTACCCGAGGCGCCGCTCTGCCGATGCGAGCCATGCGAGGTGTCAGCACAATGGCCAGCAACACCACCCTGGTTGCCATCCCGATCGAATACGCGGCCGGGATCACTGCCAGACCGAGAGTGTGCGAGAGCGCCTGGGCGGATACCACGGTCGCGACAAAGCCTGCAATCGCCGCGATCGTGGGCAGTAGCGTGTTGTGCGTGGCGTAGAGGGCGCGCGCCATCAGGTTGGTGAGGCTCTCGAGCGGGATCGAGGCCGTGAACACCGCCAGCACCAACGTGGTTCGGGAAACATCCTCGCTGTCGAATTGGCCGCCGCCGAGGACCGTCCGGATGACGAATCCGCCGACGATCAGAAGCCCGATCGCGGCTGCGGTCGAGAGGATGCCGATCGTGGCGAAGTTGATACCGAAGACCCGCGCAAAGCCACGCCTGTCGCCGGCCGCGTAGGCCGCAGACATGGCCGGGAAAGCGGCGATCGCAAAGCTCATCCCGATCAGGCTGACCGGCAGCGCCTGGAAGCTGCTCCCATAGCTGACCGCTGTGACCGAGCCCGGCTCGAGTGTTGATGCGAGGGCCGTGAAGTAGATAAAGGTGAGGGGCATGATCAGCTGGCTCGCCATCGTCGGGATCATCAGCCGGCTGAACTCGCCAAGTCCCTTGGTGCGCAGCGCCAGGCTCGGGCGTGGCCGGAACTTCGTCCGGTAGATGCCGACGAGGCGGATCCCAAGATGGGCCAATGCCCCGACGACAGCTCCCACCGCCGCGCCGTATATGCCCATGCGGTCGGAGAGGAAGAACGCTCCTGCGGCGATCCCGCCGCTGTACATCAGCGGAGCAAGTCCGTACAGGAGGAACCGGCGCTCGGCCACGAGGATCTCGCCGAGTACCGTTGAGGCGGCGAAGATGACTGGGGTGACGCACATCACCCGGAAGAGCCCGATGTAGAGTTCGCGCTGATCGCCTGTGAAACCGGGCGCGACGAGAGTCACGGTCTGGGGCGCCAGAACGAACAGGATCGCCGCCGCAACCGCCATCACGGCGACCGAGAGCGTCAGGATCGTCCGGGCGAAGGCCTTCGCCTGCTCCTCCGCTTCGCCCCGCAGTCCCAGGAAGAGCGGAACGAACGGTGCCACGAGGCCGCCGAAGACGAGGACGTCGAGAGCCAGCTCGGGCACTTTGAACGCGGCGATGTAGGCGTCCAGCTCGGGTCCGGCGCCGAACAGATGGCCGAGCATGCGGTCCTTGAACAGACCCATGCCGTAGCTGCCGAAGGTGACGATCGACAGAACCACGGCCCCGGTCGGCAGCGCCGTAAAGACGATCGCGCGGGCTCGTGCAAACAGACTCGGATCCGAGGCGCTCGATGGACTGCCGGCTGCCGCGGTGAAGTCGGGGCCGACCAGCTCGGCTGCCGGGTCGCGCCCCTTCTTCCGAAAGTCCAAGTGAGTTCCTCCATCCGCGGGAACGCGGGCCCATTGGAGCCCGCACCCCGCCGACGGTCGATCTTGCGCCTATGTTTCGCTGCCTGCTGCGAGTTGGGGAGTCAGGAGCCGGTCAGGGCTGGTACAACTCGGCCGAGTTGAAGTAGTCCGAGCCGTCCCCGCCACCCACGATCAAGACGGACCCGTCAGAGAGCAGCGTGGCAGTGTCGTCACTGCGACAGACCGCCGTTCCCCCGGTCAGCGAGAAGCTCTGGGTCGAGGGATCGTACAACTCGGCCGCCGGGAGATCGCCCGCGTAGTAACAGCCCCAGGAGACGAGCACCCGGCCGTCCTGGAGCCGCGTCGCGGTATGAGTCGTCACCGGGCTTCGATCGTTGATCATCGGCGAGGCCACGGCCAGAGTCTCCGTCGTCGGGTCGAACAGCTCGGTCGAGGTACCGCCGCTCTGCTCGCCTCCTGATAGCAGCACCGTGCCATCGACGAGCACCGTCGCGGTGTGGTTCACGCGAGCGTCGTTCATGGCTCCTCCCGGGACGAAGGCGCCCAGTTTCATGTCGTACAGCTCGGTCGAAGCCAGACCTCCGGCGCTGTCTTCGCCACCGGCTATCAGGGTGCGGCTGTCGTTGAGCAGCGAGGCTGTGTGGCGCGAGCGAGCGACGAGCATCGACCCGGTGGCCTCGAAGGTGCCTGTCGCCGGGTCGTATAGCTCCGCAGATGCGAGATAGGTGGAGCCCTGGTCGCCTCCGACGATAAGGATGCGGCCGTCCGGGAGACCCGTTGCCGTGTGGCCTCGGCGAGCCGCAGTCATCGAACCGGTGGGTGTGAAGCTGCCGGACGTCGGGTCGTACACCTCGGCTGAGGCGAGGTAGCCGGTATCTCCCCGGCCGCCGCTGATGAGCACTCGGCCGTCGGGCAGCAGCGTGGCGGTATCGTCGTCGCGAGCTAGGGTCAGGGAGCCGGTCGGCGAGAAGCTGCTGGTCATCGGGTCGTACAGCTCGGCCGACGCGAGGAACGCCGAACCGTCCCAGCCGCCCGCGACCAGGACGCGGCCATCCGCGAGCAACGTGGCAGTGTGCCCGACGCGAGGCGTGGCCATCGACCCGGTCGGGCTGAACGTCCCGGGCTGGTCGGCACTAACCTGCCAGGGCCCTGTCGTGACCTCGGCGATCGGCGGGTTCATCCCGAAGTCCGTGTTCTCTGACGAAGCGAAGCCTCCGCCGACGGAAACCACACGGGTTCCCGCTGCGACGACGAGGAAGAGCCCGACCCAGAGGAGCGGCGACGAGCCGTGCCTCGATTGACGGCGCAAGGGGGTCGGTGCGGGCCGCCGGCGCGGAGCCGGCGGTGCGGATCGCTGCGGCGGGGGGACCGGGGGTGGTGGGGATGCCGGCGGGACAGCGTTTCGTTGAGCGGCCGTGGCCGGTCGAGGGGCCGGCGCCGGTGGCTGCCACG
>OCZT010005741.1_pt1 | contig 12343 bp, 18 predicted proteins | sample 1539031 | NCBI WGS metagenome assembly OCZT01 (sample SAMEA3539308, study PRJEB22396) | soil metagenome | biome: tundra; feature: field; material: soil | place: USA | collected 2010-05 | depth 0.15 m
ATGGGGATAGCCGTAGGATGGTGATCAATTACTACAAACTCTCCACCATTATCTACATATCCGCGAATAAGTCCCGGCAGTAGCTTAACAAGTTCCTCTTGTTTTCCGCCATCTTCTAGATACTTAGTCCCTTTAGTCGGAATCTTTATAGAACAATCAGCTAGTATAATTCTATCCCAAGGAATCTTAGCATTTATGGCTCGTCTTAAGGATGAGTGAACTCCATTATTACTGACTAGCTCTACTCTTACGTGATCCATAGGGTGTGCTGTTTCTATTGCTATAGCGGCTGCAATTCCATCAAAATCATTATGGGCCAAAACGATCATTCTTAACATATAATATGGTACTCTTTTCTGCACCTATTATACTTTAAGAACAGGTTAAAGTCAAGCCCGTAGGGCTAGGTTCATAGAACCTATAAAAAAAGGACCACCGAAGCGGTCCTAATTTAAACAATATTATACCTTTATAAGTAATGGAAGAAACATATCGCGTACTTGATCATGGGTAGGATGTGGAATGCCATAAGCAAAATTATCTACTGCATCGGCATATTCTTTATTCTTATCTTCTGTAATAAAGCTATATCCACTAACGATTAACTCACCGCTATCCAATAGCTGAACCTCTCCAGTAAAGTACAGGATAATATCACCAGGCTCACCAGAACCGTCCGAGAATAAGGCATGATGACCAAACTCTGCACGAATCTCACTACGCTGTTCTTCACTAAGCACAGCGGGATCAACTGTAAATTCTCCACCATATTCATAGGTGTCATATTGAGTAACGTCAGTGAATTTAGCTACCACGCGATGTAGATCTTCTGGCGTTGCCACATCGGCCAAGATAAGAATATTGTTCTCGTTAGATTCGTTAAACATATAGATTCCTTTCTAATAGGGTGGTGTAAAATGATGTTACTACACGTTATCAAGCAAGTCAAGCCCTAACGATAACAATCTTCAGGCATGAAATGCCTAGCAACTGCGTAGATAAACGATCTTTACGTTCATTTACAAAACGCACACTATAGGAGTTACGCCATATCAGAGTTAAAATTCTACTCATAACTAGACGTAGTTTTTAGGTTTGTAACATATAGTAAATGGTATAATAGCTATATATCTGGAGGTATTTGACATGTCTGAACGTCTAATAAATGCAGTTAAAAAGGGAGCTATAGTTAGATCGGCTGAACTTATAGCCGAGGGAGATAGCGCAACCTATCAAGATTTTGAGTGCGAAACGCCATTACATTATGCCGTAATGGGAGGTCATTTAGCTGTAGCTGAATTATTATTACAATCAGGGGCTTTAATAAATGCTCAAAATAATTATGGACAAACTCCTCTATTAAAAGCTATTTATGCCGAAGATCTAGATATGATTGTAGCTCTATTGTCATGGGATGCAGATCCTAATATAGAATCAATACACCCTCCAGATAGCCCATTACGCGAAGCTGCTAGACGCGGATTATTTGAGGCTATTAATTATTTAATATTAGCGGGGGCTGATATAGATAAACAACATGAACTAAGCGCGGCTCCAGTAGTGCAAGCTGCATTAGAGGGCAAGGATCAAGCTGTATATGCTTTAATAGAGGCTGGTGCTAGTCTAGAACCTCTAAGGATAGCGGCGGCGGAAGCAGATAAGCGCAGGCTACGCTAGGCGGTAAGAGTTTTTACCATTATTTTTAGCAGAATACATAGCCAGATCGGCTGACTCGATAAGCTCATCGGCGCTAGATCCATATCTACTATGTAGAGCGATTCCAATACTAGCTGTTACACTAACTTCACGTCCATTAATAATTACAGATTCTGCTATAGTATTAATGATTTTATTAGCTATAGTAATAGCGGATCTATCATTATCAATCTCAGGCAATATAATAGCAAATTCATCACCGCCTAGACGAACTACGGTATCATTAGATCTAGTACAAGCATTAATCCTACCCGCAATAACTTGAAGTAGAAAGTCTCCAGCAGCGTGTCCATATGTATCATTTACGTGCTTAAATCCATCCAGATCAATGATCATAATAGCTAAGCCAGCGCCGTAGCGTGTAGAATAATCAACCTTAGACGAGAGTCGATCGTGAAACAGCGATCTATTAGCCAATCCCGTAAGTGGATCATGCGTGGCCTTATCCTTAAGCGCATCTCGTTCTTGTATGAGTCGCTTGATATAGGCTAAATAGACAGCGCTGGTAAAGCCAACAGCTAAGATAGTTTCGATCATATAGTGGGTACCTTTCGACGTGTGCTTGTCTAGTTTACTCTATAGAATCATTTTTGTCTACACCCCTAGACAATAAACCTATGGTGTGTTAGGATTAAGTCTAAGTAAAGGAGATTTAGTTTTAATGAAGCGCAATCCAGGATATCACTTAAACCCTATTCCAAAAGGGATATATGGCGACTTTAGCAAGATTATAGAAGAATTTTTAGAATTACAAGACTCGGTTGAGCAGCATAACAAGATAATGACGCTCAATGAGATTAGCGATCTATATGGTGCAATAAACGGATTTTTGGAAAAGAATTATACAGGAATATCAATGTGGGATATAGCTGATATGTCTAAAGTAACCTCTAGATCTTTTAAGTCTGGAGAGAGAAAGTGATTGACTACCAGAAAATAGCCGACGCAGTAGAGCATTACGAAACGATTCATGGATATCGTCAAATTAATGTTCCTTGGATCGTATCTGATATAGCTTCCGATATAACCAGGCCATACGCAGATTCTAATGACATATCTGGTTTTAGGCCTAGAGAATATAATACCTTTAGCGGAAGATTAGTAGCATCAGGGGAACAAAGTTTTCTAGATCTAATGCTAGGTAATAGTCTTCCTAAAGGAAAATATATGTGCGTAACGCCTTGCTTTCGCGACGAATTTACAACATATTTAAATGTAGAATATTTTATTAAGGTAGAGTTGATTAATACAGCAACAGTTAATTTAGAAAATTTATGGGATATGACTAATGCAGCCATGGATTATTTTCAAATGTATGATCCTCAAGCAGAAATAGTAGAGAATAAGGAATATGATAGGCTTGCAGTTGGGCCGAGCTATGATATTCTAAGCCAAGATGGAGTAGAACTCGGTTCCTACGGAATTAGGAAATATGGCGATCTAAGATGGATCTACGGCACAGCTTGTGCTGAACCTAGATTATCTAGAGCCATTAAAGTTAGATTAAATAAAGAGGCCAATAATGGAGGATAATAAATTTCAGATGTATTCCGATGGAATTATTTGGCTCGATCTAACAGATAAGCAATTAACAGATTTGTTAGATAAGTGCAAAATAGAAAAAGAAATTAACCGTAAAAAATTAGAAAGAATGAGATTAGATGAAGCTTAAACCAACAGACGAACAACAGGCAGTCATAGAATGTAAATTTGATCCTACTGATATTATTAGAGTTTTAGCCATGGCTGGTACTGGCAAGACGGCCACTCTCATTATGTTTGCAGGTTTTTATCCTAATAGTAGAATCTTATATATCTCTTTTGGCAAGGCTATTCAACTAGAGGCAGTAGAGCGCTTTAAGGGAACAAGTGTAGTATGTAAAACAAGCCATTCTCTAGCATATGCTAAGTTTGGATCTAAGTATCAAACTAAGTTAGTCCCGAGTCTAAAGCTTAAGACTTTAGCCACGGCATTATCGATAAAAGATTGGGATACTCTTAAATATATTTACCAAACAGTAATGAATTTTATTATGTCTGCTGATCCAAAGATAATCGCTAAACATGTGCCAGCAGAGGCCAAGAACCTTATAGCTATTACTAAGGCTAATCTACTAGATAAGGGATTCGATCTAGACTTAGACGCCCCTACAGAGGCAGCTAAAGGGCCAGGCATAGTTAAGCAGGCTGAGAGCCTGTGGCAGCGCATGTGTGACGTAAGGGATCTAGAGATAGGAATGCTGCATGATGGTTATCTAAAGCTATGGCAGCTAAGTAATCCTAAATTACCCTATGATATTATCTTATTGGATGAGTTTCAAGATACAAACTCTACAGTAGCAGACGTATTCATTAAACAGGACTGCGTTAGGGTAATGGTAGGAGATATGCACCAACGTATCTTTGGATTCAGACAGACAGCTAATTCACTATCAGGAATTAAGCCTAATCATGAGTTTTATCTAACCAAGTCATTTAGATTCGGTCAGCGCGTAGGTGATCTAGCTAGCCTGATCCTTAAGCAATTCAAGGGCGAAACTCACCGTGTAATAGGTCTAAATGGCGACGGCCTAATACAGCCAGTAGATAAGTCTAAGCAATTTACTATTATTACCCGTACCAATGCTATGTTATTTGGCAAAGCTGCTGGATTATACAGAAACAATAGACTAGCTTTTATAGGTGGTGTAGAAAAATATAGATTTTCGGACATATTAGATACTTATTATTTATGGGCTAATATGCGAAATAGTATTAAGGATTCTTATATACGTAGTTTTGCTTCGTTTGACGAAATGGAAGAGTATTCCAAGGTTACAGACGACCGTGAGCTTCAATCTCGATCTATTATAGTCAAAGTCTACAAGGATCAAATACCCAGGCTGATAGATGACATTACTCGCCTAGCTGTAACGCCAGATAGGGCTGATATAACCCTAACAAATACGCATCAGGTGAAGGGTCTAGAATTCGAACAAGTGCAGCTTGCTGATGATTATACGGAGCTAGTTATTAAGAATGATGCTGGTACCTTAGAACTAGTAGATAAAACAGAGCTATCTCTAGAGGAACTAAACCTGATATATGTAGCTTTGACCAGAGCTAAGCGAGTTTTAGAAATTAATAAGAATATGGTTAGCTTTTTAGAACTAACTGGAAATACACATCTAATGGCACCATATAAAGGACTAGACAAAAATGATTGATCTTAATAATAAAATATGGCATGGTGACTGCTTAGAATTAATGAAGAACATTCCAGATAAATCTATCGATCTAATATTAACAGATCCGCCTTACAAGATGACTAAGAGGGGCAAATCATGCCGTCCTAATTGGATGCCTCATAGTATGGGCGAGAATGTCTTTGATGGCAAAATACCAGATACTCAGACCTGGATGAATGAATGTTTTCGTGTACTTAAAAATGAAACACACTTTTATACTTTTTGTAATACGAATGATCTAAAGAACTATCTTAACTGTGCTAATGATGCTGGCTTTAAGTTCCATAATCTAATATCTATGGAAAAAGATACCGGAATGCCGAATAGATGGTATCTTAAGAAAACAGAACTAGTCTTATTTTTTAGAAAAGGTAAGGCTAAACCAATTAATGATATGACATCCACTGACAATGTTAAAGTAATTATGCCTAAAAAACGCGACGGTAAACTACATATCACAGAAAAACCATTATCCTTTATAACTAAACTAGTTTTTAATAGTTCAAAAGTAGGAGATTTAGTTCTAGATCCATTCGCTGGCTCGGGAACTACAGGAGCGGCAGCAAAAGCTCTAGGTATGAACTATCTATTAATAGAGCAAGATAAAACTTATTGCGAAGTAGCATCGGTGAGACTTGACCAAAATGATGTTTAGTGATACAATATCAAACATGAAGAAGATTCATTTTGTACAATTTATGGTAGAGGGCTGGGATGAGATAGCCGCCTTTACCTATAAGCCCACTAAAGATGATGCCATAGAATATCTATTTAATAGACGCCAGTCAATGCTAGATAAAGATGGGTGTTGCGATCTAGATTTGCCAGAGATAGCTTTCTTGACTGAATGTATTAGAGATCTAGAAGAAGACGAAGGTTTAGTCTATTATATTCATACAGTAGAGCTAGTAGATAATAGGGGTGAAAAAAATGAGTAATTGTATTAAATGCAATAATAAAATGGATTCATATTATGGTCTGTGGTGTCCAAGGTGCGACAAGCCTGAAATTAAAACCACGCAAAGTCTTAATCTTATCAAAGCGCTGAGGTATATACAGGCTAATGGCCGTCCAGGAGCATACGAGAGGGTATGGGAGATAGTAGATGTTTCTAACGACACTAGCACTACATTATGCCTAAAAGAATCACTTAAAGATAATATAGATGATGACGAACTTAAGCCAGGAGATAATGATTATGAAGCATATCTAGATGTAATAGCGATCGAAGAAGCCTTTGGGATTGATTTCGATGAAATCCTATGGCAGATCTCATGGTAGGAGTTAATTATGGTTAGAGAACTTATTCTGTGTAAGGGACTCCCCGCCAGCGGTAAGTCGCAATGGGCTAAAGAGCAGTGCGATAAGCATCCTGGTAAGTATAAATTAGTCACGAAAGATGATCTTAGGCTACTTCTAGATAACGGCAAGTGGTCTAAGGATAATGAGCAATTCGTGCTTAAAATTAGGGATACAATAATCAAGGAAGCGTTGCTGGCTGGTAAGAGCGTGATAGTGGCCGATACCAACCTAGACCCTAGCCATGAAAAGCGTATCCGCGAAATAGTAAATTATCTAGCAGCAGATATTAAGATTGTTATTAAGGATTTTACTGACGTAGATCCTAAGACATGCATAGAGCGAGATCTTAAGCGTCCTAATAGCGTAGGACATAAAGTAATTATGGACATGTATAATCGCTATTTAAATCCCAAGGGCATATCTAAAGTGCATAAATATGTGCCTCATGTAGAAGGTCTTCCACTGGCTATAATTTTTGACATTGATGGAACGCTTGCATGTATGGTGGACGGTGGCCGTAGCCCTTATGATTGGCATCGCGTAGGAGAAGACTTGCCACATGAGCCAGTGATTGATCTACTTAAGAATTTTGTTCATGGCTATAATATAACTCATGATAGTCCCGTTCATGTAATTATAGTTTCTGGGCGAGATGAAGTTTGCAGAAGTCAAACCACTGCATGGCTAAAACTTCATGGAGTTGAGTTTAATCAGCTTTTTATGAGGCCTGAAAAGAATAATCAGAAAGATGTTTTAATTAAGCGTGAAATATATTTTCAGAATATCGAGAATAAGTATAACGTGCTATGGGTAGCAGACGACCGCAATTCCGTCATAGCCGACTGCTGGCGGGACTTAAATCTACCAACTTTTCAAGTTGCAGAAGGCGCATTCTAAAATCAAATAAAAAGGAGAAATAAAATGGAATCAACACAACAAGATACAACTGATCAATTAGTAGGAGATCTAGGCAGAAGAATTAGCCAGCTAGCCGAAATTGCAGAGGATATTAAGCACTTTCTAGATGGAACCGAACCTTGTGTCTCGCTATTAAGTAAAAGCAGATCTGGTATAAACGGCAGAATTAACGATAGTTTAGATATTATATCTAATGCTATAGGCGATCTAATGGAGTCATCTTATACTTTAGGCGTTCGGCTAAGAATGAATCAAAATGACGAAGTATGCGGTAGCGCAGACGTAGAGCCCGTTAGAAAGTTGGGATATTATGCCAAACAATAAAAATAGATTTATTTCCGGTGAATACTGGATTAATACCAATGACAGAGAAGTAGGTCAAGCTTGGTTATCACGCGATCTAGCTCAGATTACAGGCATGGGATCTAATAGTAGGATCTTACACTTAACTGTAACTAATCTAGGCGAGCCCGTAGGGCCTATGCAGTCCACGGCTGATGCTGAGGCTTATCAGGTGATGAAGTGAAAAAACACGAAACAGATTTAATGTATGCAAAAGATAAAGTGATAGATATAGCTGCTGGTATATTATACGTATTAGCTAACATAAATAGAGCCATAGCTGATAAGGTATTAACCCTAAAGGATTAGGCTAACAAACTTGACACTTAAGGACTAGCGTGTAATAATAGGCTATAACTTTTAAGAGGGACCAATGACATGGCTAAGGATGCTACATTTATATGGCTAACAGATCTGTTTAATCGATTTCGTCTAGACGGCCATGAAATTTGGTTGGTCGGTGGGTGCGTTCGCGATTATTGGTTAAAATGCGAAATTAAAGACCATGACTTATGCACTTCCGCTTCGCTAGATGAAACTAAAGCTATTATGTCAGAATTAGGGGCTAATATTATCGAACGCGGGGGAGGTAGCTATGGGACGGCTGCGTGTATTTATTTAGGCCATGAGATCGAGATCACATCTTTTAGAGGAGAATCATACGAGCCTAATAATCGTAAGCCAGCTACTACTTATGGCGTATCCCTAGAAGAAGATCTATTGCGTAGGGACTTTACCATCAATGCTATGACTATGGATGAGAACGCCGATCTTAATTTTGGGTCTAGGCAAACCATGTTGGGCTTCAATGATTTATTAGGGCAGCGCGTCCTAAGATCGCCAGGATCAGCGTCAGAAATGTGCCTAGACGACCCGCTCAGGGTGCTTCGACTTTATCGCTTTGCTCATCGATTAGATCTCAAAGTAGATCCAGAGCTTAGGCAAGCTGCTCGCAACTTAGCCCATAAGATCGATACTCTATCCAAAGAACGTATCCATGATGAACTAATCAAGATCTGTCAGTTGCCTAATGCCCACGAAGCTATTAGGGAAATGATCTATGATGGAGTAATGGAAAGAATTATTCCTGGACTACATGAGCTAATCGGCTTTAAGTCTTATGATGGCGATGTGCTACCACCACTAGAACATAAATTAAATATGATTAAGCTACTTAAATCTAATTTAGACACAAGCTATCATAGTGTATTGTCCATTCTTATGACGGGCACAGGGAGAACGTCAGGACATGTAGCAGGGCTATTAAAGTTTTCTAAAAAAGATATGGATATTATTTGCAAGCTAACCACCATGTCTACCTATACAGCAGAGCGTGATTGGGATAGGGCAAGCGCTCGTAAATATGTTCGTAACTGCAAGGGGTTGCATCTCTATGCCATGGCCATTATGCGAGCCGATCTAATGAGCAGGGGAGCTAATCTAGAGGTCTTTACTAAACTAGAATCACATGTTAGTATGTTTACCGAAGAAGAACTACGCTTCTTGCTTAATCCTAAACCTATATTAGATGGGGAAGAAGTAAAACAGATACTTGGGATCGCAGATGGGTCAGAGCTAGGAAACTGGCTAAGAATCCTAACCGATTGTGCCGTAAATGAAACCATTACCACTAAAGAAGGGGCTGTAGAATGGCTAATACAACAGGTATAGATACTAGCGAGCAGCGTCAACGCGAATTTATAACGATCCTTAATGGTAAGATAAAAGAGATCTTTAAAAACTACATGCATGAGTTGCGATATGATCGACCGGGCCATAATGGGGCTCAGCAAATTCGTGAAATTGCATGGCTATTAGGTAATAGCGAATTTCATTTATCTTATCATGAGCTACCTGAAGTTCCAGGTACTGCCCGCTATCGTATTCGCACACAGCCATATCAGCCTAGCGGAGTCGGAACAAAATGGACAGAGATTGCTACATGGGGAGAACTAGAAGGGGCTTTAAGGGCGGAGGTAAAAAGTCGTATTCCAACAGCATCAGATTTAAAAGCACTAAATAACAACGATAAACATGAAGGCAAGACCCCAGACGGACTAATCTTAGTAGGTCTCAGTGGATCAAAGGCTTACGGATTATCACATAATGGATACTTAGATCCAGAAACTAACGAGCAAGTGCCAGCATCAGATACTGATATTAGGGGAATCTTTGTAACTAATACCCGTGATCTGCTACTGGTAGGTAATTCTAAAGATTATGTAGAGCAGAAGAAGGAATCCGATACGGTATATGATGAGATTAAGCGCTTTATGGAATTATGTATGCAGTGCAATCCAGAACGCTTAGAATTATTAGCAACATGTCGCCAGCATGGAATCCTTAATTATGACAATCTTGGAGTAGGAGAATATAAAGCATACCTAGAAACAAACAATAAGCTAAAAAGCATAGCTAATAACCATGGTCAGCTATTAGTAGACAATCAAGATATGTTCTTAAGTAGACGCGCTATTGCTACCTATGGAGGATATGCAAAGCAGCAGCTTATGAAAATTGAGCGCAAGGAGGCCCGTCGTACTAAGCCAGCCATGCATCTAATCAGGTTAATGCTTACTGGTATTGGGGTGCTTAAAAATCTAACTGTTAACCCAGATATGACAGAGTATCGTGATAAGCTATTAGCTATTCGCACGGGAGAAATGCCGTTAGGCGATGTATTGATCTGGCATCGTGAGCTAGAAAAAGAATATGCTAAAGCTATTGATAAAACTAAGCTACCAGATAAGCCAGATCTAGATCGTATTAATAATATCCTACTGCATATTCGTAGAGAGAATCTAGTATGGTGATAAATGTTAGATAGGCGCGATCAGTATAGCGACTTTAACTATAAAACATTAGATAATGCCAAAGAAGGACCAGACGGATTTACGGACTATGGTAGATATGTGCATTATTGGGGATGCTACAAGAAAGAGGATTACTGGTCTAAAAATGATTTTATGGCAAAGGCACTACATTATCGCGTTATAGAGAAAATTCCACACCAGCCATTTAGTTTGCTAGATCTAGATCCTAATTATATGGTGGAATATAAGGTAATTAAGCGCGAGGTATGTTGTTATCATGAACTTCACTGAGTAAAATCAGAGATCTATTTATAGATTTATTCATGAACAGCCTCAGATCCCTCACCGGATCTACGCATAGCAGATCATGACACCCGTGGATACTTTCCAGTCTACGGCTCTGTCGCCTTAGATCAACTAACTGTAAATTAAGGTACAGTGCAGGTCTAAGTCCATATTACATCTAATTATCAAGTCTATTATGCATTGGCGAGGAAAACGTAGGCCCTGATAAGGCCTGGACACAAGTCCCTACCGTCGTAAGGCGCGAAGTAATTTTAAAACTAGCAAAAGGAAAATAAAGGTTAATAAAAAATGGTAACTCAAAACGTAGTATTTGTATTAGATTCTAACCGTAAACAACTAGATCCGTGCCGTCCAGCACGGGCTAGACTATTATTAAAAGAGCATAAGGCTGTAATTTTTAGAACCTATCCATTTACTATAATTCTCAAGGAGTCAAAACCTGATGCAATTGTAAAACCATTAACAGTAAAGATAGATCCAGGCAGTAAATTTACCGGCCTAGTTATTACAGATCCAAAAGCGGCCAGAGTTATATTCGCAGCAGAACTAGAACACCGTGGTTCGTTAATTAGTAAAAGGCTGGCGGTTCGTAGTGCTATTAGGAGAAATAGGCGTAATAGAAAAACCAGATATCGTCAAGCTAGATTCTTAAATAGAGTTAAATCTAAACCTGAAGGATGGCTAGCCCCTAGTTTAAATCACCGTGTTTATACTACAGAAACATGGGTTAACAAATTTCGTAAATTCTCAAATATAAGCTCTATTAGCGTAGAGCGAGTTAAATTTGATATGCAGTTAATGAGAAACCCTGAGATCTCAGGTATAGAATATCAACAAGGCGAACTTCAAGGTTACAATGTAAGGGAATATTTACTAGAAAAATATAATCGTAAATGTGCCTACTGCTCCAGAGAAAATCTACCTTTACAGATTGAGCATATAATTCCTAAAGCCAAAGGCGGCTCAAACGCAGTAAATAACTTGACTTTAGCTTGCAAAGACTGTAATATAGACAAAGGATCTAGATCTATAGAAGAATTTCTAAAGAATAAACCAGATCTACTTAAGAAAATTAACTCTCAGCGCCTAAAGCCCTTAAAAGACGCGGCTGCTGTAAACGCTACCCGTAACAAATTACTAGCTACTTTAATTAAAACCGATCTACCTATCGAAACAGGTACAGGAGCCCAAACCAAGTTTAATAGATCTACTCAATCATACCCTAAAGCCCATTGGATAGATGCAGCATGTGTGGGTAATTCTGGATCAGAGGTTAGCCTAGATCCTCTAATGAAACCACTTAAAATAAAATGTATGGGTCACGGAAACCGCAGAATGTGTAAAATAAACGAATTTGGCAATCCTATAGGTCATCGTAAAAGAGTTAACAATTACTTTGGATTTAAAACTGGAGATCTAGTAAAAGCTAAGATCATTAAAGGTAAAAAAATTGGTACATACAAAGGCAGAGTAAGCTGTAGAGAAACAGGAAGATTTGGAATAAATGGACAAGTAGATGGTATTTCATATAAATGTTTTACAAAAATTCAGAATAAAGATGGATATTCATATCTATAAGAGATCCAAAATATAAACAACAAACATAACGAAATGTTAACCGCACTAGACACAAATGATTTTCAGTGATACACTATTTTAGTCAGGAGAGACAAACATGTACGATAAGAACACAATCTTTAGCTGCCCACGCACAGGATG
>OCZT010005743.1_pt1 | contig 12341 bp, 7 predicted proteins | sample 1539031 | NCBI WGS metagenome assembly OCZT01 (sample SAMEA3539308, study PRJEB22396) | soil metagenome | biome: tundra; feature: field; material: soil | place: USA | collected 2010-05 | depth 0.15 m
CCTGGCCCTGCGCCGGCACCGGGTGGACCGACGACGGCGCCAGCCGCGAGGAACGCGGCCTCAAGCACCGCGCACCCGGCGAAACCCGCAGCATCCCCATCCCGCCCATCCTGGTCACGATGCTCCGCGCGCACATCGCCCGCTACGGCACCAGCCCCGAAGGGCGCCTGTTCCGCACCGCACGCGGCGGGCCGCTGAACGACACCGGATGGGGCGAAGTCTGGCAGCGCGCCCGCCCCCTCGCGCTGACCCCCGCCCAGCAGGCATCCCCGCTGGCCCGCCGCCCCTACGACCTCCGGCACGCCGCCGTATCCCTATGGCTCAACGCCGGAGTCCCCGCCACCGAAGTCGCCCGCCGCGCCGGCCACGGCATCGCCGTCCTACTCAAGGTCTACGCCAACTGCATCGACGGCCAGGCCAGCGCAGCCAACCAGCGCATCAACGACGCCCTCGACGAGCAAGACGAACACGACAGGGAGTGACCCCGCACCGCAAGCCGGAGCCGCCAGCGGGCCCCCGGCTTGCCTGCTGGTGCCCCCCCAATACCAGGGTCGCGCGGCCAGCGCCGAGCACACCGATCCGGCCTGCGTTCGCTGATCCGGGTCGGCCCTGCCGAATCTGGCAGCGTCAGCTCGTCGCGGCCATTCGGCCGGCCAGCGTACATGGCACAGTCCCTATGCCTCTCCCGACGAAACGCGAGCAGGATGTAGCAGAGTGACATGCTGGATCCACGCTCGTGCCGCTGGTGCCTGCCGGAAGTGAAGTTATACCTGACCACTCCTGCCTGCCACGCATCCGGTAGCTGCGATCATGTTTCGACCAATATCATCCAGAGTTGCGCGTCCGCGTACCGTCAGCGCTGCGCACATTCAGTAATCGACGAAGCGACGGTGACATGGTGGTCCGGCATGCCGCTCATGAAGGCACTGGCCGCGATGTGGCGCGTTCCTACGAACGCCTTGACGAGTCTGATCTCGCTCGGCTGGGGCGCGCCGCAGAAGCTGAGCTCAAGGCGTTCTTCGCCCGCAATCCGCATCTTGCAGGCTGGCAGGACCGACTGCGTATTGTCGCCCTCGCGCAAGGCGGCGCCGAGCATTATCTGCGTGGGCGCCGAGGTATCTGGGACCTCGACGTCATAGTCCGCTTTGCGGAAGACCCGCGCCTCCCGCGCCTTTTCCGCCGCATGGTCGTCTCCTGGGACTGGGGTCCCTCCAGGCTCGGACGCTGCCCGTACGACCCGCCGGAATACACCGGCCGCGCTGTCGATGTCGCCTTCTGGGTCATCCCCGACCGCACGAGCGCGGTCGCCGGGTTGCGAGAGTGGCTGACCGCGCGCGCAGCGAAACACGTCAATCCGCAGCGAAAGCCCGACCTCGCACACGAGCCAGTCGTCCTTATCCAGCCAAACCTCGGAACGGTCGCCTGGGACCCGGGCGTGGCTCCCCCGCCCAGGCCAAAGACAACTGGACATCGCAAGCCCCATGGCCTGGTGCCGCCCTGACTGTCAGGCGGCCACTCGTCACGAACATGTGGCGTCCTTCATCTTGAGCACGGCGGGAGCCCGTAATGTCCTGTTCGGGCGGCGACAGTTCATGAGTATGGCGGCTGTGACGGGTCTGCCCGACGACACCTCGCCTGAACACGGCCCTTACGGAGCGTGAACGCCTTGCGAGCGTGGCAGTCAGATGCTTCGCGCGTAACGCCGAATCTGGCGCACTGGGCAAACGAGGCTGATCATGCACGTGACTGTGTGCAGATGAGCCAGTTCGGTGTGGCCGGTCACTCAGGGGACAGCCTGATTGGTCTGCCAACCTAGACATAAGCCACGGCCGGGTCGGGTAGGGGGGCGGATCCTAGAAGCTTTCACGAATGGCGGTGGCCTCTCTGAAGGCGACTTCTGCTTCGATGTCTCGTTGAAGCTCTGACAGGTTAGCTGCCAGGTTGCTCAGGGCTTGGGCAAGGTGGGGGCGGTAGCGGTCAGGATCAGCGGCGGCGAGCCCGCGGAAGATAGTGACGGTATCCTCGGCGGGGGGTAGAGCCTCAGCTGAGCGGTCCATCGCCGAGAGCGCGAAGGAGAGGTTGCTCAGGCATGAGGCAAGCTCAGAAGCGTAGCTGTCAGGATTGGCGACTGCCAGCTCGCGGTAAATGGCTACCGCTTCCTGGAAGAGCGGAAGGCCCTCGGCGAGGCGGCCCAGCATCGTGAATGTAGAGGCGAGGTTGTACAACCATTTAGCGAGGTCTGGGCGGTAGCGGTCGGGGCTGATAGCGGCCAGCTCACGGTAAAGGATTACGGCTTCCTTAAAGGGGATCAGAGTATCGGCTAGGCGGCCAATCTCCGAGAACATAACAGCGAGGTTGGTGAGGGAGTCGGCAAGGTCGGGACGGTAGCGGTCGGGGTTGGCGTCGGCCAGCTCGCGGCGGATGGTGACAACTTCCTGCAAGAGTGCAAGGGCATCGTCGCGTTGGTCCAGTTCCGAGTATCTGAAGGAGAGAACGGCGAGGGAGGTGGCGAGGCCTGCGCGGTAGCGGTCGGGGCTGATAGCGGCCAATTCGCGGTAAACGGTGACGGATTCCTGGAGGAAGGGCAGGGCCTCGGCTGGGGAACCTAGCGCCCAGCACGTGGAGGAGAGGTTGATGAGGGAGTCGGCGAGGTCGGCGCGGTACCGATCCGGGTCGGTAGCGGCCAGCTCGCGGCGGATGGTGACGGCCTCCTGTGCGAAGGACCGGGCTTCGGCTAGGCGGCCCCGTTCTGAGAACGAGGCAGCAAGATTGTTCAGGGAGCTGGCCAGGTGGGCGCGGTAGCGGTCGGGGTCGGTAGCGGCCAGCTCGCGGCGGATGGTGACGGCCTCCTCTTCGAGCGGAAGGGCATCGGCCAGGCAATCCAGTTCTGAGAGTCGTACAGCGAGGTTGCCCAGAGAGGCCGCAAGGTCGGTGCGGTAGCGGTCGGGGCTGGCTGCGGCCAGCTCACGGTAGATGATGATGATTTCCTGCGCGTAGGGCAGGGCATCGGACGGGCGGCCCAGTTCTGAAAGTCGTATTGCGAGGCTGCCCAAAGAGGTAGCGAGGTCGGCGCGGTAGCGGTCGGGGTCGGCGTCGGCCAGTTCGCGGCGGATGGTGACGGCATCTTGGGCGAAGGACAGGGCATCGGCCGGGCGGCCCAGATCCGAGAACAAGGAGGAAAGGTGGGTTTGGGAGATTGCGAGGTCGGGGCGGTAGCGGTCCGGGTTAGCGGCGGCCAGTTCACGGCGGATAGTGATAGCTTCCTGGGCGAAGGGCAGGGCATCGGCCGGGCGGCGCAGATTCAAGAGCCGGAGGGCGAGGTTGTCCAGTGAGGTGGCTAGGTCGGGGCCATAGAGGTCGGGGTCGGCGGTGGCCAGGCCACGGTAAGCGGTCATAGCTTCCCGAGCGACCGGCAGAGCCTCATCCCGACGACCCAGCTCAGAAAACGATACGGCGAGGTTGTTTAGTGATCTGGCGAGGTCGGCACGGTAGCGGTCGGGGTCGGCGGTGGCCAGTGCGCGGTACGTATTGACCACCTCTTGAGAGGCGGCCAAGGCGGCAGTGTAGTGGCCCAGCGTCCCGAGCATGAGCGCGACCCGCTCGTCCCAGGTGGCCACCGTCTCCTCCTTGCTGTCCGGCGGCAAGGACTTACGCACCCGGTCGGTCACGGCTAGGCCTGCCTGCGCCAGAACCAGGCTTGGATACGGAATCGCGTTAGCGATGTCGGTGAGCGCCTCCAGTGAGGCGGACCCATCTCGCAGTGTTGCAGCGAGCACTTCACCCAGCTCTCCCCGAGTTTGTAGTGCCACCCTGGAGGCGGGTATAGCGAGGCAGGCTAGGTCGTCGCGCAGCGCTGTGGTGATTAATTGCCGGGCATTGTCGTGATGCTCCCAGGCTCGCGCCAGCACCGCCAGCGCCCGCTCGGCCTGCTCCTGAGTTAGGCCCCGCAGACATGCCTGGGCCAACCCGGGGTCAGCGGTCAACTGGGTAGTGACATGAATTTCCGCTAGTAGGTCCGGTTGTAGTGACCCCAGCTGCCCGTCCACCTCTGGCGGGTATAGCCCGAACAACCAGCGCGCCCACCGTCGCTGCGTCCCAAGGTCGCTTTGTGTCAGGTCAGGAATCCGTCCAGCCAATGCGGCTGCTGAATTTAGATCGTCTGCCCCAAGTAGCGCCGCTGCTGCCACAACTGGTTTCAAGACGCTCCCGTCAGCAGAGAGCCCAGCCGCGCTCGCGGCCCGTCGCCAGTACCGGGCCTCATGCTCTAGGAGTTCGTCCATCACCCCGCTCGCGACCACTACCCGCAGCGGCAAGATCGGGTCTGCGGTTGACCGCAACACCGCCACGAGCGCCGCTGCGTGCAGCACCAGCACCGGCACCCGCCCTGCAGGCAGTGTGAAGTCCACCTGCCGCGGCTCTGGGGCCCCCAGCGCGCGGGCGAAACACGGCACTGCCCTGGCGGCCAGTTCTGCATCTGATTCGGCCCCGCTAACCGGGGCGTCCAGGTGGATCGGGCGGGCCTCGGTCAGCAGTCGTGCCACCGCGTAGGCCGATTGCTCCGCTAGTCGCTCCCACCATTCGCCCAGCGACCTGGCCAGCAACAGCACCCGGATCGGCCCCGGATCGCCCAGCACCGCTCGCAGTAGCTCCCCAAGCCCTGACCGGGTTTCTGCATAATCGACCACAAGGAGCACTGGACCCGAGGTTCTCCCGCGGACCGCCGCGACCGCATTACTCTCTTGCCCGGCCGCAACAAGCCGCCATTCCCCGCCAGCTGCTTCCCAATCAGTAGCCACTTGTAGTGCTAGTCGGGTCTTGCCCACCCCGCCCGCACCTACTACTACCCGCACCGAGCCTTTGCGGCTCGTTGCGCACCACGCCCGCAACGTGCGCAGCTCGGTGTCGCGTCCGGTGAATTCCACCACAGCCCGATCTGGGCGCAGCAGAGCGGCAGGGCCGGAGGAGGTACCCGGAACTGGAGACTCACCTGCCGTATCCCAAGCCCTGTGCGCGGCAACACTGGCGCGGTTCTCCTCAGCGCGCCGGGCTTCGGCCCAGTCACGCAATCCAGGGACGAAACCAGCTACTACCCCAGCCAGCGCACCTGGCACCACCCCTAACAGCGCACCTGCTGCTCCATGGACAACCAACCCGACCGCTGCCCCGCCGACCGCCAATCCGACGACCACTGCGGTGGCCGAGATTGCGGGAATCTTCCAACTCATCCGTACACCTCCCCCGGCGTTCCATGGTGCCACTCGAATAACCCGACTTGTGACACGATCTCGTGCAGAATGCCAGTTCTGCACGGCATCTACAGTCGCGCTGCATCCCGCGTCGGCCGCGCCGAACGGCGGCTCGGCGAGCGTTCTCTCTGATCGTCCGGTCACGCAGCGTGATGCCATCCAGCGACTCGGCCCGGGTCGGCTGGCGCCCTGGCGTAGCGCGACAGGTGTAGAGGTCGTCGCCGTGCCCAGGTGCCCATCGATGGCACGGGCGAATGTCCCGGGTCCCGCCGACCGGATCCGGCCCAGCCCGGCGCGCGCCATATACGGCATGACCGGATGGCGGATGTTGTGGCCAGGGTTAGCTGGGCCTGGATTCAGGCGTGGCGGGTGGCGAGGATGACCCCGGAGCCGTGGTCGAGTTCGACCGAGGTGAGCAGCGGGCTGGTGAGGAGGGCCTGCCGTACGTCGTCTTGTCTGGCGTGCTGCTCCGTGGTCCATTCCGGGGTGAGGGTCATGTCGTCGACCACGAGCAGGCCATGCGGGCGGAGCGCGGCGATCGTGCGATCAAGGCCTGCCCATTTCCCGCCCGGCGCATCGGCGAATATGAGGTCGAACGCTGCGGCCTCGCCCAGCACACCGAGCGCGTCACCCACCCGCAGGTCAACGAACTGCGGCCAGGCACCGCAGGCAGCCAGGGCCGCCGTCTGTGGGTCCTTCTCGATGGTGATCACCGTGACGTCGTCCCTGGGCAGCAGCCCGCAGGCAATCCATGCGGTGCCTACCCCCGCGCCAGTACCGAGTTCCAGGACGCTGGCGCCCGTAGGCAGGTGCGCGGCCAGGACAGCCAGCAGCTGCCCAACGGCCGGTTCGCATGAGAACCGGAAGCCAGCCGAGCGGGCCCGGCCGGTGGCAGCGGCGACGAGCGCCGGCACGGTGCCATCCATGACACTGTCAGCCTAACGACCATTCCGCAGCCGCCCCGCCCAAGAGCTGCGCGCTCCTCGCGGCAGATGCGGGCGTTCACGCCCTGGCTACCGGTGCATAAACATACGGGCCAGGACGCTTGCACCTGGGCCGTCGGCGAGATTACCAGTTGTGGGAGGGCCCTTGATAACCGCGCGCCGAGCCGCCGATCTGGCGCTAGCCCTGGTCACTCAGCGATGTGACCTCCTGCCACGCCGAACGGGGCGATCTGAGCGCTAGGCCCTGCTGCTACTACATATTGCGCTCAGGTCGATGCGGGATATGGGCACGGCTGATGGGAGAATACCGGAGCTCAAGTGCTTCCGGCACTGCCACGTCAGTCCAGATCTTGCCAGCCCCAGGGCTCAGCTGGCGTTCCATCCGCTTCCCGTCCGAACCGGAACCGACCCTGGTGGTCCTCTTGATGGAGGAAGAGCTCGAACATGCCTGCTCCGGGCAGCCGATCGACTAGTGCGGTGACCTGCTCCTCTGCTCCGGCGCTCCGCAGGCTGTCCAGCAGGTCGGCCACGTCCGACGGAATGTAGAGAAGGACACGTACGGCGGGGTCACGGTTCAGCAGCGTGGCGACCTGCCCGTCTGCTTCCGCGCGCCGCAGGCTTTCCAGCAGCCTGGCCACACGGTAGGGGTCATCGAGCGGGACGCGGCCGGCGGGGTCACGGTTCAGCAGCACGGTGACCTGCCCGTCTGCTCCTGCGCGCCGCAAGCTGTCCAGCAGCCTGGCCACACGGTAGGGGTCATCGAGCGGGACGCGGCCGGCGGGGTCACGGTTCAGCAGCGCCGTAACCTGCTGGTCCTCGTCGGCGCTCCGCTGCATGCCTTGTGCGAAGGCGCGGTCAAGCGGATCTTTGAGGGAAGCACGTACGGCAGGGCTGCGGTTCAGCAGCGCTGCGACCTGCCTGTGTGCTCCCGCCCGTCGCATGCTGTCGATAAGCACGGCCAGGCCAGTCGGCGGCTTGATGGAGACGCGCACGGCGCGACTGGCGAGTGCGCTGGCTTGCTTGTCTGCGCCCGCCGCCCGCAAGCTGTCCAGAAGCACCGCCACGGCGAATGGGTCGCGGACGGGGACGTGGGCGGCTGGGTCACGATCCAGCAGAGTTGCGACGTGCTCCTCTGCTCCCGCCCTCCGCAGGCTGTTCAGCAGGTGGGCCACGTTGTACGGGTCATCGAGGGGGATGCGTGCGGCTGTCGCATCACGATGCGGCGAGGTGACACGCCTAGGCGTGCGCCCTACCTCCAGCCTGTCCAGCATGTCCGCAATGGCGGCTGGGTTGTTGAAGCGGACATCGGCGGCGCGATCGGCCAGTGCGGTGGCCTGCTCGTCCATGTCTGCCGCTCGCAGGCTTCCCTGCAGCTTGGCCAGGCCATACGGGTCATCAACAGGGGCGTGAGCAGCTGCGCGCTTGGCCAGCTTGTTGACCTGTCCGTCCGCCTCCGCCTTCCGCAGGCTGCGCAGCAACCTGGCCACGCCATAAGGGTCATCGAGGGGGACGTGAGCAGCTGGGTTGCGGTCCAGCAGCGTGGCGACCTGCTCCTGAGTGCCAATCATCCGGAGGCTCTCCAGCAGGTCCGCCACGGCGAACGGGCGGTCGAGAGAGACGCGAGCAGCTGGGTTGCGGTCTAGCAGCGTGGTGACTTGCTCTTGGGCGCCCGCTTTCTGCAGGCTGCCCAACAGCTTGGCCACGGCGCCGGGATCGCGTAGCGGAACGTGGACGGCGCGGTCGGCGAGGATGGTGAGTTGATCCTGTGCGGTCGTCCTCCGCAAGCCGTCCAGAAGGTCGGCTACTGCGTATGGGTGGTCGACGGGAGCGTTGGCGGCTGCACGATCGGCCAGCGCGTTGACCTGCTTCTGGGCACCCGCTGCCCGGAGGCTGTCGAGCAGCTTGGCCACAGCGGCCGGGTCATCGACGGAGACATGCGCGGCAGCGCGGCGGGCCAGCGCGTTGACCTGCTTCTGGGCACCCGCTGCCCGGAGGCTGTCGAGCAGCTTGGCCACAGCGGCCGGGTCATCGACGGAGACATGCGCGGCAGCGCGGCGGGCCAGCGCAACTAGCTGGTGGTGTGCGCCTGCCGCCTTTTTCTGCAAGATCGGCTTGTCCAACCTTCGCAGCACGTCCAGCAGGTAGGCCACGGAGCCGGGGGGGCCGAGAGAAACGTGGGCAGCAGGTTCACGGTGCAGCAGCGCTGTGACCTGCTCTTGTGCGTCGGCTGCGCGCAGGCTCTCCAGCAGCCTGGCCATAGCGACCGGGTCATCGAGTGAGACATGGGCGACGGCGCGGTCGGCCAGCGCGATGACCTGTTCCCGTGCGCTCGCCCTCCACAGGCTGTCCAGCAGAATACTCACGGCGTCGGGATCACCAACAGTAACGTGGGCGGCGGCGCGGTCGGCCAGCGCCCTGATCTGCTCCCGGGCGCCCCCCGTCCGCAGGCTGTCAATGAGGTTGGCCACTGCCCGGGGGTCGCCTAGCGCGGCGTGAGTGACAGCCCAGCGGAAAGGGCGTGCATCCGTGCTGAAGTAGTGCCTGGGGATGCTGAGGTACAGAACAGAGTCTAGGCTGCCGCGGCCGGCTGCGTTCTTATGCAACTGGGCGGCATCGCGGTATAGGCCGCAAGGGTGAGCGGCATCACCGAGCGGAGCCTGGTCGGCCGCGGAAGCATGGCCTGCTGCTGCAGCCCAGAAGCCTGTCGGCGGGATCTGGTTTTCCCGGTGGTGGCGGCCGTGCTGTTCTAGGTAATCCGCGAGCCGGTACAGCGGCCCGGGGGTGACGTCGCCCTGGCCGCCGACCGGCTGCTCATCTCCTTTCCTGGGGCCCGGCCCGGTTGCGCGAGATCTGGCCGGTCGTGGACGAATGCGGGTGAGCGGTCCGCGGACACCCTTGCAGGGGACGGCCGTGTAGGCCAGGGCATGCTCCAGCCAATCCGTGCCCAGGGCAGCCCATTCAGCCTCGGTCAGGTACGCGGGCACGGCTGCCTCCAGGAAGGCATGCGGCAAGCCGACCCCCATGCCCAGGCGACGGGCATCCATCGACGTGTTGATCAGTGCTGCTGCGGCGGGCGGCGCGTTGCGATACCGGGCCAGCAAGTCGGGCGCCCCGGCCAGAACCTGAATCACCTGGCCGTCTTGGGCCGCAGCAGCGGCTTGGGCGAGCCGCACATCCCCCGCGTGACTAAGCTGCCGCAGCTGCGTTGCGGTGAAGGCACCAGGCACGGTTATATCCCGGCCCACCAGCAACTCCCGCGCCTGGGCATGCCGATCGGCGCTGCCCTCCGGGCGGGCGGTCAGGACGTCCCAGAACTCTGGCCACAGCGTGGCCAGCACTAGCACCGGCGCGCGGGCGGGATGCCTCAGCAGCTCCCGCAGCCCCGCGGCCACGCGCTCGCCCAGTCCGCCGTCCGGGATGTTGAGGTAGAAGTGGGCGTCGTTCAGCCACACCACGGTCCGCGGACCGATAGCCGACATCTCGCGCAGCGCAGCCTCTGGCCGGGACGGGTCGATCGGATGCCACAGCCGCCACTGCTCGGGCTGATCCCGCAACAACCGCAGTGCCTCCCAGCACGCCCGGGTTTTGCCGGTGGATGACCCGCCCACCAGCACAGCGATCCCGCTGCTGCCCCTCGCGGCCACACGCACTATCCGTGTCAGCTCCAAGTCGTGCTCGCGCCGCACATACACCGGGAGCATCGGCAGCTCGGCTTGCAGGTTCTCGGGCTGTACCGGCCGGTGCACCTCCAGCGTAAACGGGTCAGTCACCTCATCGAGTGGCCATCCCGCTACCTCCGCGCTGCTGCCTGGCTGGGCCAGTGGAGCAAAGGACGGCTGGATTATCTGAGTCTCGATGTAGGTCTCAATGAACTTGTTGACTTGAATGCCGTGATCGCCGACCTGAACGCCTTGCGCGCCCGCCGCCTCAACCCGGGTCGGGGGATCGCCATCACTAGCGCTGCCACTCATCTCAGGCGGACTTCCCCGGATCAGAAAGGCGTGGCCCGAATGTGTTGATTTGCCTGTTGCGATCACCGATCTGGACACCCTGAGAGTCGCGAACCGCAACGACGTACTTCCCCGACCGCGACCCGGCTTCATCAACTAGGCCCATCAGCGTCTGTGCGGCGGTCACCAGTTCAGCGTCACTCCCTGCGCCCGTGACGGACAACTCGGCGGCCAGCGGAGCTTCCCATGTCTGCGGAGCAACCTCGTGCTCAGCCAGCACTAGCTCGCCCTTGGTGTGGTTGGCGAACTGCTTCTTCACGAGCGTCTTCAATCGCGCGTACGCGTCCTTGACCGCGGCCGACGTCCCGTCCTGCAGTGCCGAAGCCGCACCCGCGGAGAGCGCCGTTACGATCAGTGTTATCGGATCCATGCACCCCAGACCTCCCACCTCGGCGTGACCGGCCATACTGTCACCTGCAGCGTCAAGACCATAACCCGCAGAACTTAGGAAGCCAGTAGATCCACCCTCGGCCAGTGCAGTTTCGTGACTTCTCGTCTTTGTGCGGACTAGCCACCCGGCCAAGGCCGATGGCGGGCTGGGTCCGTAGTCCGTTGATCACCATTCCATCCCTAGAGGCACACAAAACTGGATAGTCTGCGCGCTTGAGCGCGACAATTTCCCGGTTCCGTCTATCCACACCTAATCGTTCGGCGCGGTCTGACCACGGGGACGATGCTGACTGAAGGATCGCAACGGCAGACGACGCCCGAATATTGCGAGTAATCATGCGTGTCACGGCATGATGATGCGGTCAGACAACGCGCGCTATTCGGCACCCATGGGGGCCACTGTTGTCAAGAGGGCATGAAGATGTGGCCCAGTGCCGTGCGTGTTCCCGTCCGGGCTGGCCTGGCTGTTCTTCGGGATCTTCCTCGTAGCTGCCCGGGTTAACGTCGCTGCGCAGGTGGGGTCCTGCTGGAGCGCCCGCAGCCGCGTAGCGGCGAGGACGAACGAGCTGGACGCTGCCAAGCGGCGGCGGATCATCGGAGCGAGGAAGGTTCCTTTCGTGCTGGCTTGCGGGGGGCGTAGGTGTTCCCCGGCGCGTGGCAGGCGGAGTGGTCTCGCAAGCACCCATTCGGTGTCCCGTCATGTAGCTGGCGGGACGCCATGACCATTGTGTCCGGGGACCGGGCTGCTCAGTCATGTGATCGAGTTCGGCCTGGTGGCCGGCTCATGCCGCTGAAGCGAGCGCGCCCGGGGCTTGGTGACCCTCCTGGTCTGCGGGTATGTGGGAGCGGTGCTAGCCATCCCGGGTGCCGGGTGCCGTCGTGTCAGGTGCCTGGGCGTCGGCGAGCAGGTGGTAGGAGCGGGTTAGCAGCTTGCGGGCGATCGCGATGGTGGCGATCTTCTTCCCCCGCCGCCGGGCGATGGCAGCGTAGGTAGCGGAGAACTCCGGGTGGCTATGTAGGTGAGTTCTGACGCCACTTATCGGTGAGCTGCAGATCCAGTTGTTGATCAACGGGCGGCATTTTGTCGGTGAGGTCTGGCACCGCATCTGGTGGCGGGGCCCTTCCTCGGAGCCGTCAGTGTGGCCGTCCTCCGTCGCGCGTAAAGGTCGTTCGGCCACATGCTCCGCCTGCGGGCGCTCCACCTTGACCCGCTCCTGCGGGCGGCGGATTCGGCGCCCGCGAGGAAGGGCCAGGTGTGGTTGCCGGCCGGTGGAGTCAGAACTGACCGACACCGAGTGGCCCCTGAATACCGGTGGATCCGGAGCTGGCCAACATTTGGAGTCGGGACTCACGCACAGAGCCAATCAGGAGATACCGTGTCACGCGATACATGCCGGGAGACTCGTCCCGCTGGCCGTGACGGCGCCTATTCAAAGGCGCCGGATGACCAGATTTGTATGTATCACTTGGGTTTCTTCCTGCCTGTGCGGGTGGCTGCAGACACGGTAATCAGTGGATTGTGTGCATGGACAGTCTGGGCGGGCTTGGTCGTCAGTGCATGCGGCTGGCTGCCGGGGGTGAGGCATGGGGTTATGGGCAGGCGCACGCAGGGCGGGGTGGTCTTGGCGGCTGCCGCAGCGCTGGCCGGCGTGGGCGGCAGCGTGGCAGGGCTGGGCGCGCCTGCGTGGCTGGCGGGAGCCGTCGTAGGCGTGTCGGCCTTGGCGGCCGGGGTGATGGCTGACCGTGGTTAC
>OCZT010005744.1_pt1 | contig 12340 bp, 5 predicted proteins | sample 1539031 | NCBI WGS metagenome assembly OCZT01 (sample SAMEA3539308, study PRJEB22396) | soil metagenome | biome: tundra; feature: field; material: soil | place: USA | collected 2010-05 | depth 0.15 m
AAATCCGACTGTAACTACAAATTATTCTGTAACGGTAAATTATTCAGGCGGTTATTCTGCGACAGCAACAAAAAATATTACCGTCAATCCGCTTCCGAATCTTTCTGTTGCTTCTTATCCTTCATCGGCAGTGTGCTACGGCAGCAGTGCAACACTCAGTGCAAGCGGAGCAAATACATATTTATGGAGTACAACCCAAACGACTTCTTCAATCACTGTTACACCCCTCATAACTTCTGTATATACAGTTACAGCAGCTTCATCGGCAGGATGTGTAAGCAGTACAACATTTACTGTAACAATAAATCCTCTGCCAGTTGTAAGCGCAGGATCAAACAATAATATTTGTAGCGGAAACATTACTACTATAGGAGGAAATCCTACTGCTTCATCGGGAACTTCTCCCTATACTTACTTGTGGAGTCCGACTACTGCATTAAGTTCATCAACCATTGCAAACCCAACAGCAAATCCTACCAGCAATACTGTTTACACTGTTACGGTTCATGATGCTTTCGGATGCCTGGCATCAAATAGCATGACACTATCGGTAACAGCGATACCTGCTAATGCCTGCACCAATTGCAGCGTTGTGATCTGTCAATCGGATGCAAACAATTATGTGATAGGGGCTGGACAAAGTCTGTGCATTGTTCCCGGAGGTCAGGCTTTAGGAAATATCACTTTGAATGGCGGTACGATTTGCAACACCGGCATATTTAATCCTCAAGTCTTTCAGATGAACAGCGGAATTTTTAACAACTACAATGAATTTATCTACAACGGCACACTAACCATTTTAAATAACGGCATATTTAATAATATAGGAAGCGCTCAAGTACAACTTACCGGAGAAATTATAGTTGCTCCACTGGCGCATTATGTAGAAACTTCGGGGGCGAAACTTTTGGTGAATGGACACTAAAAAAATTGATAATGGATAATTGATGATGAAGAACGAATAAAAAACAAAGAACAAAAAAATTAGTAACGAATAAAATAAATACCGATGAAAAACAAACTATTCCTTCTGTGTGTACTGGGCTTCGCTGCTCTAAGCAATTATGTTTCCGCCCAGTGTTCGAATTCGGGTATAGGAACAACCTCACCCGGAGCCAAACTGGAAATCAGGGGCTGCACCAATGATTCGACAACCGCAGTATTGAAGGTTGCCAACAGCACGGATACAACCACGAATCCAATTCTGTTTATCAGAAATGATAACCGCATTGGTATCGGAACAAAGTTTCCTCAGACAATGCTTGATGTCAACGGAACTATTTTCTCAAGACAGGGATTTAAGTTTCCTGACGGAACTGTGCAAACAACCGCAACAGTAAAAAGCCCTTGGGTTACATACCCAAACGGAATAGCGCTTGATTCAACCCTTACAAACAGAAATGTTACGGTAGATAATTTGTATGTTACCCAGTCGATGAACATCGGAAATTTCAAGGTAAGTGCTCCGCAACCAGCTCCTGCTCAACAACAGACTCAGACTGCTGCGAAAAAAGACACTATCAGTTCGCCCAATGCCGTGACGATTGCATCGGCAGCACAAGCAATTAACCTCAGCGCAGACAGCGTAAAACTCGGAAGATTTGTAGGCGTTACTCCGGGTGCAACACCTGGCAGCAGTCGACTTAATGTGCAGGGTGATATAGGGGTGAGCGGAAATTTGCGCTTGGCAAATTTGGCCGGAAGCGGAGACAGAACTCTTGTGGTGGATTCTGTCGGTAATCTGAAAGTAACTCAACCTATAATTCTTTGTGGAGGGTTAGATCCTTTTTGGAAGACAAACGGCAATAATGTTCCTACTGGATGCGCTCCCTTTATAGGGCCAACCAGCGCAGGGTTTGATTTCATTATCAAAACAGGTGACCTGCCATCAAATAATAATTTTGAACGCATGCGTGTTAAGGAAACAGGTGAAGTAGGCATCGGCATTAATGCTCCCCAACACAATCTGCATTTACATTCAGATGTATTAATAGACTTGGGAGATCCCAATAATCCTATACAGCGCCATGCAAACTGCTGCCTGCTGCCAGATACTACTCTTAATTTTGATTCGCTGGGTACCAGGTTTACCTTGACTCCGCCTACTGGTCATGTCTTTACATCATTAAGCACTTTTCAAATCACCAATGATCTTACTCGCCCGGCAAATCTACCTCCAACGGATGATAATGGCTTAGTTATGGGAATGGATGGAGCAAATGGATTTTTACGCCTGCAAGAGCATGGTAATTTAGATATCCATTCCAGTGGAGGGCTTACTTTGAATTCACACGGCAATTTGTATTTAGGAAACGATCAAGTTGGAGCTGTTTATTTCCAAACAGCAAACAACTTTCTTTTTCACACTCCAAACGGTGGCGGGCCTGGAGGTTATAGTATGTTTATAAAAAATAATGGCAATATCGGCATGGGAACTCTTGTTCCCGGATCCAAACTTGTAGTACGAGGGGGTGATGCAACAAGTTCCTATTCTGCTCTTAATGTAACGGATAATGTAGGAACATCATTGCTTTTTGTAAGAGATGATGGCTATGTTGGGATTGGAACGGCAACTCCTCAAACTACTCCTCAAGCAAAATTAGATGTAAACGGTAATGGGTATTTTTCCGGTCCCGTTGCAATAAACACTGCGACACTTTCAAATCCATTTCCTGGAAATGGATATATGTTAGCAGTAAAAGGAAAAATAATAGCTGAGGAATATGTTGCCAAATTAACCCCTTGGCCTGATTATGTTTTCAAAAAAGATTATAACCTAAAAGATCTGAATGACCTTGATCAATTCATAAAAGAAAAAGAGCATTTACCTGGAATTCCTACAGCCATTGAAGCTGAAAAAAATGGTGTTTCACTAGGAGAAATGGCTAAAATACAGATGGAAAAAATTGAAGAGCTTACTCTTTACATGATCCAAATGCACAAGGAACTACAATCATTGAAAGCAGAAAACGAAAAATTGAAAAAAGAAAATAAATAATAATGATGCATGAAAATTTAAAAAAATGAAAAAGGATTTATTTATACTTATTTTTCTTCTCTGTTCTCTAAGTGCTTTGGCTCAGGTGCAAACTTGTCCTCAAATACAATTTACATATGACGCTACGGGGAATAGAACACAGCGACTTTTGGTGATAGTTCCATGTGGTCCAGATCCTAATCCCAGTGGAAGGATGGCAACGACCGATCCCGTCACTCCGCCAATGAATGTGAGTGTTTATCCAAACCCTACTAACACTACGATAAATATTGCTTTGTCGCAGGATTCATTAGAAACGGAAAGCACGCTGGTGTTATATGACATGAGCGGCAAAATCGTTTATTCAACTAAGACATCTTCTCTGCAATCACAAATTGATGTATCAACTTTTGACGCAGGAACCTATTTATTGAAAATTACAAGAGGAAAAAAATATGCAACTTTTAATGTGCTCAAAAATTAAATGAGATACTTATCACTCATGAAATCATTTGTTATAATTATTCTGAATGTATTCATTGGTTTTGTTTTGAACGCGCAAAACAATGCTTTGATATTGAATGCACCTGAGAGTGGAAATCAAACCCATGTTGCGTGCAAAGAAATTAGGATGCAAGATGGCTATCATTATGCAGCTGCTCCGGGTCAATTTATGCATGCATACATTGATCCTAGTATGATCTGCGATGTAGATTACATGACCAATGGATTTTCTTCCGGCAATCCTCCTGCATTAAATACAAGTCTTGAAGTAGGAACAACTCCGGGAAGTTTTGCTGTGTCACCAAGTGGTGGTGCTACGTATAATGTTCCTTTGATGACACCTCCTGGGACAATGGGTGTAGTTCCAAATCTGTCGGTATCGTATAATAGCCAATCTGGCGATGGTTTGCTGGGAATAGGGTGGACTTTATCAGGTTTGTCAGCAATTACAAGAGTGCAGCAATCTAAATATTATGATGGCACAACTTCTCCGGTAACGCTTACTACTACAGGATGGGGTGCGGATCGTTTTGCACTGGATGGTCAGCGTTTAATTGTGACAGGTACGGATATGGGTAACACCGTATATGGAACCGAAGCCGAAACATTTACAAAAATAACATCATTCAATAGTGCTGGAAGTGGACCTGAATATTTTGAGGTTAGAACAAAAGATGGTTCTTATCTTGAGTATGGGAAGACAAGTGATTCAAGAATAGAAGCCAGTGGCATCCAACCGGGAGGTACCGTATTAACATGGCTATTAAACAAAGTGCATGATATGCAAGGTAATGCAATGAATATACATTATGAGGAATTGAATAATACTGGAGAATTTCGCCCTGATTATATTGAATATTGCGGAACTAATAATCGAATTAATTTTTTTTACGGGACGAGATCAGATAAACAGGTAGCTTATGTTGCAGGTCATCAAGTCCAGCAAAATGTTCTACTTACCCGGATGGAAATGAGTGTTCAAGGCATTAAAGTACACGAGTATGACTTTAATTATTCTTTTGATAACTATTTTGGCTCTCGCCTTTCAGAAGTAATTGAGAAAGGTACGGATGATAAACAATATAATTCAACAAAAATAGCATGGGGAAATGATTTGGGTTCTATTGATGAATACACTATTTCTAATAATAATTCCCTTGATGATGGGTTTGCATTTGTTGGAGATTTTAACGGTGATGGATTTTCAGATTTTTGTAAAACCGGATGGAACGGTAGTAATTTGGTATGGCAATTGAGTCTTAATAATGGTAGTGGTAATTTCAACTATACAAATGCTGGGGGACTTCCGCCTGGATTTGTAGCGGCTTATTCAAGACAGTTTGACCGAATCGTTGATCTGAATGGAGATGGAAAAGACGATATTCTTGTTCTCTGCGTGGATCCCGCCCACGATGATTTTTATGTTCCATTTTATTCAACGGGAACAGGATTTACAGCAGGGTTAGGCGACATTTTTAAACCTGGGGAACACGCTTTTTCAAATGGAAGCAGACATATTATTACGGGTGATTTTGATGCAGATGGCGCAACAGATCTATTTGTTTATTATGATAATGCGGGTTCCGGATGGTGGTATTTAAAATCGTTTAAAACTGGCAATTTAATTTCTTCAGGTGGAAACGCGGGATGGGCACCCGATCAAAGTATAAGTTTTAATACAGTAGATATTAATGGGGATGGCAGAGATGAAGTAATGTTCACTCTCAGCCCTCTCAGTACTTTTCGCTATGTCTCTGAACTTATCAATGGCAATTTAACCACCATAAATGTAAGCGGATTTCCTGCAAGTTATCAAGAAGTTTTTCCTGGCGATTTTAATGGGGATGGGAAAACAGATATTTTGGCATATTCAGATCCGAGTACTGGAGGTGGTGGATGGACAATTGGATATAGTATGGGGAGTACATTTTCAAACGATGTTCTTACTCCAGCTCCCTTGGCAGATCATGGGAAACCGAGTGCTATACATTATTTATATTTCGTGTCCGATTTTAATGGTGATGGCAAATCAGACATAGCCGTAGTTAATCATGATACTAAAAATAGTTGGAATGAATATGATCTTACTGTTTATTACAGTTTAGGAAATAATAAATTTAGCTCCGAAACCATTAATTCTATTGGTTGGGCAACTAGTTTGTTTCCCGGGTTAACAGGTGATTTTAATGGAGACGGTCGTTCTGAAATACTACATTTAGGAGATGATGGATCATCTATTTATAGATCTCTTTTCCTATCAAAATATCCGGGTTCTTTTGGTTTTTATTCTAATAATGTAAACAAAGTAACTTCTATTACTAATGGTTTGAATACCACTGTATCTGTTTCATACAATACTTTGCCAGAACTTGCAAATGCACCTTCGGAAATTAAATACTCTCAATATCCTTCCTGTTTGACTTGTACGAATGGGTTATTCCCAATTTTTAACATGCAAAAGCCGCTTGCAGTCGTAGATAGGACTATGGCTGATGATGGAATTGGTGGAAAAAATACTGTTGACTATTCTTTCGCTGGTGCACAACTGCATTTGCAAGGGAAAGGATTTCTTGGCTTCACCGTAGCAACTACAACAAATTATTCAAATAATATTCAGGCAACTAATTATAATACTATTTATGGAAGCAGTAATAATTTCCAGAATCTTCTTCAAAGACAAACAACATCTTCGATATCTCCATCTCAACCCATAGCGGATAAAACATATCAATATACTTTTGAATCAGGATCTCAATTATTTCATCCTGCAAATTTGAGATACTATACCTATGTCTCATCTTTATCAGATGTTGACCACTTGCATGGAAATAGCACCTTCTATAATTTTCATCAGACGTACGGAAATACCGACAATGAATATTCAAGTAATTCTGCTGAAACTACAACCAAAACGTATTCTTATGAACAGCAACAGTTCGATTGGATTCCTTGCAGGTTGACAAACTGCACTACAACTGTGTCTCGTCCCGGCAACCCTTATTATACAAGGTTTTATAATATTACTAATAATAGCTATGGGCAGACGCATACCAAAATTGATGATACTGGATTGCAATCTATTTTTGATTATGATGTTACCACTGGCGTATTAAAGAAAAGTTCTTTAATTGGAAATACAATTGCAGGGTCTGTTACTGAATACGAATACGATCCTCTTAATCGCTTTATCACCAAGCAGACAAATATTTTAGGGCATGTAACGGAAATGGCTTATGATGATGCTTACGGGAATTTACTCTCAATAAAAGATCCTAATCTTTTAGTAACTCAACACTCTTATGATGGATTTGGAAGATTAAAACAGACCACTACTCCAACCAATAAGCAAATTACAATTAATCGCTTCTCGAACGATGGCACAGGACCTAATCACACTTCATATTTTCTTAAGACTTCAGAAGATGAAACACCTACAACCACAGAATATTTTGATGAATTTGGAAAAACATTACGCTCTCAGGTAACAGGCTTTGATGGTAATGATATTAAAACAGATAAAACATATAATAATATCGGATTGCTCTTAAACGAAAGCGAACCTTATAAGGGTTTTACTCCTTCAAATAATACTTTTTATACGTATGATCAACTTAACAGAATTCAGAATATCACTACCGCGACAAATTCTTCTACAACCTATAATTATACGCCAAATACTAATATTACACAGATAGTTACTCAGCAAGGAAGCGTAACCAAAAGTGTAACTAAAACATTAGATGCATCGGGGCTTTTAATTTCCTCAGTTGAAAATGGTGACGCAAATACTTCACTTACTTATACTTATCATAGTTGCGGAAAACCATTATCAATTACAATTCCGGGTGGCAGTACAACAACTATGACCTATGATAATTTTGGCAGGCAAATAACTCTTAACGATCCAGATGCGGGTAAAACAACTTATGGATATGATGAATTAGGAGAATTAACCTATCAACAAAATGCAAAACAATTTTTAGCAGGTACACACGAAACAATGTTATACGATAGATTAAGACGTATAGATCTGAAATATACTCCTGATGGAATTATAGAATATCTTTACGATAATGCACTGGGAAAAGGAAAAGGATCGCTTTGGCAAGTAAATGCATTAACTGGCTACAGTGGAATTAGCTATGAATATTCCTATGATAACTTTAGCCGACTGCAAAGTAAAAAGGAAAAAAACATTGATGGTAATAATTATACAACTGGTTACCTGTACGATAATTTAAATCGTGTTATTAATTTAACATATCCGGGAGGGTTTTCAATTAATAGATCATATAACAACATTGGATATTTGGAGAAAATACAAAATGCAACCGATAATAGTTTAATCTGGCAATGCAATTCAATGACAGATCGAGGGCAGGTAGAAACGGCAACTTCTGGCAAGATAGGCAATCAACAATATTTTTTATTTAATCAGTATGATAATTTAGGGTACCTGAAAAATACGCAAGTGAAAATTAGTGGTGGGCAAAATATATGGGATCAGCACTATGATTTTGATTTACCTACTAGCAATCTATCAAGCCGAAATGATAACCTTTCTCCCTATTCAAGTGAGGCTTTTACATACGATAACATGGATCGGCTGACCACAATATCCTTAAATGGTAATTCCCCTCTTACAACTAATTATTATCCATCCGGCAATATTGGAAGTAAAGATGGTGTTGGAATTTATGATTACAACAGCGCCCAGCCCCATGCTGTTTCTGCAATAGAAGCCCCAAGTCCCAACATTCCAACTATTCAGCAGGATATTACCTACACCGCATATAATAAAGTGGAAAAAATTACAGAAGGTCCGTACGAAGCCGATTTTTTTTACGGACCGGATTATGATCGTAAAAAGATGGTGATAAAACAAAATACACAGATTGCAGGGACAAAATATTATTTCGGTAATTATGAAAAAACAATAGCAGGCGACTATACACGGGAACTTCACTATATTGCAGGCAGCGATGGCTTGTGCGCTATTTTCGCAAAAAATAAAAATACATCAACCGGTATAGAAAAAGATACAATGTATTACATACATACTGATCATTTGGGAAGTATTGCCTTGATAAATGATGAGTATGAAGTTGGACCGCATCCCCAGGTAATAAGCTATGATGCATGGGGACACAGGAGAGATGGCGGCACATGGTCTGATCCCACAATTCCGGTGCATTACATTTTTGACCGGGGTTTTACCGGGCATGAACATCTGGATATGTTTGGTTTGGTAAACATGAATGGACGCATGTATGATCCTCTCGTAGGCAGAATGTTAAGTCCTGACAATTATATACAAGCAAGAGATTTTACTCAAGCATACAATAGATATAATTATGCATATAATAATCCACTCAGGTACACTGATCCCGATGGTGAATGGGTAGAGCTTGTTATTGGAGGGGTAATAGGAGGAGTAGAAGGTTATGAGTTGGGACAAGCAATGGGCGCACATGGATGGGGATTGGTGGGCTATACTCTTGGAGGTGCAGCAATTGGAGCAATATCTGGAGGACTTGCTAGCGGTGTAGCCTCATCTGGTATTGCAGGTGCTAATACATTAGCTATTGTTACTGGATCATTAGCAAGTAGCTCAGGATTTTATATGTTATCAGGGGGAAGAACACAACTATCCGTTGGTTTTGGTTTGGGATCATATAATTTTGATACAGGTAAGTTTGGGTATGTAGGAAAAAAAGGAAACTCAACACTTGAAAATCTTGGATATGGATTGGGTACTTGGGGCAATTTATCAGATGCTTATGCTATTGTTCAAGGCGCATATGGTGAAAATGTAAAAGAAAATTTTAGCCTTGTTACTAAAAATGATCCTACTGGTCACGCAGCAATTGTAGATGAAAATGGTACAAATATAGTTTCTGTTGGTCCTAAAGAACCAATAGCAGGTGATAAAATTGATTTTATTTCTAAAGATGTTCCTGGTCAAAATGATTGGTCTAATCACTTAAAAGATAAAGGCATAGATAAACTTACTGTTACAAAAATTAGACTTACAAATCTAAATACTGATAATGTTAGAGAGTTTGCAGATTCGCATTTTCAATCATTTGAATATACAGTATTTGGATCTTCTGGGTACAGTTGTGTTACAGGTGCCTCAAAGGCTCTATTGAATGCTGGTGTTTTAAATATTCCATTTTACCATCCAATTTTTTTAGAATTGCAGGTAGCACTGAGTAGGAACTCGTATATGTCATATTATTTATGGAATAATTATGGGCATTAAGAAAATTATATTTATGACATGTATGTTTTTTTCTCTCGTTAGTTGTAGATATGGATTATACAAAAATCTCCAAAAAGATGACCATTTAAGGGAAAGCCAAAAAGAAGATTTTCTTACAATTAATTTTCAATCTCTGATAAATAAATTACCAAATGGAATCCCGTTTTTCTATATTGGAACAAAAGATTCATATCATTTTTTTATCTATTTTTATGATGGATGGACTAAAATGATTGTTAAATATAAAACAAGGAAAGAAGAATTTACTCCTGAATCTATCATTGAATATTCAAATGAAAATTTATTTTTGAAAAAATATCCTATTTACCCCAAAGAATTCAAGAATAAAAAAGTTGAATAGTGCTTCCATGAAAGTGATATGTAAAACAATGTGAGGGAATCGGATGGCGAAAATATAAAACAGTGTAGGTTTACTCGCTTAGCTTATTTTTCTCGTACTTTGTAACTTCATTTTGCATAAATGAAGAAATTTATTTTCCCTTTTTTTATTTTTGTTGCGCTGGTGGGTTTTGTGAGGGCGCAAGGAGTATGGACTCAGAAAGCAAACTTTGGTGGAGTAGCAAGATATGGAGCGGTAGGATTTTCCATAGGCGCTAAAGGATATATTGGTACGGGAAGGGATGCAATCGGAAACTACTTGCAGGATTTTTGGGAATGGGATCAGGCAACTAATGTGTGGACTCAGAAGGCAAATTTTGGCGGAGGAACAAGATACCTTGCTACAGGTTTTTCAATTGGCACCAAGGGATATATGGGCACAGGGTTGAACTCTTCCACATATCCCACCGATTTCTGGGAGTGGGATCAGGCATCCAATATCTGGACTCAGAAGGCAAATTTTGGCGGGGGAGGAACAATGATTGCTGTTGGATTTTCCATTGGTAACAAAGGATATATAGGTACTGGATCCAATCCACCCAACGGCCTGACAAGCAATTTTTGGGAATGGGATCAGGTATCTAATGTCTGGACACAGAAGGCAAATTTTGGCGGAGCAGGAAGATATGAAGCCGCTGGTTTTTCAATTGGTTCACAATGTTATATAGGAACCGGATACGCCAATAGCGGTGTAACAAGCGATTTTTGGGAATGGGATCAGGCAACAAATGTCTGGACTCAAAAAGCTAATTTTCCAGGTACAGCACGCGAAGGAGCTGCTGGTTTTGCTATTGGCAGCTATGGTTTTATTGGAATAGGGTTTGCGCATGATGCCGCTCCTTATTACAAAGATTTTTATCAATACGATCCCTCTAATAATACATGGACACAACAAACAAACTTTAGTGGAACTGGAAGAGATATAGCCGTTGGCTTTTCTATTGGCTGTAAAGGGTATATCGGAACAGGACAAAATCCAACTGAATTACAAGATTTTTGGGAGTTTACACCTACTAATGGCAGTATAACGGCAAATGTGAGCAGTAGCTCTGTGGCAATTTGCTATGGGGAAAATGCTACGCTTACAGCCAGTGGAGGTATAACTTATTCTTGGAGTAATAGCGCAACAACTTCGTCTATTATAGTTACTCCTTCTGCTACCTCAACTTATTCAGTTTCAGTCTCCAATGGATTTTGTTCAGATGATACGAGTATTACTATTACTGTAAATTCTCTTCCTGTTGCAGTAATTTCAGGGAATGCACATATCTGTGCCGGGCAAAATGTATCACTAACTGCTTCTGGAGGAGGAAATTATTTATGGAATACAGGAGCAACAAGTAATTCAATTTCTGTTTCTCCATCCACAACAACTAATTATTCTGTCACTGTTACAAGTGCAAATGGATGCGCGGATACTGCTAATGCCAATATTATTGTAACACCGACTCCCATTGCAACAATTAGTCCTAACAGCACTATTTGTGCTGGCAATGTGGTTACACTCACTGCAAACGGAGGTGCAAATTATTCATGGAGCACTGGCGAAACAAACTCTTCTATTCAGGTAACCCCGAATACTTCTACAACATATTCTGTTTTTGTTGCAAATGGAAGTTGTATCGATACTGCATCGGTAAGTTTATTTGTAAATCCAAACCCAACTGCAACTACATCGGGCAGCATAACAATCTTTCAAGGACAAAGCACAACACTTATTGCAAGCGGAGGTGGAGGTTATTTATGGAGCAACGGAGAAACTACAACAGCAATTACAGTAATGCCAACGGTTACAACAATTTATTGCGTTACAGTTACTGATACAAATAACTGCAAAGACGCGTCATGTGCAACGGTAATTATTGAATCTCCCTGTGATACTGCAGGCGCTTTCTTTTTCCCTAATGCTTTTTCTCCAAACAACGATGGAGAAAATGATGTGCTTAAAATTTATTATGGCAATATGGATTGTATAAAATCTTTACAATTACTTATTTATGACCGATGGGGAGAACAAGTTTATGAAACAATTGATCCGAACTTCTCATGGGATGGAACCTATCAGAACAAAACATTAATTACGCAAGTGCTGGCGTATCATTTATCTGTTGGGTTTACAGACGGCAATGCAATAAACAGGAAAGGGAATATTAGTTTGGTTAGATGATTTTATTTTTCAAAATGTTTAGGGGTGA
>OCZT010005745.1_pt1 | contig 12338 bp, 6 predicted proteins | sample 1539031 | NCBI WGS metagenome assembly OCZT01 (sample SAMEA3539308, study PRJEB22396) | soil metagenome | biome: tundra; feature: field; material: soil | place: USA | collected 2010-05 | depth 0.15 m
TCAGAATCACCATCTTGGCCGCGCGGCGCGTCTTGCCGCCGGATTTGATCACGCCGGCGAACGCGTCGAAGCCCTTCATGAAGGAAAGCGGCCCGGAGGCGCGCCCGCCGCCCGACAGAATGGCGTTCTCTTCGCGGAGGGCCGAGAGATTCGTGCCGGTGCCGGAGCCCCATTTGAACAGCATGCCCTCGGTCTTCGCCAGGTCCAGAATCGACTCGAGCGAGTCCTTCACGGAGACGATGAAGCAGGCCGAGCACTGCGGGCGCACGACCCCGGCTTCCAGCTTGCCGATGCGGCCGGCCGCTTTGTCGTAAACCCAGCCATACCCGCGAGCCTCCGGGACGCCGACGTTAAACCAGACCGGAGAGTTGAAGCAGGCCTTTTGCGTCAGCATGAGGTGCGCCAGCTCCAGGCGGAAGTTTTCGCCGTCCTGGCCGGTCTTGAAATAGCCGTCCTTCTGGCCCCACCCGGTGATGGCGTCCACCACCCGCTGCACCAGTTGGGACACGCCGGTTTCGCGGTCCGGCGACCCGAGCTTCCCGTGGAAGTACTTGCTGGCCACAATGTTCGTGGCGGTCTGGGACCAGTCCATGGGGGCCTCGACGTCGCGCTGTTCGAAGATGACGGCGCCCTTGTCGTTGCCGATGGAAGCGGTGCGGGTTTCCCACCGAATTTCGTCGTAAGGAGTCTTGCCGGCTTCGAGCCGGGCGGTAAAATAGCGCGGGAATGAAACCCCGGTCCTGGTCTTGATGTCGTTTCCGGTCTTCACGGATTCCATTTTCGCACTGGCGTTGGCTGAAAGCTGGCTCACTGCACCCTCCTGGATTCCTTGCTGGGGACTCGCATTCGTAATAGTGCCCCAAGATATAGTGTGGCGTCAAGGAAAAGTTCTATATGAAGGGTCTTAAAGTTACGAAACTCTCATCGGCCGCCGAGGAACGCCGATGAACGCGGATTGAAAACAAAACACTTACATTTCCAAAAAAACCCGTGTTTATCTGCGTTCATCGGCGGCCAAATGGCCTTCTTACAACCGGTTAGGTCAGGCGCCCAGGTCTATCCGGAACGTCGCCCCCTTGCCTGGTTCGCTCTCCACGGAGATGCGGCCGCCATGGTCGCTGACCACCGACTGCACGATCGCCAGACCCAGACCGGTTCCGTGTGTTTTGGTGGTGTAGTAGGGCGTGAAAAGGCGCTCGCATTCCTCGCGCGTGAGGCCTTGGCCGGTGTCGGAAACCTCCACTCGTACGCCGGCCGGGAAGGTGATGGTGCGCACCGTCAAGGTTCCGCCGTTCCCCATGGCGTCGATGGCGTTCAGAACCAGGTTGCGCAGCACGCCGGTCATCTGCTCGGCGTCGGCCCTCACCGGACGCAGGCGGGGGTCGAGCTCCAGCCTGGTCTCGACACGAGCCCGCGCGAGCTGTGGTTCCATCAACTTCAACGCTTCGGCCGCCAGGCTGTTGAAATTCACGGGGCGCATTTCGGGCGCGGGCATTTTGGCGAAGTCGCTGAAGCGCGCAATGATCTGCTTGAGGTTTGCCAGCTCGGCGAGGAGGGTCGCGGCCCCCTCGCGGAACACCTCTTCGAACTGTTCGGGATGGCTCTCGCGGGCCCGCTGCATGTTCTCGACCGTGATTTGCAGCGGGAACAACGGGTTCTTCAGCTCGTGGGCCAGGCGCCGCGCCAACTCGCGCCATGCCGCCACGCGTTCGGCCTGCACCAGGCGCTCGCGCTGCTCCACGATCTCGTGCGTCATGCGGTTGAAGGCGCGCGCCAGTTGGCCGATTTCGTCGGCGGAGGTGGTTTCCACCGTGGTCCCCCAGGCGCCGTCGGCCACCTTTCCGGCGCTTTCGGCGAGCTTGCGGACGGGCCGCGTGACGCGCGCCGTAGCCCACCAACTCAACGCGATGCCTAAGGCAATGCCGCCGGCCCCCACGACGATGCCGGTCCAGCGGAGGAACGATTCCAGTTGTACTAATTCGCGGCTGGAACTGGCAATCAGCAGGACGCCGAGCAGTTCGTTCCCGCCTCCGGTGAGCGGCAGGGCGTGCAAGGTGGTGGCATCCGCGCCCGACCCCACGGTAGCGCCGACCTCCCGAGGGTCCTTTCGTACCCGTTCGATGAACGGCCGGAGAAGCGCGACCTGCGCCGATCCAAGGTCGGTCGCGCTCTCGATCAGGTCGGCGGGGGAGAACTCCGCGTTGAGATTGCGATACAGCAGGACCCGCATGCCGGCCGGCAACACCAGTGTGGAGAGAAACTCGCGGTCGAGCTGTTGGCCTCCCACGACGTACAGCTTACGGTCGCCGGCCGTGGCCGTGCCGGCGGCGGACAGCGCCAGGGTGAAACCGTCGGGCAACTCTTCGCGCCGGAGGAAGGCGCGACCGGCCCGCCACGCTCCCGCCGCGAGCCAGTCTTCCTTGTAGCCGAAGCGGGCGGGCCATTCCGCGGAGGAAACGATGGCGCCGTCGCCAGCCACCAACTCCAGCAGGCCCAGGCCGTGAGCGGCGGCGAGCGAGGCGGCTTCGCCATAATACGGCGAGGAGTCCGATGCCATGGCGATGTTGACGGCCGCGTCGGAAGCCGCGATGCCGTTTACTTCGCGCACGATTTCATCCCCCCGGCGCTGAAACTCCGCGCGAAACTGCGCCACCAGGTCGCCCGCCCGCTGAACTTCCAGGGACTCGAAAGCGCGGCGCGTGGTAACCGAGACGACCCACTCGACCAACCCGACGGCGGCCACCACGGCCACGGTGAAGATCAGCAGCAGGCGCGTGCGGAAGGTCATGGCCGGCCGCTCTCCAGCCACAGGTTCTGAAAGCGCCACTCGCCCAGGGGAGTGATGCCCGGTCCGCCTTGGACGCGCGGCGAAACGCCGTACACGTCCGGCAGATGAAATAGCGGGATCGCGCGAAAGCCTTCGAGCAGGGCGCTTTCAGCCGCGTACAGCGTTTCCGGCGAATCGGCGCGCGGCGGTTCGGGGAGGCCTAGCGCGGCGGCCAAGGCCTTCAGGGCGTCGGACGGGTCGGAAGAAGCCACGCGCGCTTCCACCAGGCGTGCGTCCGCATCGGCGCCTCGCGGCGCCAGGACGACGGTAAGGCCGGCGTCCCGCGCATTGACCGAGATGCGCTCCGCCATGGGCTGAGCGGAAGCGTCCTCCACCGCCAGCGTGATCCGGCGCGCCGGAGCGGGCACTCCGCCGGCGAGCGCCCGCGCTCTCGACAGGTCAATCGTGGTGGGGAACAGGAACGCGTACCCGGAGAGCCACTGCGGCAGGAGTGCGCCGGAGATCTCGCCCTGCCGCTGCAGGAGAACATTGTAGATAGCGGTCCGGTCCACGGCCAGGGCGAGGGCTTCGCGGATCCGGGCGTCCGCGATGCGCGGGTGGAAGACAACCGCCAGCACGCGCATAGGCGCGGAGGACCACACCTTGCGGCCGGCGGTTGGCCGGCGAGGTTCGTTGGCGCCGAGCTCCACCACGTCGGCTTTGCCCAACCCGAAATCGATCGCCTGGTCGCGCAGCGGCCGCGCCATTTCGATTTCGATGGTATCGAGAAAGGGGCGGCCGCCCGAGGCGTTCTCGTCGGCCGCATAGACCGCGCGCCGGCCCGGATCCCAGTTCGCTACCGTGAAGCCCGGGGCGAGCGAACTCCAGCGGCGCAGTGCCTGCGGCGAATCGGGCGCGTCAATCGATTCGTGGATTTCAACGTGGAGCGCGCCGCCGTAATGGGGCCGCGTGGCGGCACGGGCAGTGACAGAGAGGAGCAGCGCCCCGAAGAGTGCCCGCTTACAAACCGCAAACCACGGTGAGGAGATAAGCCGCATATTTGCCTGCCGATAGGTCCTTGGAGACCGCCAGAACCGAGGCGTGGTCCGAAACCCAAAGCGCCGTGACGGGGCCGGGGAACTCCGCCGGCGCCCCAAGCGGCACGGCGGTGCGGTTCACGATGGCAAAGGCCTGGACCGCGTCCGGTTCGGCGCCGTCGCCGGGCCGCGTGGCGAGAACCTGGGAGCCGCTCGCGCAGCGTGCGTCCGTGCCCGCGATATCGCTGCCCCAGGAATTGAGGTCGCCGGCCGGGTCGAAAGATTCGTCGAAGAGGCGGGTCCGCCCGTCCACCATGGCGAGCAGCCACAGCGTTTTTCCCCGCTCTTCCACGGAAGCGGCGGAATAGAACGGATCGACGGTTTTCCGCAGGCCGGTTTGGGTGGCTACGCGGCCATCGAAATAGTTGCGGCCGGCGGCAAAATTCGCCAGCAGCATGTCGCGGCTGCCCGATTCCAGCAGCCAGGGATCGTCGGCCGCTTTGCATCTCAGGGAGACCGGCGGCTGCCACGCGCCGCTGCACGCCAGTCCCGGTAAGTAGACCTGGTAATTCGATCCCATAATGCGCAACCGGCCGCGCAGGTCCCTGGGCCACGTCTTCGGCGCCGGCAGCGCCACGGACATCGAGCGGGTCCACTGGCCGTCCTGCCGGCTGAACCAGACCAGGATAGAGGGGGTGAGCAGAAGCATCTGGTCCCCCGGGAACGCCGCGTCGAGGATCTGCTCCTCCTGTTCCCACACAAGTCTCTTCTCGATCGCGGCTCCAGGCGCCAAGCCGGGGCCCGGCGCGGCGCGGTTCCAGGCCGCGAACCAGACTTGGCGCTCGTCGCCCTTCCGGACTTCCTCCGCCAGCAGATACTGCGAAAGGTTTTCGGAAATCGTGATGCGCGCTTCCACCACACCAGGGGCGATATCGCCGAGGATTCCGCCGGCGGACTTGAAAACAGGCTCAAAGGCGTCGCGCGCCTCGCCCAACTCCGCGGATCCCAGGGACGAGAGATTGCGCCACGCGATCGAGACCGACTGGCCCGGGCCGGCCAAAGCGGCAGTCTTCCGCGCGAGTTCGCGCGCCGCCCCCTTCAGGTCGTCGGCAGCGTGGGCGCCGTGCGCAACGAGCAACAACAGCGCAGGGAATGCCGCGGACCACCCCTTCACGGCTGCGATGGTAACACATTGGCGGTTCTCCGGCCCGGTTACCGCGGCGAGGGGCAGGCGACCCCCGCCGCGGGCAGTTTCAGTTTTGGAGCGCGACAAGACGGTCTACGTCAACCACGACTTTTTCTACATCGATGACGCGGACTTCGAGCCCGCTGTTCCTCAAAGTCTGATACGCTTGAGCCATACGTCATGCGGACCCTTCCCCGGATGGAAGAAGGGCCGCTCGAAAGGCATCTGTTCATTTGCCTGGTGTTGCCAGGGGCGGCGGAAGCCTTGAGGCGAACTGGGCGGCGGGTACGCCCGCTTCGCTGCCTTGGTTGTCGACGGATCGGGTTTCGAAAGCCCGGTAGACGCTATGTTCCGATTTCTTTCCGAAAACCAACCATGATGCGCAATCTTTTGTTTCCGACACTCGTCGGGATGCGGTTGCTGTCTGCGCAGACCGCGCTGCCAACGGAATGGATCGATTCCGACACCGGCCATCGCGTTATCCGTCTTTCGCGCGAACCCGGCACGGCTTCGCTCTATTTCCACCAGAACGCGTACTCGGCCGACGGCAAGAAGCTCGTCGTCACCAATCCCCACGGAATCGCCACGATCAATCTCGCTACACGCGAAATCGATCAGGTCGTCGAGGGGCGTGTGAACATTCTTGTGACTGGCCATAAAACCGGCCAGATTTACTACACGAAAGACGGCGCTATCTTCGCCACGGATCTGGACACCCACGTTACACATGAGGTGGCGAAGATTCCGGTCCAGGCGGGCCGGGGCGGCGCCATCGCCGTCAACGCGGATGAAACCATGCTGGTGGGCATCGCGGCCGATCCCGATGGAAAAACCGTTCCTCGTACTCCACCGCCCGGCGGGCAGGGTGGAAGCCTTGAGGCGAACTGGGCGGCGGGTACGCCGAAGATGCTCTACACGATTGACATCAAGACGGGAACGTTCCGGAAGATCTACACGGAGAACGACTGGACCAACCACCTCCAGATGTCGCCCACCGACCCCAATCTCATCATGTTCTGCCATGAAGGGCCGTGGCACTATAACGACCGGGTGTGGACGATCCACACGGACGGCACGGGCCTGCGATTAATGCACGAGCGGACGATGAACATGGAAATCGCGGGGCATGAGTTCTTCAGCGCGGACGGCAAGACCGTCTGGTACGATCTACAGACCCCGAAGAGCGCGGTTTTCTGGGTCGCGGGCGTGGAACTCGCCACCGGGCATCGCACGTGGTATCACCTCGAGCGGAACGAATGGTCGGTACACTTCAATGTTTCGGCGGACGGGAAGCTGTTCGCCGGCGACGGGGGCGGCCCGGCCAGCGTTGCCGCGCGGTCTCCAGACAACGAAGCTCTGAACCCACCGGGCAACGGCCAGTGGATTTACCTTTTCCGGCCGGTCATGGTTAAGGGAAGTTCATTCCGCGACAAGAAAGACCTGATCGACATCGGCTATTTCAAGTCCGAGCGTCTCGTTAATCTCGCGAAGCATAACTACAGCCTCGAGCCGAATGTCACGTTTTCCCCCGACATGAAATGGGTCGTCTTTCGTTCTAATATGCTCGGCCCTACGCATGTCTTCGCGGTCGAGATAGCTAAGCCGTAATCGCGGCCGCATCCCGCTCGAGGTCGTCAACCAGAGATCCCGCACCATGACGGCGGCCGATGCGCCAGGCTGCGCGATTCCCCCAAACCCGCGAGACCCCTTCGTCTCCTTCACGCTGCATAGCCATCAGTCCGACCATTCAATCCCCATAACCGACCCTGGCGCTCCAGTTTAGTTCACTGAGCGGTCTCATCAATTTCGCGGCGTTCACGCGCTCCTTGCTCCCCGGCTTTCCGGCGCCGCGAAACTGATGAGACCTTTTTTCAGTCACGTCAACTCTAAAATCCGCATCCCCATGCATCCAAACCACTTACCATCAGCCAGCACCCCAGCCCTCACCCACCCCCCTGCTACCCTCATACCAGGAAGTATGTCTACACTCAAACAAATCCAGGCGAACCGTCAGAACGCCCAAAAATCCACCGGCCCCCGCTCCGTTGAGGGCAAGGCCGCGTCCCGCTTCAATGCCCTGGAATCCGGCATCGACGCTAAATCCCAGGTCCTCCCCGACGAAGATCCGGACCAACTCGAAGCCCTCCTCACCGAATACCGGGAGCGCTTTTCCACTGCTGCGCCCGAGCGCCGCCTGTTCGTCGATACCCTGGTCAACTCCGAGTGGCTGAAGGGACTCCAGCGCCTCGAGGCCGCCGAACGGACCGAAGAGGCGGAGCAGACCGAATCCGCTGTCACCGATCCCCCTCCAACCCCGGCCCCTCCCAACCCCAACCCTCTCAAAATCAACAGCCTGGCCCACAAATTGGCTTCGTTCCGCCAATCCCCGTGCCGGCGCGGTTTTCGCCCCCCTTCCCGTCCCAGGACCACGCGGTTCGAACGCCGCACGGCGCCGGTTTCCGCGTTCTGTAGGACCTGAGGCTCCCATGCGGCAAATCGACGACGAAAAGGTGATTACGGCGCGGGAAGTCATCGCGGGACGCCGCGGCTTCTCGCCCGAGGACTTGTGCCAGCTCGCCAACGACCTGCTGGAAATGAACGATTTCGGCCACGCCCGGCGCGTTTATGCCATCGTGCTGAGCCTGCTTGCCGCCCAGCCGGGCGCCGCGCTCCGGACCGATGCCGAAATCAAGCTGGCGCTCGGCACGTACAAGGACCCCGACCTGCCGCTCGATGAACGCCTGAAGACGGCCGAGGCGATGCTTCTGGGCCTGCTTGCCCGCCCGGACGCGTTGACGCCGGATCGGCGGCAGCAAGCGTTGGGCATCCTGGGCGGCATTTACAAGCGGCGCTGGTCCGCCTACGGCCACCAGGAAGACCTGGAAAAGGCGCTCCAGTATTACCGCGCCGGCTACGAATTGGGAATCGCCCCGGATCTCGGCTATACCGCTATCAACACCGCCTTCGTCCTCGATCTCCTGGCCGCCGACGGCCGGAATCCCGATGGCTCTCCCAGCGGCGCCGCCCGGGCGCTGCGGCAGGAATCGTCGGAGGTTCGCGCCCAGATCGTCGCCGGTCTCACCGGCCTGGCGCTCCGGAATCCGGTGGTCGAGGATCGATGGGAGTTCGCGTGTACCTTGGGCCAGGCTTGCCTCGGCCTGCGCCGCTACCCTGAAGCCCGCGTTTTCATGCAGCGCGCCGCCGCCCGCCAGCCGGATAACTGGCGCCTGGAGTCCACCGCCCGCCAGATCGCCCACATCGTCCGGCTCCAAGCCGCGGAAGATGGAATCCCCTTCGAGCGCCTCGCCGATGCCCCCGGATTCGCCGTGCTGCACGACCTCCTCGGCGGCAGCGCGCCGGCCGCTTCCACCTTCTTCCTCGGCAAAGTGGGGCTGGCGCTCTCGGGGGGCGGTTTCCGCGCCTCCCTCTACCACATCGGCGTCCTGGCCCGGCTCGCGGAGCTCGACATGTTGCGCCACGTGGAGGTCGTCTCCTGCGTTTCCGGCGGTTCCATCGTCGGCGCCTACTACTACCTGGAGCTGCGCCACCTGCTGCAGACCAAGCCCGACGGCCAGATCACCCGCGAGGACTACGTGAACGTGGTGAAGAATGTCGAAACCGGCTTTCTCGCGGGAGTGCAGCGCGATCTCCGCACGCGCATGCTGCTCGAACCCGGCAGCAACTGGAAGGCGATCGCGTCTCGCGACTCGACCACCACCGACCGCTTGGCGGATCTTTACGAGCGCGAGCTGTATTCGCGCGTCCACGACGAGAAGCACGGCGCGCGCGAGCGCTACATCCGCGACCTGCTGATCGCCCCCGCCGGTCTTCCCGTCGACGCGCGATTCGACCCCCGCTACGACAACTGGCGCCGCGCCAACAAGGTTCCCATTCTGATCCTCAACGCCACCACGGTGAACACCTGCCACAACTGGCAATTCACCGCCACCTTCATGGGCGAACCTCCGGCCAGCGGCATTGAGAACAGAATCGACGCCAACGACCGGCTCCGCCGCATGTACTACGACGACGCGCCTCCGTCGTTTCGCCACATCCGCCTGGGCCGGGCCGTGGCCGCCTCGGCCTGCGTTCCCGGTCTCTTCGATCCCCTGATGCTCGACCGCCTGTACGAAGAACAATACGAGGTCCGGCTGGTGGATGGCGGCGTCTTCGATAACCAGGGCGCGTCCAGCCTGCGCGAGCAGGGCTGCGTCGTTCTCCTGGTGAGCGACGCCGTCGGCCAGGCCGGCGTCGAAAAACGGCCCGATGGCGCCGCCATCGGCGTGGCCCTGCGCTCCGTCTGCGTGTTGCAGGCGCGATGCCGCGAGGAGCAGTACCAACTCCTTTCCGCTCTCCAGGATGCCGGCCTGGTGCGCGGCTTCGCCTACGTCCATCTGAGAAAAGACTTGGACGCCGAGCCGGTGGACTGGCTGGGCTGTCCCGACCCTTCCACCCCCGAGCCGAAAAACGTCCTCACTACGTATGGCATCCGCAAGGACGTGCAATCGTTGCTCGCCAATATCCGCACCGATCTCGACGCCTTCAGCGACGTGGAAGCCGACGCGCTCATGCTGAGCGGCTACCGCATGATGGCCGAGGAGTTTCAAGCCGGCGTCACCGGCTTTCCGGTTTCTTCCGCGACGGTCGACTGGCGATTCCGCTCCATCGAGAAGCTCGCCGCCAGCACCACCGCCAGCCGGGATTTGGACCTTCTGAAAAAGGCCCTGGACGTGGCGAGCTGCCAGGCCTTCAAGGCGTTGCGCCTGTCCACGGGTCTGAAAGTCCTCGCCGGAATCGCCGTTCTGCCCGCGCTGGCGGCCGTCTGGCGCCTGCTCCCGGTCCACGTTGCGCTGGGATCGTTGGCCGCCGCCGCGCTCGCCGCCGTGCTGGCGAAGTGCCTGCTGCGCTACGTCTTCCGCAACCCCAGCCCCCTCTGGCAGATACTCCTGGCAATCCCTCTGCTCCTCTTGGGGGCGCCCCTGACCGCACTGGCGACCCGTGTAATCGACCGCATCTACATCCGTTTCGGCCCCCGCTATCGCCCATCTTCCGAGCCGCGAACGTAAGAGAGCGGTCCAGGCCATCGACAGGCACTAGAATCGAATGAGATGCCCCTCCCGCCCACCGTCCTCCGCCGGCGCGTCCGAATTCGGCTGCGTGGCATCGTGCAGGGCGTCGGCTTTCGGCCCTTCGTTCACAATCTCGCTCGGGAGCTGAAGCTCGGCGGCTACGTTCTCAATTCCTCCGCCGGCCTGGTGGCCGAAGTGGAAGGCGACCCGGCCGCCTTGGAACGTTTCATCCAAGCCGTCACCCAACAGCCGCCGCCGCTCGCTTGGGTTCAGGAGGCCGAGTGCTCCGAGCTGGACGCTCTGGGCGAGGAGTCCTTCGCGATACGTCCGAGTGCCACCGCAACCGGCGAATTCGCGCTCATATCGCCCGACGTCGCCACCTGCGCCGATTGCCGCGGCGATGTCGCCGACCTTGCGGGCCGCCGGTTTGGCTATCCATTTACCAACTGCACCAACTGCGGCCCGCGGTACACTATCATCCGCGACATCCCCTACGACCGCCCCAAGACCACCATGGCGGGTTTTGCGATGTGCGCCGCTTGCCGCGCGGAATACGAAGACCCGCGCAACCGCCGCTTCCACGCCCAGCCCAATGCCTGCCCCGAGTGCGGCCCATCTTTGTGGGGCGGGCCTCCAGGCCTGCCCAGCCAAAATGACGCCTTACATCAAGCCCGCAGCCGTTTGGCCGCGGGCGAGATCCTAGCCATCAAAGGCCTGGGCGGCTTCCACCTCGCCTGCGACGCCCGCAACGAATCCGCCGTCCGCCGTCTTCGCGAGCGCAAGCGCCGCAACGACAAGCCGTTCGCTCTAATGGCGCGCGACCTCGCCGCAATCGAGGAAGTCTGCGAGGTTTCAGATGCCGATAGGGCCGCGCTCACCAGCCCGCGCAGTCCCATAGTCATTCTTCCCCGCAAAGCGGAAGCAGCGCTGCCTGAAGCCATCGCTCCCGGCAATCGCACCATCGGCATCATGCTCCCCTACACGCCGCTGCACCACCTGCTCTTCGCCGATGCGCCCTATGGACTGCTGGTGATGACCAGCGGCAACCTCAGCGAAGAGCCCATCGTGGTGTCCAACGGGGAAGCCCAACAACGGCTGGCCGGCGTGGCCGACTGGTTCCTCCTGCACAACCGCGATATCTACATGCGGGTCGACGATTCGGTGGTGCGCACCTTCGAAGGAGCCGAGCGCGTGTTGCGCCGGTCGCGCGGCTATGCGCCGCTGACCATGGACCTGGGCCGCGCCGTCCCCGAGCTGCTGGCCTGCGGCGGCGAGTTAAAGAACGCCTTTTGCCTCACGAAGGGCCGGCACGCCATCCTCAGCCAGCACATTGGCGACCTCGAGAACTACGAAACCCTGGTCTTCTTCGAGGAGACCCTGGCTAACCTGAAGAGACTGTTTCGCGTCGAGCCGCACGCCGTGGCTTACGACCTTCACCCGCTGTATCTGAGCACCAGGTATGCGCTGGACATCCCCAACCTCCCGAAGGTAGGTGTGCAGCACCATCACGCGCACATCGCCAGTTGCATGGCGGAGAACGGCCTGAGCGGCCAAGTGATCGGCGTCGCCTTCGACGGCTCCGGATACGGTCCCGACGGGGCCATCTGGGGAGGCGAGTTCCTGGTCGCGGGCTATGCCGGATTCGAGCGCCGCGCGCACTTGCGCTACATTCCCCTGGCCGGCGGGGACGCGGCCGTGCGCGAACCCTGGCGCGCCGCCCTGGGATATCTGATGGACAGTGGGGCAGGCGCTTTCGCCTGCCAATTCGTGCCCGAGGAGCGTGTCCGCATCGTGCGCCGCATGATCGAAAAGGGGGTCAACACCGTGCGCACGTCTTCCTGCGGCCGCCTGTTCGACGCCGTGGCCGCCATCGTCGGATTGAGGCAGGCGGTTACGTTCGAGGGACAGGCCGCCATCGAACTGGAAATGGCCGCGCAAGACGGCGTCGCGGAGCGCTACCCCTTCGAGATCGAAGGGGACGGGCCTTGGCAGTTGGATTTCCGCCCGGTCATCGAGTGCATCGTGCGCGAAACGGCCGCCGGCGTGCCGCAAGGCGTAATCTCAGCCAAGTTCCACAATACCCTGGCGGACGCCATCGTCGAGACCTGCCGCCGGATTCGCGGCGAAACCAAGCTGGCCCGCGTCTGCCTCAGCGGCGGAACCTTCCAGAACATGCGGCTGTTGACCACCGCGGCGCCGGCCCTGCGTGCGGCCGGTTTTCAGGTCGTTCTGCACGCCAAGGTCCCGCCCAACGACGGCGGCATCGCGTTGGGCCAGGC
>OCZT010005746.1_pt1 | contig 12338 bp, 6 predicted proteins | sample 1539031 | NCBI WGS metagenome assembly OCZT01 (sample SAMEA3539308, study PRJEB22396) | soil metagenome | biome: tundra; feature: field; material: soil | place: USA | collected 2010-05 | depth 0.15 m
AAAGCTTCGGCAGCATCGCCGGCGTGCGGATCACGCTGATGTCGTCATGGGTGTGAACGTCGATGAAGCCGGGCGCGAGCGTGAGGCCTTCCGCATCAACGACCGATGGAGCGGTCCACTCGAGCGCAGAGCCGACCTCGCAGATACGGCCATCGCGAAGTGCTACATCCAGGACTTGAGATTCGGCGCCGCTGCCGTCGAGTACGCTCGCATTTCGTATAAGAATGTCACAACTCAACATGTCGACTGGATCAGAATATAGACTATATTCGTTGCCGGTTCCAGACTTATTCGCTGTCGTTCCCGCATCTTCAGGAGATTCATTCGTTGCGCGATCAAGACGTCACTCGAATGGGATTTGAATTACCGATTGGGTCGATGAACAAAGGCCTCGGGCCAATCGACGGCGCACTCAGCCCCAGCGACATCGCTCGCCTTGATTGGAACCTGCTGCGCGAAGATCTGAGCTTGCCGTCGGCGGTGCTCTACCAAGACAGGCTGCTGCATAACCTCAACTGGATGCGGCAGTTCATCGACGCTTACGGAGTCAGGCTGGCGCCGCACGGCAAGACTACGATGGCACCGCGATTGTTCCAGATGCAATTGCAGGCCGGCGCATGGGGAATCACGTTGGCGACCGCGCACCAGACGCTGGTGGCCTACACGCACGGCGTACGCCGCGTGCTGATGGCGAACCAACTGATTGGCAAAGAGAACATGGCGATTATTTCGCGCCTGCAGCGGGACCCCGGATTTGAGTTTTACTGCCTGGTCGATTCGGCGGCGCAGGTGGACCAGTTAGGCGCATATTACTCGCAGCTTGGCCAGCGTTTGCAGGTGCTGCTCGAGTTAGGTGTGATGGGTGGCCGTGCCGGTGTGCGCGATGGTGAGCAATTGCGCAGCGTGGTGGCGGCAATATCGCGATGGGGCCATGCCGTTGCTCTCTGCGGAGTTGAGATGTATGAAGGAGTTCTCGACGACGAAGCGTCCATTCGCGGATTCCTGCAACATGCGACGGCCGTTACGCGCACTCTCGACGCGGAAAAGCGGTTTCAGCGTACGCCCATCCTGCTTTCGGGCGCAGGCTCCGCATGGTACGACGTTGTGGCCGAGGTCTTTTCTGCCGCGGGGTTTGGCGAGAGCGTTGAGATCGTTCTGCGGCCCGGGTGTTATCTGACCCACGACGTCGGCAGCTATCGCGAAGCTCAGAACAAGATTCTTGAGCGCAATCTGATCGCTCGCCAAATGCACTCAGGGCTGCTGCCGGCACTTCATGTGTGGGCCTATGTGCAGTCGGTACCGGAGCCATTGAAGGCGATCATTACGATGGGCAAGCGCGATGCGGCCTTCGACTCCGGGCTGCCGGTGCCGGCGCTGCACTTCAGACCCGGAGATGCGGCTCCGAAAGAGGTTCCCGGACATTGGGCAGTCACGAAGATGATGGATCAGCATGCGTACATGCAGATTGCCGCCGAAGACGAATTGCGCGTCGGCGACATGATTGCGTTTGACATTTGCCATCCGTGCCTGACGTTTGACAAGTGGCGCACGTTGCCGGTGCTGGACAGCCAGTATCAGGTCGTCGACATCGTGCAGACGTTCTTCTGATCGGTATTGAGCGAGTAGTGGTCAGTAAAGAAGATACCTGGCGCGCAGAGATTGGAAATGCTCGATGCCATCACGCCATTGCTCGGCGACGCGGCGCGGATCCTGGCCCGCGATAATCGCATCAAGGCTCGCCTTGCTCACCATCAACGAGTCCATATCCGCGATCTTGTATTGGCCGTGATAGAGATGCTGCAGAGCGGCTGCGATTTCAATACCCAACTCAGGCGTATCCAGCGCATTGCGGTCGGTGACCACGATATTCACTCCTCCGCAATTCTGATTGGCGAATACCGAGCTGTTCGGGGTGAAGTTGACCGGAACAAATCTGACCCCACTGATTTCACGGGCATTCAGGAATCGCGCGAGGTCTGCGGGAACGACCCATGGCGCACCGACAACCTCAAAGGGCGTGTCCGTTCCCCGGCCCACCGATATATTGGTCCCTTCAATCAATCCAATCGCGGGATAAAGAATGGCTTCCGTCAAACTGCGCATGTTAGGAGAGGGATCGATCCATACCTCGCCGGTTGAATCGAACCAGTCGCCGCGCATCCAACCTTCCATGGGCACGACGGTGAGTTTCGCGCCAATGCCACGCTCTGCGTTGAACATCTTTGCCAGTTCTCCGATGGTCATGCCGTGGCGCACCGGAGTCTGCCAGTAGCTGACGAACGATTCCCGGCCTAGGTCGGCGACGGGGCCTTCTATAGACGCGCCACCAACCGGGTTAGGGCGGTCGAGCACAACAATCTCCTTGCCGCCCCTGGCTGCGGCTTCAAGAAAGTATCCCAACGTGGTTTCGTAGGTATAGAAGCGCACCCCAACGTCCTGGATGTCATAAACAATCACGTCGAGGCTGGCGAGAGCTTCTGTAGATGGGCGGCGTGTGGAGTCGCTCGCGCCGTACACGCTATAGATAGGAGCACCGGTTGAGGCATCACGAGAATTGTCGATGTCAGTGCTATCCATCTTGCCGGCGATGCCGTGTTCAGGGCTGAATATCGCGGCGAGTTGAATGCCCGGCGCATGAGCCAGCACGTCCGCCGTCCGCTCCCCATGTGAGTCAACGCCTGTCTGGTTGGTCACCAGTCCGACCATGAGAGGATGGTCGGGAATTGCGTGCAGTTCACGGAAGGCGTGGGACTCGAGCACGTCGATTCCGGTTTTTACTTCGCCATTCCGCGTGTTGAATCGCCGCGATGCCATCAGTGATTCGTTATAGCCAGTGATGCGAGCGAGCCGCAGCTTCTCTTTTTCCGTGACGGTAAGCGCAAGCGACTGCACAACCGCAGTGGCCAAGCGGGACCGCAGAGACACCACCGAGTTTCCGCCGCGAGGATGCACCGCATTGGTGAGAAGAACGATGTAGGTATCTGTTACCGGATCGATCCACAATGACGTACCGGTGAAACCAGTGTGGCCATACGAACCCACGGGAAGCAGTTCGCCACGATTGCTGGCAAAAGGAGAATCGATATCCCATCCGAGTCCGCGCAAGCTGGCAGCGTTCGCCGGCTGCTGCGGGGTGGACATCTTCTCCACCATCGGCCGGCTAAGCACCTTGAAGCCGCTCAGCATATCTTGTGCGAATCGGGCCAGATCGTCAGCGGTGGAGAACAGCCCCGCGTGACCAGCGACGCCACCCATGCGGCGCGCAGTGGGATCGTGCACGACGCCGCGCAGCATCTGATTCTGTTCGTCGTATTGCGTGGGCGCTATGCGCGGGCGCCAGACCTCCGGCGGGAGAAAGCGAGTGTGCTGCATGCCGAGCGGCCCGAACACGTTTTTGCCGGCAAACTCGTTCAGAGGCTCTCCTGAGACCTTCTCGACCAGAAAGCCGAGCGTTTCAAAGTTGATGTCGCTATAGACGAAGCCTGATCCGGGGGGGTGGTCCGGCTTTGCCTGCATAACCATCGCGAATGCCGCGTCTCGCCCTTTCCAGGGAACCTGCAAATCCAGATCCGGCGCCAGACCGGAGTAGTGGGTAAGCAACTCTCGAACGGTGATGTCCTGTTTTCCGTTCTGCGCAAATTCGGAAAGATATTTGGATACAGGATCGTTCAGCCGCACGCGGCCATCCTGCACCAACTTCAGGATGGAGGGCGTGGTTGCAATGCACTTGGTCAGCGAGGCGAGGTCGAAGATTGTGTCGACCGTCATCGGCTCGCGCACTGGCTCCAACGAACGCGATCCGAATGCTTTGCGATAGATGACGCGGTCATGGTGACCTACCAGCAGCACACCGCCTGGGATTGTCCCGTCTGCGACGGCCTTCTCCATGAGGGGATCGAGAATTGCACCGATCTTTGCGGGGTTGGCTTGCCGAGTCGGATGCGCATGCTTCGCAAACGCACGAACAATCAGCAAACAGCTCAGCAGCAGCGCGTAACAAGCGAACCGTAGCAACCGATGTCTTGTCCTTGTCATGGGCCTCCGCCTGATGTGCAATGTCAGGCATGTATGCAGCGCAGTCACGCGGTGCCTATGCCTTGCTGGGTAAGAGGCGCACGAGGCATCAGCCAACTGGCGCCATATCCAATTGCAAAGGTTGCAATGCTCCCAAAGACAACGTACCAAGTAAACGGGACGCTAGTAAACCGCCACAGATACAAATTCAATGCAAAGCCGCACGACATGCCGACCATCGCGCCGCGCTCTGAGGCCCTCCTGGTTATTATGCCCAGCAGGAAGACGCCAAGTAGTGAGCCGTATGCCACCGAAGCAATTGACAATCCCATCTCCAGCACCTTGCCGCCTTGTCGCGCCAGAATCGCCAAGCCGAACAGGAGCAATCCCCAGACGATGGTCACGATGCGCGAGAGGCGAACGCGGCGTTCTTCAGATGAAGAGGGCACGAATCGCGCGTAGAAATCGACGATCGTCGTTGAGGAAAGCGAGTTAAGCGCGGCACTCAGATTCGACATTGCCGCTGCAAGGATCGCGGAGATCAGTAGGCCGCTGATGCCATGGGCCATGCGGGATGCAATGAACGTGGGGAAGATCGTGTCTGTCCGCGTAAAAGGTACTGTTGGCGCAACCAGCCGATAGAAGACGAACAGCAAGGCGCCAATGAACAGAAAAAGGGAGAACTGAAAAAGGACCGCGACGCCACTGGCCAGCAGTGCGACCTGGGCCTGGCGTTCGCTGCGCGCGGAAAGCAGGCGCTGCACAATGAGTTGGTCTGTGCCGTGGCTGGCCGTGGTCAGGAATGCTCCGCCGATGATCCCTGACCACAAGGTATAGGTGGAGGAGAGATTCCACGCGGTATCAAACATGCGGAATTTGCCTGCATGGCCTGCGACGGTGCGGACCGTTTCCCATCCGCCGGGCACCGCGTGCAGGATGACGAATACAGCAACGAGCCCGCCAGTCACATATATGGTCAACTGAACTACGTCTGTCCAGATCACCGCGGCCATGCCGCCTTCAAAAGTGTAAGCGAGCGTTAGTAGCGTGACGATGGCAATGGCAGCGACATCGCGTTCGTAGTCACTCATTCCAGACAAGAGGCTTCCGAGGGCGATCTTAACCACGATGGCTACGGCAAACACCCGCACTCCTTCTGCCGCTGCGCGCGTCACGAGAAACAGCCCGGCGGTGAGAGATCTCAGGCCTTCGCCGAAACGGCCTTCGATGAACTGATAGGCCGTAACCAGTTCTCCGCGGAAGTATTGAGGGATGAAAAGGAGCGAAACGATGATGCGTCCCACAATGTAGCCGAGGACAAGTTGCAGGAATCGAAAGTCCCTCTCATAGGCCAAGCCCGGGACGCTGATGATGGTGAGCGTGCTGGTTTCCGCGGCCATGATGGACAACGAGATGGCCCACCAGGGAATCGTGTTGTCCGCGAGAAAGTAGCCTTTCAGAGTACGCTGCTTTCTGCGAAAACGCAGGCCGAAGAGCGTCACCGCGACGAGGTATACGACGATCACCGCGAAATCCAGCGTGTTCAGCCCCATTAATCGTTCCTCGCCTGCATTTCAAGCTAGCAGCTTCACGTACCGTTCAGCATTCTCAATCCACTATCGTCGTGCTATGCGGGTTGCGTCGGATCGCTTGGCGAGCGAGAATCCAAGTGGAGACGCGTGTGGAATACATCCTGAAGCAGAGATTGGCAATCGGCCTTTCATTGGTTATGTCCTGCTTGCCCGTATTGTCGCAGGTCGATCAAAGACAAATCGCCATCTCTTTTGAACAACAGGGAAGGACTGCGGAGGCTGAAGCGGCGTGGCAAACCGTAGCGAGGGAGCATCCGTCGAGTCCCGAACCGCTTGCTCATCTTGGCCTGCTTGAAGCGCGTCAGGAACACTACCCGGAGGCGATTCGGTTCTATCGCAAAGCAATGGCCCTTAATCCCGTCATGCCAGGTCTTCGGCTGAACCTTGGACTCGCGCTTTTCAAGAACGGCGACTACAAGCAGACGATACAAACACTCGAACCGCTGTTGAAGGCGCAGCCGGACGACCAGCGCCTGACGGTGCTGACGGGGATGTCACACTACGGACTGGGCGAATACGCGGCAGCGAACCCCTATCTGAAGCGGGCCGCGGATCGCGATTCACAGAACCTGACGCTGCTGCTGACGTTGGCGCATAGTTGCCTTTTTTCGAAGCAATACCAATGTGTTCTGGATGAGTTTCGCCAGATTGTTTCGTTGAATGCGGAGTCTGCCGAGGCTGACATGCTGGTGGGCGAGGCGTTGGACGAGATGAAAGACCCGGAAGGAGCGATGCGGGAGTTTCGCGCCGCCGTTCAGGCCAATCCCAAGGAGCCGAATGTGCACTTCGGGCTGGGGTATCTGCTGTGGACCAAGGGACAACACCCTGAAGCAGCAAAGGAGTTTCAGACTGAGATCGACAATGATCCTCAACACTTGCAGGCGATGCTCTACCTGGCCGACTCGGAAATGCAAATGAACCGGGCAGATGACGCCAGGCCGTCGCTCGAAAAGCTGGTAAAGATGAGTCCCGACAATGCCATGGCACATCTTGATCTGGGCATCGTATACGCCGAGCAAGGCCGCAAGCAGGATGCACTCGCCGAGTTACAGATAGCCATCAAAATCGCGCCAGACAACGTGAATGCCCGCTGGAGGCTCGGGCGCCTTTACCGTTCCATGGGGATGACTGCAGAGGCCAAGGCCGAGTTCGACAAGGCAAGCAGTCTTAATAAAGCAGAGGACGAAAGGCTACTGAAGGTGATGTCGACAATTCCAGGCAGCAATCACACATCGCCTGCAGGGGTGACCGCACCGGCGAATAAGTAAGTTCCGCACTGAAACTACGCAGAGAACGAAAAAGTGAGGCCGGAGCTTGCGCTCCGGCCTCGTTAAGTACGCCATCAAGATCTTTGCGATCTAGAAGTTGAGCTTGGCGCCAATCTGAATGATGCGCGGTTCGTGTGCTGTAGTGACCTGTCCGAAGTTGCCGTCTTCCAGAGAAGAGTCGACACTAGCGAAGTTGGTGTGGTTGAACGCGTTGAAGTACTCACCGCGCAGTTGGAATCTGAGGTGCTCGCCCAGGTTGACATTCTTCATGGTTGCAATGTCCCATTTTTGCACGCCGGGTCCAAGCAGCGACCCATAGCGTTCGGTGCCGAAGCCTCCGCTTGCCGGCGTGAAGGATGAGGTTGAGAACCATTGCGCCCTGGTTTTGATCTTCTTGATCGAGCCAGTCTGATTCGGACGCATTCCGATGTCTCCGTTCTGTTTCATCCCCAACCCATTGGGACCGACAGATGCAAAGGGATCTACCTGCTGGGTTACGGTGAACGAGGAGCCAGAGACAAAGGATGAAACGCCGGAGATTTCCCAACCGCCAAGGACGTGTCCTTCCAAGCCATGCTGCGCTTTGAAGAACGGCACTTCGTAGATGTAGTTGACCTCAAGGATCTGCGGCGTGTTCGTCGATGCCGGACCGTAATCCATTTTGAAGTCGTAGCTGTTGGTGGCTGAAGTGCCGCGATCGTTGGAGTTCGTAGTCAGGTCCTTTGACCACGTGTACGCTACGCCCAGGGTCAAACCGCGCGAGGAGCGATGGCTGATCGAGACTTGCAGCGAGTTGTAGTTGTTGGTGAAGAGGGGAGCTCTGTCATGCATGTAGCCATACCCCAGGTAGGGACGGATTGCGTTGACATCCGCTTTTGGATTGGCGGTTCTGGCAGCCACCGTGGGCTGATTCATATCGAACTCACCGAGCAGATGGCGAGCCACATTACCCACATAGGCTACCTCGAGGGTTGTAGTGGGCAGGAGCTGGCGCTGCACGGATAGGTTGAAATTGGCGTAGTTAGGAGCCTTGAACGTGGGAGTTCCGGTTACGGTCAGTGCGTTGGGACCATAAGAAATGGCATTCGCACCGGATGGGCTGTCAAACGCAGTGTTGTTGATTGTCGTCGTCTGCAAGAGCGGCGGATCCTGGAAGGCATTCTGCTCCCAGATGCCGTTCAGGAGGCGATCGTAGAAGATGCCGAAGCCGCCGCGGATGGAGGTGACTCCACGACCATCGGGGTTGTAGGCAAAGCCGAGACGCGGCCCGAAGTTGGTGTTTTTGTTGGGATTGATGCCGTTTCCATAGGGAGAGCAAGTTACCTGCGAAGATATGGCTTGCGCAGCGGAGCATGCCCCGCCCTTGGGGAAGATAATTCCATTGGCATAAGTGGCCGGGATAAGGCTGGTCAGGAGTGGGTTGAAGTTTCCGGTCGACGGGTCGATGACAGGCGCCTTCGATGCGCTATACAGCAACGGATCGAAGTTGTTCAAGGTGTTCCGCACGTCCGAGGGCGAAGGGAAAGCGCTCCAGCGGATACCGAGGTTGATGGTCAGTTTCTTGTTCAGCTTCCAGTCATCCTGCACGTATGCTTCGCTGTTGATGTAGTGAAGGTCGGGGATGATGTCGCGGCTGCCCTGGGAGTAGGTCAGCACGTTGCCAAGCAGAAAATCGCCCCAAGTGTTGAAAGAGAAGCCAGGGCCGCCAGAGACGGCGTTCTCCGTCTTGATCATCTGTTGGAACTCGAATCCCGTGCGAACGGTGTGTTTGCCGAGAGTGATGGCAAGGTTGTCAAAGTAGGTGCGGTCCAAGTTGCGTTCTTTCCACGGAGCGGAACCCGGCGAGAATCCCTGAACCCCAGTGATCGAAACGGTGGGGACGCGCCCGTAGGGGTCTTTATAGGCCCAATTGTTTGTAAGGGCGCTGTTCACTGTGGGCGAGGTGGCAAATTGCCCGCTTGCGATTGTCGAATTGTATGTACCCTGAGCGTAGACGAACTCAACTTCATTGACGATCTTGGGCGAGATGCTCCATGTCAGGTTCCCCACGACGTTCTTGCCGGGTGAATCCACCAAAGTATTCACTAGGCCAGGGTAGTTGGCTCCTGCCCAAAGACCCATGGGGGCATTCACGGGCATGTCGTCGTTCATGCCGCGCGCATAGAAGTGTACTTTCTCGTTGAAGTAGTGATCGACTCGGACGATGTCCTCATGCAAGTCGTTCTTCGCGGAATAAGAGAAAGCATAGTTTCCGCCGCTATTGGCTGGGAACTTGTCGAAGACGTTGGTCAAATAGACCTTGGAGTTCGAGCTGTAGCATGTGGGATCGATGGTTCCCTGCCCACTCCCATCGGCGTTGCGAGTAAAAGTCTCGCAACTGGCTGGCTTACCCGCGGGCACAGCTGGCGGAGCGATCAACGGATCCCCTGCTTTCGCCGGAGCCGGGACCGTGAATCCGCCGGCGAGTTCGCTCGCGCTCGCAACCGCCATACTTTGGCTCCCCGGCGCAGTGTCCTTTTTCCATTCCTCGGACCAGAAGAAGAAGGTCTTTTTCTTGTCCGTGTTATACGCTTTGGGGATGAAAATCGGCCCGCCTATCGTAAAGCCATAATCGTTATAGTGGTAAACGTTGCGCGGAGTGAATGGCGTCTGGATCTTGTTGAAGTAAGCGTTGGCGTCCAGAGCCGTGTTACGGACGAACTCGTACGCGTCGCCATGGAAAGCGCTGGTACCGTTCTTGGTGGCCACCAGAATCTGGCCGCCGCCCGAGCGCCCGTATCCTGCGTCGTAGCTGCCCCTCTGCAGGGTGAACTCCTGGATCGCGTCGATGCTGGGCTCATTGGTAATGGTTCCGTTGGAGCCGCTGTCATTGATGTCGGCCCCGTCCACCGTCCAGTTGTTGGCGGTCGTGCGCGCTCCGTTGATGGCAAGAGCTGTGGCCCCCGCCGAAACATCGTCGCCCAACCCGTTGACCACGCCTGGCTGCAAGGTGACCAACTGCTCGAAGCTGCGACTGCTCAGCTCCAGCTCCCGCACCTGGACTCCTGAGATGGTGCCGGCCTGGGCGCTGCTCTCCGTGTCGATCGAAACCGGGTTATCGTCCACAGTGACTGTCGTGGTGACGGAACCCGCCTTGAGTTGAACATTAAATGAGTGCTTTTCCGCTACATCCAAAACGATATTCTTGCCGCTGAAGGTCTCGAATCCCCCGACAACGACTTTTACGGAATATGTTCCGGCAGTGAGGTTCGTGGCCTTGTAGTAACCCGAGGCATCGGATTCCACCACGCGCGCTGTTCCGTTCACGCCATTGAGCGTGATCGTGACGGTGGCATTCGGAATTACGGCGCCGCTGGTATCGGTGACAGTGCCGCTGAGAGTGGCTGCGAGCTCTTGCGCGCGCGAACTCAAAGGACACAACAGAAGCAGTATCGTCAACAGCCCCAGAAGCCATCCACACCGGCTTGTCGAGCTCTTGCTTTGGGCAGAGCGATCAGAAGCTCGACATAGAGAGTGGGATGAAAACGATGGGTTGAAAACCCGATTTACATCAGTCATTGCTCTCGCACCTTTCTTTTTTTGAATTCCTGTGATGTCCATACGCAGGCGCGTATCGACGGGTGGCTTTGGAGGATTGAGTTTCACCCTGGGATATTCAGGAAAAGCAGTGGAACGAAGCAGTCGATCTGCTAAGGCGACGTGCCTCCCAAATAAGACATGACGTTGCAGAACCAGGACTCAAAATGGAGGCCACTGTTTCGTCATTGCGCCCTTGACGGCCCGTTCGGGCAGACACCCTTGGGCTCTTGGTCGCCGCGATCGATGCACTCTTCGGTGTCCTGATCGTCTTGCGGCGACTAAAGGGACGACTTGTGTTGACAAGAACAATAGGACGGCGAGCGACAGAATACAAGCGAAAAATGAACAAATGAGCTCAAAATGATCACAATTTCGAGAACGATCAGTTCAGACGCCTTGGCAGGCCGACTGCCAAGAGACCGAGATTCCTCGGAGAATCTCGTTGAAAAACTGATTTACCTGGCTAGGGAAGAGTTCAAGCGCGGATAATTCGGATGCCCTGCCGCTCGAAGGGAGCGAGGGCTTCGGAAGCGGCCCCCGAGCTGGTGATCAGGGTGTGAATCGCATTGCTCGGGCAAATGAAGGCTGGACCTACATGCCCCAGCTTGCTTGAGTCGGCGACCACAATCACCTGCTTCGATTGCTTCAACATCTTGCGGTAGACGAGTGCCTCATCCGTTTCGAGCGATGTGGCTCCTCGTTCGGCATCCAGGCCGGTCACGCTGAGGAACACCTTGTCCATGTAGACGTTATCGAGGAACGAGAGCGCGGCGTCTCCGGTAAGCGAGAACGACCATGCCCAGGGAACCACACCACCGGTCAGATAGGTGCGGATTCCGGGCTGATTGCACAGCTCCATGCCAATATTGATGGCATTGGTGATGATCTGAATCTTTTCGCGATGGCGCAAGCTGCGGCCGACGTGGGTGGTGGTGGTTCCCGCGGTCAGGCCGACTGTCTCATTGGCCTGCACCAACTCTGCCGCGGCCAGGCCGATGCGGCGCTTTTCGCCCGCGAATCGTTGTTCGCGGGCCAGGAATGAGCTGTCGTAGCGGAATGGCTCGTAGAGCAGTGGCTCCACCAGCGTTGCTCCGCCGTGGGTGCGACGGATCAGTCCCCGATTTTCGAGGCGAGCCAGATCGCGGCGAATGCTGGGCGCCGAAGAACCGGCTACATCGAGAATCTCCTCGATGCTCGCGGTGCCGACGCGCAGAAGGAACTTGACGATTTGTTCCGAGCGCAGACTGAGTGTGTCCGACATGACGGACTGATTCTACACGGGTCGTGCAAATGTTGAGGAGTATCGTTCAAGTTTCTGCGTTTTGGCCGGGCTGCAGCCGGCAAAATTTCGATCCGTTGATCAAATTGCCGCTGTATGATCGTCACTGTCTGCCCCGTCTGCATTTTTGCGCTTTCTGCCATAACTGCGGTTCACATCTGGTCCAGGAGGGTTACCCCGATGAATACAAGCGCATTGACTGCCAAATGTGCCTTTGGCTCCGCATATGGACTTCCACGGAGAAGCGTTTTGCTTTCGCTACTTCTTGCCCTCTTCTGTTTACCTTCGTCCGGCTCACTTTGGTGCCAGGATGTGGGCGAGGCGGTACCTCTGAAGCTGATGCCCCTGCCGCGCTCGACAGAAATGGGTGCAGGACATTTGTCCCTCGACGCGCATTTCAAGGCTGGGTTTGCGGGCGACCATGATGCGCGCCTGGATGCGGCTTTGGCCAGGATGATCGCGCGCTTGGACCGGCAGTGCGGAGAGATACGCCGTTCGCAATATGCTGGCGGATCCGGCGGGTCCCAGGTGCTGACCCTGAAAGTTGCCACGCCGGGCGGCGCCGTGCAGAGCGTAGATGAGAACGAAAGTTACCAGTTGATGATC
>OCZT010005747.1_pt1 | contig 12337 bp, 10 predicted proteins | sample 1539031 | NCBI WGS metagenome assembly OCZT01 (sample SAMEA3539308, study PRJEB22396) | soil metagenome | biome: tundra; feature: field; material: soil | place: USA | collected 2010-05 | depth 0.15 m
GATAACGAGCACGCCTTCTTGGAGGGTGTTGAAAATCTCGTCGAACACGCCGCGCTCGCGCGCGAGCCGCTGCACGAGGTTGGCGAGGTTGACCGAGTCGAGCGCGTCGATCCGCCCGAGCACACGGTCGAGCGAGGAATGTTTCTTGCCGGCCATTGCGCGTGGTTGTGGACGAGCGCCCGCGCGCGGTCAACGACGCGCCTCAGCCGCCGTCCGCGAGAAAATCCATCTGCGCCGGGTCAGTGCGCCCGGCGAACAGCTTCCGCAGAAACATCCCCCGGTGCTGCACACAGCGGCCGAGCCGCAGCACAGCCTCGCGGTGTTCCTCGGTGCCGTAGCCCTTGTGCTGCGCGAATCCGTAGCCGGGGTGCTTCGCTTCGAGTTCGTTCATCAGCCGGTCGCGCGTCACCTTCGCGATAATCGACGCCATGGCGATGCACAGCGAGCGCGCGTCGCCTTTCACGATGCCCGTGTGCGGATAGGGAAAGTGGCGCAACGCGAGCCCGTCGACGAGCACGCGGCACGACACGGTCGGCTGGAACTTTGCCACATCCTCCGGCGAAGCAAACAGGTCGGGCTCGGTCTTCTGCTCAAACGCATCGGGCGCATAGATTCCCTCGAGCGCGCGGCGCATGGCGAGCTTGGTCGCACCAAGGATGTTGAGCCGCTCGATTTCATCGACGTCGGCGACGCCGAAGTGCGCGCGGATCTGTCCTTGCGCGGCGAGCGTCTCGAACTCGAGCCACAACTCGTCGCGCTCCGCTGCGGTGAGCTGTTTTGAGTCGTTCACCCGCCCTGCCTTCACGACCGCCCAGCGGCCCTCGAGAAATTCCTTCGTTACCAGCACCGCGCCCGCCACCACCGGCCCCGCCAGCGCGCCGCGCCCGGCTTCGTCGACCCCAATCAACTCGGCCACGCCCTCAATCTGCCTGAGGTCAAACCCGCGAAGCTGGCGACGTTTGGGCATGGCCCGGCAAACTCACTCCCATTCGACGCGCTCTTTCGGCTCCGGCAGCGGCAGTTCGTCGAGTTTGCCCGCAGCCTTCACGACCTCGTAGGCCGTGCGGAAGTGAAGTTTCGCAAACTCACCCAGCGCACGCGCGCCAAATTTCTGGATGATCTGGTGCGCCTGCTCCTTCACCAGCGGGCCGGCGCCTTTCTGGAGCTTCGCGCCAAATTTTTTCGAGAGCAGGTGCATCTGCCGCACGAACTCCGCCCGCGCGACGATCGACGCCGCGGCGACGACCGGGTCTTCCTCCGCCTTCGTCCGCATCGCGAGATCGAAGTCTTTTACTTTTTTCTTCGCCAGCTCGCGCTGCACCAGCGGTGCTTTGCTGAACTGATCCAGCAGCCCGCGCGGCACGTGTTTCACGGTGAGCGCTTGCTCGAGTGCCGTGGCGTGCTGCCACGCGAGCAACCGGTTGAGATTGGCGCCGGGGCGCGACATCAGGTCGTTGTATTTCGGCATCCCGCAAAAGCAGACGCGCGCGACTGCGCCCTTTGTCCGGCGGATGAGCCGGTCGAGTTCCATAATGCGTGTCTCGGTGATTTTTTTGGAGTCCTGCACACCGGCCTTCCGCCATTCATCGATGGCGGGTTTGTCGGCGATGACGGTCGCCGCGATCACCGGGCCGAAAAAATCACCCTTGCCGCTCTCGTCGAGGCCGGCGTGGGGTTCGAACCAGTCCGGATGGAGCACCTCGTCGTAGCCGAGTTTTGCAGCGCCGGTGATTTCGGGCTCGAGCACGTCGCGCACGAAGTCCTCGGTGCCCTTGCCGGCGACGACAACCTTGCCGCTGGTGTAGGCGCTCACGTTGACCTTGAGGTGGTCGGCTTTGTAGGCGAAATGTGTGTAGCCGACCTCGAACGGCGTCCAGCCTCGCGCCTCGAGGAGCGCGCCGAGTTTTTTCATTTGCGCGTCGTCGAGCTTGGCGGTGTAGGAGGCGAGAACTTTGGGTTTTTCCTCGGCAGAGTCGCTGCGCTTCGGCATGGGAGAACGAATAGGCACAAAAACTCCCCCGATGGCACGAAAAACTTCAGCCGCCGTAAAACTCGCCGCCCGCCGCGCGGGGTTCTCCGCGGCGTTGCTTGGCTGGTATCGCGCCAATGCGCGGTCGCTGCCGTGGCGAAACGCACCGTCGCTCTACAAGACGATCGTAAGCGAGTTCATGCTCCAGCAAACGCAGGTGAAGACCGTCCTGCCCTACTTTGCGCGCTGGCTCGAGGCGCTGCCGGACTTCGCCATGCTCGCCGCCGCCCCGGAGTCGCGCGTGCTGAAACTCTGGGAAGGCCTTGGCTATTACTCGCGCGCGCGCAACCTGCACAAACTCGCCAGACAACTCGTCGCGCGGCCGGGGCCACGGCGCACGCCGGCTGAGTGGCGCGAGCTGCCGGGCGTCGGCCCTTACACGGCGGCGGCAATTGCGAGCATTTCATTTGGCGAGCCGGCGGCGTGTGTGGATGGAAACGTCGTCCGCATCCTTGCACGGCTCACGGCCGACGCCACGGCGTTTCGCGATTCCGCCACCGCTGCGAAGCACTTCACGCCGCTCGCCGGGCGGCTGCTGCCTGCGGCTAATCCCGGCGACCACAACCAGGCGATGATGGAACTCGGCGCCACGGTGTGCCTCCGCCAAAATCCGCACTGCCTCACCTGTCCCGTTTGCCGGTATTGTGCGGCGGCGCGAAGCGGCGAGCCGGGAAATTTTCCGCGGTTCGCGCCAAAGAAAATTGAACACCGCACCGTAACGCGCGTGTGGTGCGTGCGGCGCGGCGCACTATTGCTGCACAAGGCCCACGCCGGCGCGCGCCGGTTCGCCAACATCCATGAGTTACCGACCGTCGTGCAAGCCAGCTTCGATCCGGCGACAGTTGCGCGCGGCCAACTCCTCGCCAACAAGCACCGCACGATCACGCGTTTTCGAATTACCGAGTCGATTTTCGCCGTGGCGGCCCCACGCGGAAACCCGTCTTCCGAGCTGACATGGGTGCCGCTCACGAACCTCGACTCCATCACGCTGTCCGGCCCACACCGGCGGTGGGTGACGGAGATTTTGGCCCGACGCGCCTGACTCAGATCAACGCTTCCACGCGCTGTTTTGACGCCCGCACATCGTCCACCGTGGCGCGCGGGCCGAGCTCAATCGTGAGCAGGTGCTCGGGTCGCCAGAATTGGCTCACCATTTTGAAATCGACGTGTCCTGCGCCCATGGCTTGGTGATCCTGGCCTTTGGCATCGACGTCGTGGAGATGAAAACCCAGCAGGCGGGGCGCGAGTTTTGTGAGGTGCTCGCGGTGGTTGAGCAGGCCCATGCCCTCTTTGATGTCGGCATGGCCGGTGTCATGCCAGTAGCCGACCGGCGCGTCGGCGGGCAGGACGGCGAGGAAGTCGGACCAGTCGGCATCGAGTGGCAGTTCATCGAATTTCTCGCGGTTCTCGAACGCAAGCGTGACCCCCTTCTGCTTCGCATAGTCGAAAACCTCGTTCACACTGGCCTTGGTCTGCTCCCAGAATGGACCCATGTGCTTGCGCAACTTGGCGAGCGATTTCGCGAGCAGCGCTTGGTAGGCTTTGTCTTCGGGCGCGCGCCCGGCATCCGGGTGATCGCGCAGATAGTGGCGGAGATTACGCGCCGGGTTGAACCAGAAAAAGGTCACGCTCCCGAGATGACACACGAGCACGCGCGCCTTCACTTGGACCGCGAAATCGAGCGAGCGCTTCGTATGCCGCACCCATTGGTCGTGTTCGCGGAATTCACGCACCGACGGTTCGAAAAGGTTCGGCGCAGCCTGCACCACGCCGGTCGGCAGCGGGCAGAAGTTGTGGGTGGTCGCGACTTTCACCACGCCTTCCTCGACCGCTTGGAGGAGTCCCGGCACGAGCGTGATGCGGATGCCGTGACTGAGTTCCACATTTTCGAAACCGAGAGCGGCCATCTCTTGCAGCATCGCGTAGCCATCCGTGTGGCGGTGCGAGCTCCAACTGGTGGAAAGGGAGAGGGTTGGCTTCACGCTTGAAACGGCGATAGAGGATGCGGCGCACGGACAAGTTGCACGCGGAAAAACTACCCAAAAGAAAAAACCGCGCGACCGTTTATCCGGCAGCGCGGTGAAAAGTAGGGCGGCGATGCGGCCGCGGAGGCTCGCTTATTCCGCGTAGCGGCGGCGCAGCATCTGGGTGAAGGCCTGGACCTTGTCCTTGCGGCGGCGGCGTTCGCAGGGCTTCTCGTAGTAACGCTTTGCGCGGGTGCCTTTGATGATGTTCTCGCGGTCGAGCTTCTTCTTCATGCGGCGGAGCGCACGGTCGATGGGCTCGTTCTTACGGATCTTGATTTCGATGGACATGTGGTCGGACGTGGTGGTGAAAAGGAAAGCCGGGTAATAGGCCACCGCGCCACGGGGCCGTCAATGGCTTTTTTCCCGCCTTGCGCACCACGCGCGATGGGCTTGTTTGAACCTCGCCGTGCCTGCAACCGACAAAAATTTCGTCCACCTCCACGTCCATTCCGACTACAGCCTGCTCGACGGCTGCTGCCGGATCGACCGGTTGACGGAGCGCGCGGTCGAGCTGGGCATGTCAGCCATCGCCCTCACTGACCATGGCAATCTCTACGGCGCGATCGAGTTCTACACCCAGGCCAGGGAGAAAAACCTCAAGCCGATCCTTGGCTGCGAACTCTACCTCGTCGAAACCTCCCGCCTCGAACGCCAGGGCCGCTCCGACGAGGGCAAGACCATCTTTCACCTCGGCCTGCTCGCGAAGAACCTCACCGGCTACCAAAACCTCCTGAAGCTCGTCTCGGACGCCCACCTCAAGGGCTTCTACTACAAACCGCGCACCGACTTCGAGACGCTTGCGAAACACGCCGCCGGCCTCATCGGTTTCACCGGTTGCCTCGCGTCGCTCGTGCCGCAGCGCCTGCTCGCGGGCAACTACGACGAGGCGCGCAAGGCCTGCGCTCGCTTCGTCGACATCTTTGGCCGCGAGAATTATTTCGTGGAAATTCAGGACCATGGCATCGCCGCGCAACGCCAGATCATCCCCGGCCTGCTCAAGCTCGCCGAGGAGTTCCGGCTAAAAATCATCTGCACGAACGACGTTCACTACGTCCGCGAGACTGATTTCGGCCCGCACGATGCGATGCTTTGCATCCAGACCGGCGCGAAAATCGAGGATGAGAAGCGGATGCGTTTCGAGGGCCACCAATTCTATCTTAAGTCGCGCGACGAGATGGCGCGGCTCTTCGCCGAGGTGCCCGAGTCCGTGACGAACACCCAGCTGGTCGCCGAGATGTGCGACCTGAAAATAGATTTCCCGAAGGGCAGTGACCGTTACCCCAAATTCCCGCTCCCGCTCGAGGTTTCATCGAAGACCGACCGCGCCGGTTACCTGCGCGAGTTGTGCATCGCTGGCCTGCGCACGCGCTACGGCGTCGACCACGACGCGCCGGAAAAATCCCGCGACCCCACGCTCGCACAGACGCTTGTCGAGCGCCTCGACTACGAACTCTCGATCATCAACTCCACCGGGTTCATCGACTACTTTCTCGTCGTCTGGGATTTTATCCACTGGGCCAAGGAGCACGGCATCCCCGTCGGCCCCGGCCGCGGTTCGGGCGCCGGCTGCCTCGTTGCCTACGTGCTCGGCATCACGAACCTCGACCCGCTCCGCTTCAAACTGCTTTTTGAGCGGTTCCTGAACCCCGAGCGCGTCTCGCCACCGGACTTTGACATCGATTTCTGCATGCGCCGCCGCGGCGAGGTCATCGACTACGTCCGCCAAAAATACGGCAAGGACTGCGTCGCCAACATCATCACCTACGGCACGCTCGGCGCGAAGATGGTCATCCGCGACGTCTCGCGCGTTCACAACCTCCCCTACGCCGACGCCGACCGTCTCGCGAAGATGATTCCCGACGAGTTGAACATGACGCTCGAGATCGCGCTCGAAAAATCCGCCGAGCTCCGGGACGAGGTTGCGAAAAATCCCGTCGCGAAAAAAATCATGGACCAGGCGCGTGTCCTCGAAGGCATGGTGCGCAATACGGGCAAGCACGCGGCCGGCATCATCATCACCGACCGGCCGCTCGACGAATTCGTCCCGCTTACCGAGCAGGAAGGCGACGTAACGGTGCAGTTCGACATGAACGCCGTCGGCAAGCTCGGCCTGCTCAAGATGGATTTCCTCGGCCTCAAGACGCTCACCGTCATCGCCGACGCTGTGGACAATATCCGCCGCACCGCCGACCCAGCGTTCGACATCGAGAAAATCCCGCTTGAAGACACCAAGACGTTCGCGCTGCTAAACTCCGGCCGCACCACCGGCGTGTTCCAGCTCGAGTCCGGCGGCATGCAAAACCTCTGCCGCCAGATTGGTCTCTCCACCATCGACGAGATCGTGGCGCTCATCGCGTTGTTCCGCCCGGGCCCGATGGAATGGATCCCCGATTACATTCGCGGGAAAAAGGATCCGAGCACCGTCCGATTCCCCCACCCGCTCCTCGAGGAAGTCTGCCGCGAAACCTACGGCGTGATGGTTTATCAGGAGCAGGTCATGGAAGCCGCCAAAGTCATCGCCGGCTACACGCTCGGCGGCGCCGACATGCTTCGCCGCGCGATGGGCAAGAAGGACAAGGAGGCGATGGCTGACGAACGGGTAAAGTTCATCGAGGGCGCGAAACGCGTAAACAACATCGACGAGCGAACCTCCGACGCGATCTTTGACATCCTCAATAAATTCGCGGGCTACGGTTTCAACAAATCCCACTCCGCCGCCTACGCCGTCCTCAGCTACCAGACCGGCTACCTCAAGGCGAACTACCCCGTGCAGTTCATGGCCGCGATGCTCAGTTCCGAACTCGGCAACTCCGAAAAAGTCGCCCATTTCATCGCCGAGTGCGAAGCCATGGGCCTCACCGTCCTCGGCCCCGATGTGAACGAGTCGCGCGAGATGTTCACGCCGGTTTTGTCGGCCTTCGCCGACAAAACCGCCCTGCGAAGCCTTGGCGAAGCAGGGCCGCAACCCGCATCCGCCCAAGCAACGATCCGCTTCGGCCTCGCCGGCGTGAAGGGCGTCGGCGAACTCGCCGCGCAGAAAATCATCGAGGAACGCGAGAAGAACGGCCCCTACGCCGACTTCGCCGACTTCGCGAAACGCGTCGACGGCCGCGCCATCAACAAACGCGTGCTCGAGCACCTCGTGAAAACAGGCGCGTTCGATTTCAGCGGCGCGCCGCGCAAGCAGCTTTTCGACGGCATCGACGCCGCCCTCGCCGGCGCCGCATCCGCCGCCCGCGACAAAGCCGCCGGCCAGCACAGTTTCCTCGACATGCTCGCCGAGGACGCCCCACCGAAAGACGGCCCTAAAGTTCCTGCGGTGCGTAATGGCACGCGTGCCTTCACCGAAGATTTTTCCGCCCCCGACCGTCTCGCCTTCGAGAAGGAGTTGCTCGGTTTCTACATCTCCGGCCACCCGATGAACGGTTACCTCGGTCTCGCCGACGCCATCGACACATTTGCCGTCGCCGAGTTGTTGCAGCAGTCCGACCGCGCCGAGTTCCGCCTCTGCGGCATCGCGGGCAACCTCACGAAGAAGCTCTCGAAAAAGGACAACCGCCCGTGGGTCGCGTTCACGCTCGCGACGAAAAGCGCCACCGTCGCGCTCAACATGTTCGCTGACGCCTACGCCGCCTACGGCACCGTGCTCGCCGAAAACGCGCTCGTGCTCGTGCAAGGCAACATCCTTGTCGGACCCGACGGCGCGCGCATCAACGTGAAGGAGTGCTACCCACTCGATGCGTTCGTGAGCGGCGCCGTGCGCAAAGTCACGTGGCTCCTCCACCCCGCGCATCGGGAACTGCCCGCGTTCCTCCGCCTGCTGCGCGACACGCTCAACACCCAGGTCGGCGACACACGCGTGGAGTTCGCCTTCGTGTTCGATGACCGCGTCGCCCCCATCGCCGAGGCGAGCACCGCGCTCGCGTGGAAACTCAACGCGCCCACCTTCCAGCAACTCCGCGCCCACCCGGCCGTCGCCGGCGTGCAGCTCGAAACCAAGCGCCTCGAGCTGAAGCAAGACCGCCGCTGGTCGAAGCGCGCGTAACGTCAGGCCGGGCAGGCCATTGTCGCTTTGGGGCCGAGATATTGCGGAGCGGGCCATTGCCTCAGACGAAGATTGCCCCTCAGCCATGCCGATCCATTTTGGCTGATTCCATGGCAACCGCATCTCTTGAACGTTCTGTCCAAAGCTGGATGCGGGTGTCGCTGTTTGTCGGTCTCGGGGTCCTCGCTCTTAAGATCACAGCCTACGTGCTGTCCCACTCCCAAGCCCTCCTCGCCGACGTGGCCGAATCCGTAGTCCATCAGCTCGCGGTCGGAGTGGCGACCTACCTCGCCTACCTCCAGTTGCAGCCGGCCGACCGGACCCATCCGCACGGCCATGGGAAGTTCGGCTTCATTTCGAGCGGGCTCGAGGGTAGTCTGATTTTGGTGACCGGCCTGGTCATCCTGCTGAGTTCAATCACCCACCTCAGTCACCCCGCTCCCGTCGAAGTAGGGCTGCTCAGCATGACGCTCGTAGCCGCCACGCTCCTGATCAACGGAGCACTGGGCTTCGCCTTGATTCGCCACGGCAAAAAGGCGAAGAGTCTCCTCCTGGAGGCGAATGGCCACCATGTTTTCACGGACTCGTGGACCAGTCTGGGCGCGCTGGCCGCCATGCTGCTGGTGAAATTCACGGGGAATCCACTCATGGATGCCCTCTGCAGCTGCGCCATTGCCCTCATCATCGTTTACTCGGGGAGCACGATTACCTGGCGCGCCTTCCACGGACTCACCGATGGAGTTGACCCGGCGGAAGCGGAGACGATTTCCGGCAAACTCGCTGAGCTTGTGCTCCGCCAGGAAGGCCGGGTGCATGATATCCAAATTCGCCACGACTCGCTTGTCATCTGGGTCCAAGCCCATGTCACCTTCGCCCGCGACGAGACCCTTGGCCAAGTCCACGATCGGCTCACCGCCATCGAAACCGCCATGCGCGGACATTTTCCGGAGGTCCGGACCCTGCTGCACCCTGAGCCCGACGACGCCCCGCCGCATGAATGAACCCTGGCGGCGGAGAAGAACGCGCTGCCGTCCTTTTCCTCTCTCCTGCCCGCGAAGAGCGCACCTCGCATTCTGGTTCTCTTTTTCGTGTTTTTAGTGTGTTTCGTGGTTCTTACATGCCCGACCAAGCCACGCTCAACCACGCCGCGCAGATTCTCGCCGCCGTCGCCAGCGGCGAGCGCGCCGACACCGCGCTGCGGTTCTACTTCGAAAGCCACCGCTACCTCCAGCCGCCGGCGAAGCGCGTCATCAGCCACACGGTCTTCGTTTATTTCCGCTGGCTAACCTGGCTCGATCCGAAGGCGTCGCCGCAAAAACGCCTCGAGGAGGCCGTCGAGCTGCACGAGCGCTTCACCGCCAACCCGAAATCCATCAAGGCCGAGACGCTCGCGGTGCGCGCCGTGCCCACGTGGCTGTGGACGGAACTCGATCTTTCCGCCGAGGCGAGGGCCGACTACCTCCGCCAACTCCAGCGCGATCCCGCGCTGTGGCTCCGCGCACGACCGGGACAACGCGATGCGCTCGCGAAATCGCTATTTGCCTGCGAGCCGAGCGACCGCGCGCCCGATGCGCTGCGTTTCACGGGCACGCAGGACTTGTTCAAGACCGAACAATTTCGCACCGGCGAATTCGAAATCCAGGACCTCGCCTCACAACTCGTGGGTGTCGCCGCCGCGCCGAAGCCCGGCGAGAACTGGTGGGACGCCTGCTCCGGCGAAGGCGGCAAGACGCTGCACCTCGCCGACCTCATGGCCAACAAAGGCGTCGTCTGGGCCACCGACCGCAACGCCCGGCGGCTCGATACGCTCAAACGCCGCGCTGCGCGCGCAAAACTGTTCAACTACCGCACCGCGCTCTGGGACGGCTCCGCGAAACTCCCGACGAAAACCAAATTCGCCGGTATTCTCCTCGACGCCCCGTGCAGCGGCGTCGGCACGTGGCAGCGCAACCCGCACGCGCGTTGGACGACCACGCCCGACGACGTGCGCGAACTCGCCGCCATACAACTCGCGTTGCTCAACCACCTCGTCGGTTCGCTCAAGCCCGGCGGCCGGCTGATCTACGCCGTCTGCACGCTCACACGCAGCGAAACGACCGCAGTTGCCGACGCCTTCAGTGTCGCGCATCCGGAACTCGAGCCGCTACCCATCCTTGGCGACGCGACGCGCGTGACGCTCTGGCCGCACGATCTCAACGCCAACGGCATGTTCCTCGCCGCGTGGACGCGAAAAAAATAACCACCGCCACGGTCCGGGCGGATTTCAATGATCCGCTTGCCGTCACCCATTACGCGCGGGCGGCGCACTTTCTCGGCCTGTGGGAATCCGAGCGCATCCTGATCGAGCGCTTCTTCACCGACAAATCCGCCCCGCTCCTCGAAGCTGGTTGCGGCGCTGGCCGCGCGACGCTCGGGCTGTGGCACCAAGGTTACACGAACCTCACCGCTTTCGATTTTGCCACGGAATTGGTCGAGCAAGCGCGTTTCCTCGCCGAGGAACGCGGCGCCGGGGCGATTCGATTCCTCGTGGCCGACGCCACCGACCTCCAAAAGTGTCATCTATTAAATGACACTTTATTTTCCGGCGCGTTGTTTCTGTTCAACGGCCTCATGCAAATCCCCGGACGCGAGAACCGCCGGACGGCGCTGCGCGAGCTGCATCGCGCCTGCGCGCCCGGTGCCCGGCTGCTCATCTCGACGCACGACCGGGACTTTTCGCCGGCGGAGCGCGCGATGTGGCGGCTCGAGGCCGCGCGCTGGGTGCGCGGCGAGCAGGACGCGCGACTCCTCGAGTTTGGCGATCGTTATTTTGAGGACGAGGTCGGGCGCACGTTCATGCACCTGCCCGACCGCGGGGAGGTGCTCGGCGATCTCGCGGCCACGGGCTGGACGCACGAGTTCGATGCGATGCGCAAGGATCTCGCGCAGGAGTCGCAAGCCGTGCGGGAGTTTTCCGACGAGTGCCGTTTCTGGGTCGCGAGAAAGCCATAGAATATTCATTGAGGCCGGCTACCTACGCGAATGAAACGTAACCCTCTGGCAGTGCTCGCGCTCCTCGCCTTCGTTGCCTTCCCCCTCGCCGCAGCACCGAAATATCCCAGCATGGGAGCTGACATCTACGACACCAAAGCCGATGCGACCAAACAGATCGCCGACGCCCTCAAGAAGGCCGAGGTCGGCCACAGACGCGTCTTGCTGATGTTTGGCGCAAACTGGTGCATCTGGTGCCACCGGCTGCATGCGACATTTGAGCACGACGCTGTCATCGCAATGATGCTCGGCGAAAAATTCGAGGTCGTGCTGATCAACGTTAACACTAGAAACGGCCCAAAGCGAAACGCCGACGTGAACGAACGCTACGGCAATCCCATACCGCACGGTCTGCCGGTGCTGGTCGTGCTGGACGCCAGCGGTAAGCAACTCACGACCCAAGACACCGGCGAACTCGAAAGCGGTGACCAACACGACCCAAAGAAAGTCCTGGCTTTCCTCGAGCGTTGGACGCCGAAATCGAACTGAGTAGCGGCACCGCCCGTTGCCATCTAATACCCCTCCCAACCGGCGTTGTGTCAGAAGCGCGATGCGCAGAATCCGGTCTGCACGGACAGCCCGACACGGCTCGCCAGCTTGTCGTGTTAATGGATGTCTGCCGCGTAGCCGCGTGTCGCACTCCAGTTTTTCGCGAAGAACAGCGTGCCCGCACCGCCGAGTTGGATGCCGCGTCCCTCGCCGTCGGTCACGTTCACGACCGTGGCTGCATGAAGTGGTTCGCGAACTGCCCCGCGATGGGCGTCGCGAAGCTTGCGCCCGGCGTGCAAATCCCAACGATTTTTACTCATGTTTGCCGAATTTGCCGACCGCACTTGGCTCTGGGGTGCCGCGGGATTATATCTCGCGGGCTTCCTGCTCGGCACCTGGTCGCTGCTGCGCACCGGCCGGCCCTCCGGCGCGCTGATCAACGGCCTGATCGCCGCCGGCTATGCGTTTCAGCTCGTCGGGCTCGGGCTCCGCGGCAAAGCGGTCGCCGGTTGCCCGCTCGGCAACACCTTCGAGATTTTTCAATTCACTGCGTGGTCGGCCATCACGCTTTACTTCATGATCGGCGTGACGTTCCGCTCCAGCATTCTTGGCTATTTCACTTCCTGTCTCGCCGCCGCGCTTACGCTCGTCTCGCTCGCCACGCCGGGCTGGGACGCCACCCGCCGCGCGCACATCTTCGGCAACAACACCCTCGTC
>OCZT010005748.1_pt1 | contig 12337 bp, 9 predicted proteins | sample 1539031 | NCBI WGS metagenome assembly OCZT01 (sample SAMEA3539308, study PRJEB22396) | soil metagenome | biome: tundra; feature: field; material: soil | place: USA | collected 2010-05 | depth 0.15 m
TACACTCTTTCCCTACACGACGCTCTTCCGATCTATGACGCTACTCCGGGCGCCCAGCAGTTCGCGCGCTTCACGATCACACCTACGAAATCCGAGGTCAGTGTCCGCGAGGTATCCAATGGGCGCGTTGATGACGATGGCGTCAAAGCTCGGCCGCTCGTCGAGTACCTGGCCGAAGGTCGGCACCAAGCGAGGTTCCTCGGCGGCAAAGGTCGCGCCACTTACCTTGGCGCTCGCCACGAGCCACTGACCCGCGCTGGGGGTCACGCCCGCGACTATTTTGTAGGGTAACTGCGGACCGCGTCGAGTGATCACCGGGTGAGCAGTCCCTTGGCCCTCATTTCAACAGACTCAATGGCGCGAGCCAACTCCTTGGGGTGCGCACTCGCGGCCAAGGCATCTTCGTAGGTCACCACGCCGTCCACTATCAATTGCGCCAGGCTGTTCTCGAGCATTTGCATGCCCTCCTTGGCGTTAGTGAACATTACGTTGCTCAACTGGTTGGAGCGACCCTCACGAATCAGGTTGCGAACCGGACTGGTCGCCACCAACACTTCAAATGCCGCCACGACCCCTCCGCCAATTTTGGGAATGAGTCGCTGCGCGAAAATAGCGGTGAGTGACGCGGCCAATTGCACGCGGGTCTGTTCTTGGCGCCAGGCCGGAAAGACGTCAATAATTCGGTCAATCGCCTGGGCCGCGTCGTTGGTGTGCAACGTTCCAAAGACGAGGTGGCCGGTCTCGGCCATCGTCAGAGCAATCTGAATTGAGTCGATGTCGCGCATCTCACCAATCAACATGACGTCGGGGTCTTCACGCAGCGCCGATCTCAACGCCCGCTGAAACGAAGGACTGTCGAGGCCAATCTCGCGCTGGGACACCGCCGACATCTTGTGATTGTGGACGTACTCCACCGGGTCTTCAATCGTCAAGATGTGCGCCGGGCGCGTTTCATTGACACGGTCAATGATGGAGGCCAAGGTCGTCGACTTACCCGACCCCGTCGGTCCAGTGACCAGAACAAATCCGCGGGGCTGGCGAGATACCATCTCGGCGGCCATCGGAAGTCCAAGTTCCTCGAAAGTAGGAATCCGAGAGGGAATCACCCGCAGAGCGAGGGCCATCGTGCCGCGTTGCGTGAAGACGCTACCGCGAACACGAGCGCGATCGTGCCAAGAAAAGGCAAAATCCACGTCTTGTTCAGTCTCGAAGATCTCGCGTTGGCCCTCGGTCAACAGCGGCCACGCAATATTTCTAATTTGCTGACCTGAAAGAGCTGGTGCGTTCTCGATCGGTGCAAGTCTTCCGTCGACCCGCACGCGAGGAGGTGAACCCCCTGACAGAAGCAAGTCCGATCCGCCCTGGTCCCAGAGAATTTGGAGCCAGGTTTCAATCGAAATGGATACGTCGATGTCCACGCGACAACTCCTGTTCATTCGTAGGAGTTGGGGTGCCCACGAAACTTCCGCGGGCACCCCAACCTAGTGCCACCTCAACTTCAAAGTGAGGTACATTGCCAAATAACTGCTAGCTGGTGGTCGTGGAGCTGCACGTCGATGAACCAGCCCACTTGGTCCAAGCCGGCAATAATCCGAATGCGGTGTCAGTAGCGGCAGCAGCGGGGGGCACAACGCCACCCTTGGCTTCCCACAGCGTTCCGAGCGTTGAAATTGCGAACACGTAGTGAGTGCTACTCGGGTACGACACTATGTATTTCGGCACCAAATTGCTCGCGGCCACTGGGGGACCCACAACCGGTGAGGTTGCTATTCCATTGACCACCTGAGCGCTGTAAGACGCCATAGCAGTCTCAAGAGTGGCCCCATCAGCTTGGCACGCCGAAACGACGCTAGATCCAGTAACTCCTCCGAGGGAGAAGACGACGACGGCAGCAAGGATGCCCAGCACGACGATGACGATCAGAAGTTCAATCAACGTGAAACCGTCGCTGTTCTCCTGTGCCGCCTTTTTCGCCTGGAGCTTCTTCAGGGTTGAAATCATAAATTTCTCATTTCATATTACGTTCCGACACGCGGAGACTTTGCGGGCGCAAGGTCATAAATAACGCTAACGCCGGGCTACCCGCTTAACAAGACAATATAGACACAACGACTATTTATCTAAGAAACTCCTCAGACTTCCGTGGCGCAAAATTCGCGACCCTGGCGAAGAAATTCTTACGACCAATGAGTCGATCTATATCCTGATCACGACACATTTTTTCAACTTGCAGTGATGCCATAGAAAAATCAAATGGCGTCCTTGGCAATTGCGTAACACTAGCCAAACTCAATTGGTTGACAACACTGTCAACATTGACTCAACCAGCTCACTTCACTAGGATTTCGCAGTTCGAATTGAAATCAGGTACTTCACGCACCGCAACAATACGTGTGCGATGCATTCGCGACGACGCGCTGGAAAAAAATCTGCCTACGGCGTGAACAGAATAGTAGAAGACGTGACACCCGTATAGGTAATTCCAGCTACCGAAGAAGAAGGACTTCCCACGGCAAAGGCGGCGTAGGGGTAATACGGCGTACCCTGGGTCAAGTTAGCGGTGCACGAGTATTTTACGTAGGGAGCAGTAGTGGCGTCGCCAGCACTCTGTGACTGTAATAACCCATTACAGAGGAAGTTCGTGCTCTGGTACACCGACAGCGTGCCCTGGGGAATCCCGTCGTTGATAACCCCCGTGACCGTGACGTTAAATCCAACCTGGCAAGTGCCGTTGGAACAGGAATTATCAGTCGCAGTTATCGTGGCGGAGGTCGCAACGGCGAAAATTATCGTCTGCTGCGTCGTCACCGAAAGGTAGTACGCATTTCCCGCGAGAGTCGCGCTCACCTGGCATGATCCACCCGTGCTACTCAACGTCGTACCTGAGATCGAACAGCCCGCGCTCGAGGTGGAATACGTGACGAGGCCCCCTGGATTTGAGCCACCCGTAATCGACAACTTCTGCGTCGTCGACGTCAGGGACGTGGCGCCAATTGTGATAGCGGATTGGCTCTTCTGCGAGAACGTCACGCTCGTGGCAGCAGAGCTGGTGACGACGTAGGAATTGTCAGCGGCCTTGGTCGCGGTCACGACGCACGTACCCGCACTGGCGGCACTGAGGGCGCCCCCGGCTATCGCGCATCCCGATGCGCTCCCACCGCTGTCGAGGGCGTAGGTGACGAGTCCACTCCCCGAGCCGCCGTTGGTGGAAAGGACCAGTGAATAAGACGAACCATTCGACGCGGCGCTAGTGGTCGCCAAGGTCAGGGCCGTCTGGGTATTCAACGCTATCGAAACGGTTTGCGTCACTTGGACGGCGGCTTGGTAATTAATACTCCCCGGGTCGTCAAAATAGATCGTGCAGGTGCCGCCCGACAAGAATTCGACAGTCCCACTCGTTATGGGGCAAGCAGCAGAACTCGTGATGACCACCGATTGGCCCGATGTCGCGGTGGCCGTCGGAATATACGCCCCACCCACTCGAGCAGACGCCGGCGGGTTGGACGTCACGGTAATCGCATTGGCCAACTGAGCCGCCGATGAACTCGACCAGTTGAAATAGTCAACCGTGACACCTTGTCCACAGTAGAGGTTGCATTTTGTCGAGACCGCACCGCTTTGCACGCCCAGGGGATAATCATCAAACGTGACTTGTGCCTGGAGAAACGGATTGTTCTCACACTGGTAGACGTTTTGCGAACTCGGGCAAGTATCAATTGTCACTATCCGCGTTTGTGAGCTCGTAGGATTCCACGTCGTGGCGCACCACGCGTCCATTGTCACGCTGGTGGCATTGTTTGGCGCACCGTTCTGATAGTTGAACGTCTGACTCGACGGCGCACTGGATCCCCAACAATACGAGGGCGGGGTGGCATTGAGGGTTTGGTTCGTCCCCAGCAGAGGCGTGAAACGAATGCTGTTGACGGCGACGTTGGTGGTGCCGCGTGCCGCCGACTGCATTTGTGAGACGCTTAGAAATTGCGTGGTACTTGATAGAGCGGTGGTCGCAAACGACGCTAATGTCATGACCGTTAGACTCGCCACCACCAAATAAATCAAGGCCAAAATCAATATGCTTCCCCGATCCGAATCTCGGCGATTGTCAATCCTGTCGACTCGCCCTCGCCGGCCTCGGCGTTGCGAGTCGACTCTCGGACTCGTCGGCGCGACCAACTTTGCGACAGTGAGAGATCGTCTGATATTCATTAGGTGAAGCTCACAGTCGCGTCACTTGAGGTCGCACCGTAATAGCGGGAGTCTGGCGCAATGGTGACGTACACGTAGCACGTTGCTCCAGAAGCCGTAGCGTGCAACTGATTTCCTGCTAGTGCACACGAGCCCAACGACCGATTGCCATTGGTGCCAGAGTCGAGAGAACACGAGACGACTCCCGAGCCACTCTGCCCCGTGGCTCCCACGCTCACCGCATTCTGCCACGACGTCGACGAATGGGACATCGTGGCCGAAATGGACTGGTTCGCACGAGTGAACAGCGCTAACGATACGGTTGACACCGCGGACTGGTAATTCGCGTCCGCGGCGATGGTCCCCGTGAAATAACACGTGCCCGAGACGACACTGGCGCCATCGCCCTTGACCAAACCGCTGTAAGTCGGAGTGAACACCGCCGCCCCCCCGTAGGGTTGTGTGCCCGAGATGCTCGCGCCGAGCGGTGCTTGAGTGACCGTCATCGTCTGAACTGCTTGGACCGCCGCCACGTAATTCGTGTTTCCGGGGTCATTGAAATCAAGTGTGCACGTACCAACGCCACTGAATGTCACGACACCCGAGGAGACTGAGCAGTTTGTCGACGTGGCCGACGTCACCACAACGACGTCGCCCGAAATCGCCGTCGCCGAGGGCGAATACGTCGCTCCGTCTATAGCCGGCTGGGGTGATGTCGAGTTCACGGTAATGGAGTTCGCTCCACTGCCAACCGAGAAACTCTGGTACGCATCAGCCGCCACGTACGTCGAGTTGCCGGGATCGTGGAATTGTAGGGAACACGTTCCGGCGCCCACGAAAGACACCTGACCCGAGGCGACGATACAAATTGACGTGGAATGCGACGAGACGACAACCGCGTCGCCCGAGGTCGCTGTCGCGATCGGTGTGTACGTCGTCCCATTCACCACGGCCGGTGTGGGTGATGCCGGTGCTGCCGTGGTCACCGTGACGGTATTTGACAGATAGACCGATATACCCTGGGCCAACGTGGGGGCAGCGCTATAGGAGGCGTTCCCTGGATCGTTGAAGTTAATGGCGCACACGCCCGCCCCAATAAAGCTAACGACGTTGGTTAGCGAAATGGTACAGACCGCGAGTGTCGCCGAGGTAATCGACACGGTATCCCCCGACGTTGCTGTCGCGACAGGCGTATACGTGGTCTGACCCTTGATCACGCTAGACGGCGACGTGGACGTAATCGAGATTACGTTGGTTCCCTTGGACACCGTGAACGACGCCGAATTGACGGTGTACACGCCGTCGGTGGCCCGCAACTTGTAGGTTCCCACCGTGTCTAACTCACATCCAGAAAAGTCAATGTAACCATTTGACGATTGAGCATGCGAACAATTGGTCAGTGCGCCAGGACCGGACAACACTGACAGATTCACCGGATTGGGAGAGAGCTGGTTAGTGACAACATTGCCGGTCGCGTCTTCATACACCACCTCGGGTTGCCCGCCCATCGGTGCACCCGCCGCGGCACCCGAGGGTTGTAATGAGAAGACGAGTTGCGTCGCCAGACTAGAGGGGCGGATCGGTGGAGCGGCCGGGTTGTCCACGACCAGCGACAACGTATTGGTGGCATTAGTGGACAGGTTCGTCAGCGTGACGGTGATCAATTGGGGGGCATTGGCAATGCACGATGTTCCCCACGAGCCAGCTTGACCTTGCGTCGGCGAAATCCAGTACTTGACAGCCGTGACACTCGCGCCGTAGCCGGTCGGCAGCGATACTTGACCCGCGATGCTCGAATACGCCGAAAGTACCGACGTCAAATTACTCGGAATCGTCGGACACGATGAGAAGTTTGAGGTCGAAGATTGCACCGAGCCCGCGACGTGATTCGCAACGGTCTTGACGTACGTGTCGGCGGTCGTGAGGCTGCGGTGTTCTCCCGACGCGGTCATCGACGTGCCGAAGGCGACGATCAGCGCCAGCGACGCCAGACCCAGGATGATGAGAGACATGAGAATCTCAATCAGTGTGTCTCCACGATCGTCATGTTGCTGGAGACTCTCGTCTCCAGCAACGACGCCGCGCCGCGCACGCGACCGCTGGTACCTCGCGCGTGAGGAGATGACAGTCTTCGCCAACGCCTCGTGTGAGTCGTGTGAATGGGAGCTTGGCTGAAGGCGCATCTCTGTCTATCCCATCAACCTGGCAACAAGAGGGCGAAGGCGACCCCTTCGAGTCCGCCACCCTTCAGGGTCACATTAAGAGTCGGCGCGTCATTAGCGACCGGGAAAAATCCCAGCATCGTGGTACCGGTTCGAGGCGTCGACGTGCTAAAGCCATCTTGGCATTTCACCGTCTGACCAGAACTAACATCTGTCGTCAAATCCATCCCCGACAGATCATTGGTAGCCGGCGTTGTGGTGGGAATTGAACCATTTACTAGTGATGTGAGGGAGTTACACGCATTGCCAATGGGGGACGTGGGTGAGTTAGGAATCAGATGAAAGAGGTAGGGCACACCCGGAGAGGTCACGTTCCACGTGATTGCCTCCCCGTTGGCGTCCGTCGTCTCGGCGTCGGACGACACCACTTCGTACCCCGTCACCTGCGTCTTTTGATCCGACGTCACTACAGAAAAATTGCTCATCGTGACGTACGTCGTCTGGCCGTTAGAGGCGGGCGGTTCATAAATCGCGGGGTCAATACACGACGGCGTGGCAGCCCCCGTCGCGGTCGTCGTCGGGTAATAACTAGGGCAACCAACTCCCGTATAGAACGGGGTATTACCCGTGCCGACGTCATTACCCATGAACGCGTACTGCCAGGTCGGAAACGGTAACCCCGCCACCACCGGCCCTGTGGAGACCTTGATTGTAAAGCTGATTGTGTATCCGCCCGGAACGCCCTCAGACACGCTGATCCCAGTGGTCTCGGCCTCACTGTATTGCAATGGATTATTGAGGAAACTGAAATCGAGGAAGCAGAGCTGTTGGGGCTGCCCCGCCGCGTACGTTCCCGTGCCCGCCAGTGCGAAGCCACACTCCGAGACAGCCGTCGGCCCCCCAAGAGTGGCTGGATCCGTCGAGAGGTTCTGGACGGGGGAGGCCGCGAGCGTGAAGCTATAGGGGGCTTGGCTCGCCGTCGTGACTTCGCTCACGCTAAAACTCACCTCCTTGACTTCAGTTGACGTCAGCCAACCCGAACTCGCGGTTCCAGAGGAACTCGACGTGGATGAGACACAACTCGAATACGTGGCTAGACACGTGACGGAAGGCACTCCCTGGCTGACCGAGACGTTATAGGCGAGAATAGAGGAACTCGTGAGGGAGCCCGATTGACAGTAATTACGGACCAAGTTGACGGTAGTAGCGGTCCCATTGGCCACAGTGGCGTAGGTCACCACGTCGGTGCCGCCGTTCCACTGCAAACCGAGCAATTGCGTAAACGTGCCACTGCCACACGGTATGGGCGAAGTTGACGACGCATCAGTGGTCACGAAGGCCGAGTTCTCGACATCCTTCGACAGGGCGGTATTAATGACCTGGGTATCTACCGAATTCTGCAATCGGTTGGATACGGTGCCCTGCAAGGAAAAGATCTGCACCAAGCCCACGGCTATGGCACCGATGATGAGAGGGGTAATGGCCACGACGATGATGAGTTCCACCAAAGTGAATCCGTCGTCGGAACGCCGACCGGACCGTCGTCTCAGGTCCGGGCCCCCGCCGTGAGCCGAAGAGTCGGTCACGTTTTCACCTGAGAATAGATGCCGTACATCGCCGAGATGAGAGCGACCGCCACGAAACCAACCACAACGCCCATCATGATGATCACCGCGGGCTCGAACAAAGCCGTGGCGCGCTCCAACTTAGTCTCGAGCTCGCGGTTGTAATACGTCGCGGCGACCTCAAGTTGTTGGTCCAAGCTTCCCGTCTCCTCACCGACCCGGAACATCTGGCGCGCCGCACCCGGGAAAAGTCCTGATCGCGCGATTGGACCAGCGAGACCCTGGCCTTCCATCATTTCGTCGCGAATGCTCAACAAGGCGTTTCGGTACACCGAATTATTAGACGACTCTGCGGTAATGGTCATCGATCTCGGAAGGTCCACACCGGCGCGCAACATCGACGACAGGACTCGACAGACTCTTTCCAGGATGGCCGTTTGCGTCAGGTCGCCGACTACGGGCAGTTTCAAGAGAATCGCATCGAGCCTCGCCCGGCCGCTCGGCGATCGTCGCATGGAGGTAAACCCAGCGACGAGGGCGATGATGATCGTGAAGATGATGTACCACCACTTAGAGACGAAGCTCGACGAGTTGAGAAGCATGCGAGTGGGTAGCGGCAATTTTGCGTGGAGGGAATTAAAAAACACCACGAATCGAGGGAGAACGAAAGCGCCCAGGACAACGACCGTCACGACGGACATGGCCGACACCACAAGGGGGTAGATCAGTGCCGCAGAAATGCGACCTCGTGCCTTCATATCTCGTTCGATGTAGTCGGCGAGCTGATTGAGGACGCCGTCGAGATTTCCCGTCAGCTCCGCCGACTCGAGAATTCCCACGTAAAAGGAAGGGAATGCCTCCGGATGCACTACCGCGGCAGCGGCAAACGTATCTCCCGCCCGTAGATCGTCAATCATCTGCTTCAAAATGACGTTGAGGAGCTTGTTGGGCGTTTCTTCGACAATGACTTCGAGGGCCTCCATGATCGGGATACCTGAACGAATAAATACCGCCAGTTGGCGAGTGAAGTTCATGACATCTTTGCGAGGCACCTTCTTCTTAGTAATTTCGAACTTCAGAATGCTCTTCTTCTCAGTGACCTCGATGGGCTGAAAGCCCTTCTCGAGCAATGCGAGGTGAACTGCGCCGGACGAAATGGCCGACTCGACACCATTGACGCGCTGCCCTTCGGGGTTATAAGCCTCGTAGTGATATCTAGTGGCTGGTGGCTTGCGACTCATAGTGTGTACATGCTCCGAATCACCTCTTCAATAGTTGTGATGCCCTGATCAACCAGACCAATTGCTTCTTGACGCATGGTTCGCATCCCTTGACGAACGGCCATGGAACGAAGTTCCTCTTGGGTGGCCCACCCGACAACTAATCGGCGCAGTTCGGGAGACATGATGAGCAACTCGTAGACGCCAATCCTGTCCTTGTAGCCGGTATGACTGCAGAAATTACATCCCGTACCCGTGAAGAACCCCTCGGATTGCGCCCCGCCCGCGTCATGGTAGAAATCCATTTCCTCGGGCGAGGGAGAGTAACTCGTCTTGCACGAAGGACAAATGCGCCGAAGAAGTCTTTGACCAACGACCCCCAGTACTGACGAGGCGATCAAGAAGGATTCGATTCCCATGTCGAGGAATCGGTGCAGGGCCGATACCGAGTCCGTCGCGTGCAGCGACGAAACGACGAAGTGACCGGTCAGGGCGGACTGTACCGCCACGCGGGTCGTCTCCACGTCGCGAATCTCACCGACGAGGATGACGTCGGGGTCCTGGCGCAGAATTGACTTCAATCCCGTGGCGAATGTAATCCCGGCCTGATCATTGGTCTGAATTTGATTAATTGACGGGAAGACGTACTCGACCGGGTCCTCGATGGTCATCACGTTCAAGGTCGGATTGGATACCTCACTCAGGGTTGCGTAGAGCGTCGTCGTCTTGCCGCTGCCGGTGGGTCCCGCGCAAATCACCATTCCAAAGGGTGAGCGCACCATCTTCGAATACGCCAGGTGGGTGTCCTGGGGCATTCCGAGGTCGTTGAGACGCAGCACGGAGCGCGTCTTGTCCAAAATCCTCATGACGCAACCCTCACCCATAATTGTCGCCGCGGTCGCGACGCGCACGTCGACCTCGGTACCGTCGATGTTGATGGTGAGCTGACCGTCCTGGGGGCGACGTCGCTCCACGATGTTCATGTTGGCCATAATTTTGATGCGACTCACTAGTCCGGGGCCAATCGCCGCGGGCAACGTCAGGATCTCCTTCAGCGCACCGTCGATGCGGTAGCGGATCCGTACCACCCCTTCGGACGGCTCGATGTGAACGTCAGACGCGCGGTCACGCATCGCCTGAGTGAGAATACGGTCGACCACTTGCACCACCGGCGCGTCGTCACCAACGGGTGCCTCCCCCACGGGGGCATCGGTGGCACGTCGACGCGATCCCTCCACCGACTCGAATGCCTGCACCAGCTTGCCCACTGTCCCGATGGCTTGATAATGAGAGTCAATGGCCCAGCGAATATCGCTTAAAGGAGCAATTCTGAGCTGAATTGGCCGTCCGACCAACTCGCTGAGCGCCGCGCGCAGTCCCTCACTCGGCTCGGCGACCGCGACCTCCAGCGATGCCCCATTCATGCGAATCGGAACGGCCATGTATTGGCGCGCCACGTTCTCGGGAACGAGAATCAAAGACGCGGGGTCGACATTGTCGCGTCGCAAGTTAGCGACGTCGAAACCGAAGAAGGCGGCGAGGGCGTGAGCCAGGGCTTGCTCGGTCAAAACCCCCTGTTGGACCAATACTTCGCCCAGGCGTCCACCCGATTTCACTTGGCCGGCGAGAGCGGCGTCGAGCTGTTCTTGGGTGATCAGGCGACTCCCGATGAGTTGCTCGCCGAGTCGCGTGGTCAACGGACCATTATCCAATCGCGGGACCATCACCGATGCGGGTGCGCCACTTCCCGCACCATTGGAAGAATTGCCGTTGGGCAGCGACGCGGACAAGTCAGAAATTGACGTAACGTCTGGTTTCGAAGTGGGTGGGGCCGTCGCCACTGGGGCGCCACTCTCTTTGCGATTCTTCCTGACAAAGGCCATGGGTTCATCTTACGAATCCCCCTAGTGACGGAGGTATCTATCTGAGAAAGTTGTTCAGTTTTAGCCCATTCTCGCCCTAATTTGGGCGCCATTTGTCATTTAGGCCTCTAATTCATGGCAGTGGTTGGGCCTAGCGTGTCTTAGTTAACCTTCAAGCATCATCCTCATTCTTACACTTGAATCTCGAGGACTGACACTGTGGCTCCTTTCGCGACACCAGGCACGACAGCGACGTCGCGAGGAATCCTCAAAGCCTCGTAGTCTTTTTGCGTGAGCACCCCACTGCGCGGCGACGAGATCCTGTCGTGTCGCCACCGCGTTGCACTCTCTCGAGGAGCTCCCGTCGAGATTATTCGTGCCCCGCCAACCGACGAAATGGAGCACCGTCGTCAACTCGCCGAAAGTTTCCGTCGCGCAGTCGTTGCGGAACTCGCCGACACCCCTGGTGCCGTCCGCTCGTCGAGCGTCGACGAAACCAATCGAGCCCTGGCCCGCGGCGTCGCACTCGTCCTCACCCCGCGACTTGCCGACGACGTGGTTGGGCACCGCCGTGCGTCGGTGCACGCCCTGGTACGGCTCGGACGACGTGATGATCGCTTCGTCTACGCGCCGCTGCTGATTAAGAATTCCGAAGTCGTTGAGTCCTCGAGCACCCGACAGTTGCTCGGGGCGAGCCTGGAAAAGCTATCACCCACGCTTGCGACACCGCACCCCGGGGTCTCTGTTCGTTCCACCCTGTCATTGACCCGTAGTGGTATCAACCTCTCGCACGCGACGCGGGTTCTCCAATCCCTTGGCTACGGCGACGAACTCGCACGCGCCGCTCTCGTCGACCGCCAACGCCACGTCTGGTGGCTCGATCTGAACGGTCCGCACTTCGCTCGCTTCAACCTAGCCACCTACGACGCCCTCTACAAAGAACGACGCGCGTTACTCGACTCGCACGATGAGTGGCGCGAGCACGGCGCCGTGTTTCCCACGTCGCCGTACTGGCACCGTGAGTGTGGCGACTGCACATTTCGCGATCACTGTCGGCGCGAACTCGAAGATCGTGACGACGTGTCACTGACGCACTACTCCAACTTCGAACAGCAGCGTCTCCTGCACGAGTTCGGGGTTGACACCCGCCGCGACCTCGCGCGGCTCGACCCGCACCTCGCGCGACTCGCTCGACGATCGTCGAACGAGTCGACTTCACGCGAGGCCGTATTGGGTCTGGCTATCGAGCGACTCGACGAACTGATCTATCGCGCGCGCGTGGACCGGACTGAGATCGGAAGAGCACACGTCTGAACTCCAGTCACGCCTATATCTCGTATGCC
>OCZT010005750.1_pt1 | contig 12335 bp, 15 predicted proteins | sample 1539031 | NCBI WGS metagenome assembly OCZT01 (sample SAMEA3539308, study PRJEB22396) | soil metagenome | biome: tundra; feature: field; material: soil | place: USA | collected 2010-05 | depth 0.15 m
TCGCCGAAAGCGGCGTAATATCAATATGTTCCGAATTTTAGGTGTTTAAGTGGGGCAACGATGCACTGGTGATAATTCCTTGCGTGGCATTCGCCAGCGAGTACACGCGCTTCGCGTGCAGGTCCTCTCCCACCAGGCTCATAATAAAATTGTGGATGTCCTTAAAGGCTAATCTCTGGCAACCGGCCATCGTCTCCTCCATCGTTCATCGGATGGGGGCAGACTCCTATTCCTGGTCGCTTCTTTCAATCGTCATATGCCAAAATGCATATGCCATCGGCGTTCCCGATTCTTTTCGGAATAATTCATGTCCCGTTTGATTCTTTTATTTCACAAAATGAGGGGAATGCTGAGCTGTGCGAGCGCATATCGGACCTGGGCCGTTACGCACGCAAAATCGGCTCTGATGGTATCCTATTTACGTGCTCCGCTTTCGGTGCGGCAATTGAACAGACAGCGGCTTCTCTAGACATTCCCGTGCTCAAGCCGAACGAAGCCATGTTCGAAGAAGCAATCAAGGCCGGTCGTAACAACGCTATGATTGCCACTTTCGCGCCGGCGAAGGCGGGTATGGAAGCAGAATTTGCTGAAGAAGCCGCGCGATTGGACCCGCACGCTCGCCTCACCAGCTATGTGGTCGAGCAAGCGATGACTGCGCTCCGCTCAGGCGACGTAGATACTCACAACAGGCTCATTGCAGAACAGGCAGCCGCCCTGGAGGGCTACGACGCCATCGTGCTCGCCCATTTTTCCACGGCTCGGGCTGCGGCTACCGTTCGCGAAGCCGTGAGCATTCCAGTCTTAACCAGCCCAGACGCAGCAGTTCGGAAGCTGCGCCGGCTTCTACGCGCCGACAAGGCCGCATCATGCTCCTTGGTGTAATCGCAGATGATTTTACCGGTGCGAGCGATATTGCGAATACGCTTGCTAAAGGCTTTGACAGTAATGGAGGACTCAGGACCTCGCAGTACATCGGGGTCCCTGACTTTCCAGCAAATCCTGACATTGAAGCTGGAGTTGTTGCCCTAAAATCTCGCTCAATTCCCGTCGGGGAAGCCGTTGATCTCTCACTGAGGGCATTGCGATGGTTGCACTCGCAAGGATGCCGCCAATTCGTATTCAAATACTGTTCTACATTTGACTCGACGCCCGATGGAAATATTGGGCCAGTGGGCGAAGCTTTGGCGGAGGCGCTCGGAGTAGCTGGCGTCGTTGCCTGTCCTTCGTTCCCTACGCTCGGCCGGACCGTCTATCAGGGGCACCTTTTCGTCGGTGACCGGCTGCTGAATGAATCCGGCATGGAGAAGCATCCACTGAACCCGATGTCTGATCCTGATATCCGGCGTTGGCTTTCACGGCAGTGCCGTGGACCAGTGGGGCTCGTACTATGGACCACCGTCAGTCATGGCCCAGAGGCTGTAAGGCAAGCCTTGGATAATGCCGCGTGTCGTCGGGAAACGCTCGCAATTGTCGACGCGCTAACCGACAATGACCTGGTCACGATCGGCGAAGCCTGCCGAAAAGCCGTTCTCGTGACGGGCGGATCGGGAATAGCTCTGGGATTGTCTAAGAACTTCATTGAGACGGGAGAGGCGGCCGGAGGCAGAGCGCCGTTCGGAGGGATCGACGGCCCAGAAGCTATCCTCGCCGGGAGTTGCTCCCGTGCAACGCTTCAACAAATCGAGGTGCACAAGAGGGATTACCCGGCACTTTCACTCGATGTTGAAGCGGTAATGAGCGGCCAAGCGAATGCAGCTCATGCGGTTGAGTTTGTGTTTTCGAATACTGGTCGACAGCCACTCGTCTATTCGTCTGATAGCCCGGACAAAGTCCTTGCCGCCCAAAGAAAATACGGTCGCGAGGAGGTCGCCTCCGCGCTCGATGGTCTTTTCGCGCAGATTGCGTTCGAATTAGTCAGGCGTGGGGTAACGCGACTTGTGGTCGCTGGCGGAGAAACGTCCGGTGCGGTCGCTTCGGCTCTTAATCTACGCGAAGTTACAATCGGGCCCGAAATCGATCCCGGAGTGCCGGTTCTGTTCACGCGCAATGGCCCACGAATCGCGTTGGCATTGAAGTCTGGCAATTTTGGCAGTCCGGGCTTCTTTTCTGAGGCACTTTCGATGTTGCAGACTGGATACCGATAACCTGCCACACAATCTGTTTCTGGCTAACGAAGCTGTGAAAGAAGAACCGAAATGTCGAGAGCAGCTTCGTATTTCGCCTACGTCGGCGCTCGCACCACCAAGGAGCGGAGGGCCCGCGGCAATGGCCTCAATGTCTATGAGGTAGAGGCGCATACCGGTACCTGGGGGCATATTCAGCTTCTCTCAGACTTGATTAATCCGTCCTATCTGGCGTTTGATCGGACACACAGGTTTCTGTACGCCGTGCACGGTGATTTGAGCGACATCAGTGCGTTCGCAATCGATGGCGCCTCAGGGAAGCTACGGACTATCAATCGCCAGAGCACCCAAGGCACGAACTCCGTTCACCTTGCGATTGATCCGACTAACAACTTCGTCGCGGTCGCCAACCACAATACGTCAACGTTGGTCCTGCTGCCGAGGCAGGATGATGGGTCGCTCGGTCCCGTTATTGATCTTGTGAAACTCGAAGGCAATATCGGCCCCCATCGAGAGGAGCAGCCATTCGCGAAACCTCACCAAGTTGAATTCGACCTGCAGGGGCGGTTCATTATCGTTCCGGACAAAGGCCTTGATCTTATCTTCACCTATCGCATCGATGCGCAAGCGAAGAAGCTCGTCCTGGCATCGAAACCGCTCCAGGCCCGGGAAGGGGCCGGGCCTAGACACGTGACTTTTCATCCTTCACAGCGGTTCGCCTATGTCGTGAACGAACTCGACTCGACAGTCAGCGCACATCACTATGATCCCGAGACGGGCACGTTACAAACTTTCCAGGTGATCTCTACGCTGCCCGACACTTTCACTGGAAACAGTCGAGCCTCTGAAATTGCAATCTCGTCCGACGGGCGGTTCGTGTATGCCTCAAACAGAGGTCATGACAGCGTAGCAGTATTTAGTGTCAATGCTTCGGACGGATGTCTCATGTCTGTGGGATGGCCCCCCACAGGAGGCAACACTCCTCGTTTTTTCACCTTGGATCCGAACGGCGGCGTCCTGTTCGCTGCAAATGAAGACAGCGACACGATTGTCCCGTTTACTATTGATAAAGGAAATGGGCTCCTCACCAGAAAGGAACGGTCGCTTCAGATCGGTAGCCCAGTATGCATTTTGTTCAGGACTTGAGATCGGGATGCTCCGGAACTCCGAAGTTAACCGGTGTTCTGGCTGGCCTGTAGTTCCCTAGGAGATTTGACGGATTCACAAACCCACGTTTTTCAGGCATGGCGGAATCACGCATTCTTGCGTGCGAATGCATCCTTCGCTCCGTCCAGGAATGACCCCAAGTCCGCGCGATGGCTTGTTGCTCCCACCGCGTCGCAAGGCGTATTTGTGCACATTATCCAGATCGCAGTTTTTAAGGGCGATAGTGAACGCTGACGGACGTATCTGGACACTGGCGAACGTCCACGGACGCTCTCTCACGGCGAAAACAGGGGTTCGAGTCCCCTAGGGAGCGCCAACCGGCGAAAGCTGCGCGCTGCGAGATGCGCTTGTCTTGTCCGGGCGGACCAAGGATTGCGCGATGCTCCGTCGTTCCGACAAAACCAATTTCATCAATGAAATCAATTGTCACACGAAGCGTGAACATGTCGGAATACGCCCTGAAAGTACACGTACTTATGGTGACTCTTAATCAGCGGGTCCCAGGTTCGAGCCCTGGTGCGCCCACCAATCTTTCCAACAACTTACGCTGACATCGCCCCGAACAAAGGGCGCACGTTTTACAGCGCGTTTTACAGTTTTGTTCGTGTTTCGAGCTTCATGATCGCGATCTCTGCAAGCTTCGCGTCCCGTCCAAGGTAGTGCGCGTCAAGGATCGCCTCGACGTCCCGCAGGCTGTGGCCAGTAAACGTCGCGATCTGCGGCACGGTCGCATCTGCAAGCGCAAGCCTCACGACTGCCGAGCCGCGCAGATCGTGGAATGTCAGCCCTTTGATGCCGGCGGCAGCACATGCCTTGCCCCACGACGTTCTAAACCCGTCCGACGTCCACGGTTTGCCGCGCTTGTTGGTCAAGGTCATCGGGCTACGGCGCTCGGTCCGGCTGAGCAGGACTCGTAGCGGCTCTCCTGCCGGGATGACGATCCGGCGCCCGGTCTTGGACTGCTGAAACCTAATGTGACTGCCGTCAAATGCGGACCAGGGCAGCCGTAAAAGGTCGCCCTGCCGCTGGCCGGTCCATAGGGCAAGCATCAATGCCAGCGCCATTTCTGGGGCAGCTGAACCCAAGAACTCCGCGATATCTTCGTCCCGCCAAAGCTTGTCGGTTCGATCGGCGGTGTACAGACGGCCGCCGCCTTCGCAAGGATTGGTACTGATGAGACCGCGATCCTTGCTGAACGACAGAATTCGCGCCAGCGTGGTCCAAGCGTAGTCCGCCTTTCGTGGAGTATTGGCGAACCGGTCGCGCCACGCCTTGAACTCACCGCGGATGCGGCGGTCATCAAGAGCGGCGAGGGGCAAGTCACTGAATTCGGCTTCGATCAATTTGATATAATTCGAATAGGCCCGAAGGCTCGATGGGGCGAGGGCCCGGAATTCCGCCGAGCCTTTGAACTCTGCAATCAATGTCATCATCGTTGCAGCTTTAGGCCGGCGCAATAATGCGTGAGCCTCATGATACTGGCGAACAAAGTCGGGGCTGCCGGGCTCAGCATCAATCGGCGGCCCGCCGCGCCACGCGTAAAAATAGTGGCGGGTTTCACCGGTCGCGAGCCGCATTTTAACGCGATGAATTCCTTTCAGCATGACGCGCATGGCGTATTGCTTTCCACTGATCCGATGCACTGTGCTCAAGCTTATCATCGATGCAGCTCAGAACGTCGAAATTTGCATCAATTGCCTTCTTGTCCCACCGGTGAGTCTGGGGAATCGGGCCTGGGATCCTTCCGTGTCGAACCCAGTTTGTGAATGCACGGGGGGTAAGCCCGCAATAAGGTGCCGCCTGCTCGCGCGTTAATAAGCGAGGAGTGATTCCAACGTCGGCAAGTGCCGGACCGGTAGCCATCAGCGGCAAGCTCCTGCATGATGGCCCAAGTTACGGTCATCGCCGTATGCTGCGGTACTTGAACTTCGGCATTACCCTGGGAAAAAATGGCTTTCCCCTAGACTGGCCGATCTTATGTTGTAAATCCAAACAGGCATTATTGGTGCGGCGTACAATCGCCAATGGTTTTCCTACCGCACTCTTTGGGACGTGATCTCAATGGAAAAACTATCATATACCGATTGGGATTTTTTAATTGACGCCTTAATCGGCGACAAAACGGCTCTCGATTCCCCGTTTGAGCGAGAGCTTCTTCTTTATCAATTGCAAACCTGGATTTACATGCCAGATGAATATCCAATTCCACAAGGCGCAAAAAAGTACGTTGTGGTCAATGATACAGGAATTGTAGCAGCAGCTAAGTTTCTTGAACGCCTTGGGCGCAAGTATCTCGAGGTAAAGGGGCCTCTAAGATACAGCACCGTTCGATTAGCCAAATGCCTTATGAATAAGGCATATATGTCCCTCTATAATACCGTTCTGAAACCGCATGGAGGATGGACTTGCCTACTGCATGCTGCTTCAACGGCTTCGATTGACAAAATGCTCAATGACAGACGTAAAAATGCAGAGACTGTTTGTGAAATTATGGACTACCGCTTTAGGTTCTTAGATCATGGTGGTGCTGATAGACGGCAAGCTAATATCAGTCACGGCCAATATTTTCGATACATGAACAACAAGCATCCTTTGTCTGGGAAAACGATTAGACAAAGGTGGTCGGCTAACAAGAAATCAGCGATTTTCCTGTACGTCAGTGAGCGATTCGGACCGTCATTCTTCCCGCCGAAAATCGATTCGGACAGTTTCGTCGATGAAGTCGTTGAACGAGCGTCCAATCTAACTGAGATTCGGTGTTTTTTTTCAAAGTATGCTTACGTTGCAGAAGTGTTGAGGGACTCTACGGAGGGTGCCGTCCCCATTCCTGAAAGTCTCAAACCCATTCGGCCAGCAACACAACCTTTGTCCGATAATGAGAAAGCGCGCATGCTGAATTACAAGATCCGGGTAGGAGCGATGCGAGATTCGTAAGTTGCCTTTTTGGGGAAGGCGGCCGCTTCCCTAAGGAAAATTCCTGCTTCACCAATCAATTACGCGAAAGCTCAATTAAAACCGCATCATCCCTGGTCAAGGAGGGCCAGAGCGATGGTGCAGTTAGCGAAGCATTCTTACTTCTCGATCTATCACCGCGACGCTGGAACGGTATCGCTGCGCTGGAACCAGCCCAATTTTCTGTCGGCTCGGCAGACTTCGTTCGCTACCGCGAGCGGGATCTCATCTGCCACCGGATAGAGAATCTGCTCAGCATAAAACATCCACAGCTTACGCAGCAGCAAACTGCGTGGGTCGAAATCACCAAACATCGGAGAAATTAAAATGACGAAGCTAGACAACATCTATGCGTTGACGAACCTGGGCTGTCGCATCTTTCCGATTGTAACGGGCCAAGCGAAGCCAAAATCTGATCATATAAAGACCGCAACGACCGATAGGGACAAAATTAATCGGTACTTCTCGACCCACCCCGATTCAGGCTATGCGATCGCATGCGGTGGGGATATCGCGGTGCTTGTTGTTCAGGGCCTCGAGAGTTTGTCGGCGCTGCTAGACCAGGCTAAGGCACATGTCACCTCTAATGGAGAAGCATTTACAGCAGTAAGAACGGTTACTGCAGTAGATACTAAGACTAAGGAGTTTCACTTCTATTTCAGAGCCACAGGTTGTGCAGTGCCACCTGGTGCGACCACGATCATGAACGGGGTGAAGCTGCTCGGGCACGGGGCATGGGTATTTGGGCCTGATAGCAATACCGCCAATGCTCGGGTTCGCTTTATGCCCAATCGCGGGCCGAACGAGGTCGACATTGTGGATCTTCCAGAGTGGTTGCTCAGCAAAGCGTTTGACAACCCGCAAGCAGTCGATGCCGAGATCAAGCGCCTAGCGGGGCTAGATGAACTCGCATATGAGCGCGAGCGTGAGGAATCCGCAAAGCGGCTGCGCCTTCGTATGGCGGTCTTAGACGATCAGGTTGAAAAGGCTCGAGCAAAGGCAAAGACATCTGCAGTACCCGACCCGGAGCCCTGGCCGGAACCGGTTGACGGCGCCGAACTGCTCAACGGATTGACGGAGGCAATTCAGCGGCATGTGGTCTTGAAGAAGGGTGAGGCGCAAGCAATTGCCCTTTGGGTCGTACACACGCATGCGCTTGATGCGTTCGACATTTCCCCACGCCTCGCCGTTAAATCGCCTGTGAAGCAGTGCGGCAAAAGTACCTTATTGGACGTTCTTTCCTGTGTAGCACGGGATCCCATAACCGCCGCGAATATCACGGCCGCTGCGTTGTTCCGCGTCATCGATCAAGATACGCCAACCGTCCTAATCGATGAAGCCGACACCTTCCTGATCAAAGATGATGCATTGCGTGGTATTCTTAATTCCGGCCACCGACGCAATACCGCTTTCGTTATGCGTGCAGACGGTGAAAACTTACAGCCCCGCAGGTTTTCGACCTGGGCGCCGGTCGCAATTGCCTGCATTGGAGTCTTGCCAGAAACTCTCGAAGATCGATCGATCCAGGTCACACTGCGCCGCCGGCTTCCATCCGAGAATATCGAGCCATTCAGGAATGACCAAACCAATCGCTACCTCGATCTTTCGCGTATGGCGGCGCGCTGGTCGGCCGACCATATGCAACAATTGAAGGCAGCCGATCCCAAGGTGCCCGCCGGCATTGCCAATCGGGAGGCGGACAACTGGCGGCCGCTATGGGCGATTGCCGATGCAGCCGGCGGCGATTGGCCGAAAAGGTCACGGCAGATCGCAGAAGCGATGGTCAAGTCGGATCGGAAATCCGACCAGTCCATCAATGCTAGCCTCCTGCGTGATATCAGCACCATTTTTGCGGCGCTGGGCATTGAGCGCATGTCTTCGGCCCAATTAGTGTCTGAATTGGTTAAGTTTGAAGGCCACCTATGGAGCGAATGGCGAGGCAACCAGCCAATCACTCAAAACGCCGTCGCCCGTATACTCGCCGCCTTCGGAATCGCGCCGACTGAAATGAGGATCTACGGAAAGGTTCTCCGCGGATACAATCGTGTGCAGTTTGCGGACGCATTTGCACGTTATCTCCAGGACGCTTCAATCCATCCGGTAGTCACGTCCCAATTGATGGTGTAACTCGGCAGTAGCGCTGCCGCTCGCGAGCGCGCCTTCCATAGCGCGGTAGCAAGCGATCGGCTTGGCGGGGGTCATCGGCGATTCCCGGTAAGGTCAGGTTGCAACACGCAACGCAAACCGAGGACCCTCAGATGACCGACGAGATGGTGAACCTGCGCACGCTCGTGGAGAAGAACCCCCGATGCCGATCTATGGCGCGAGATGATCGGCTTTGCCGCCCAGCGACTGATGGAGCTGGAGGCGCAGGGCGTGACGGGAGCGACCTACGGGGAGAAGAGCGCTGACCGCCTGGTTCAGCGCAATGGCTACCGCGACCGCATCTTGGAGGCCTGCGCCGGCACGGTCGAGCTACGCATCCCCAAGCTGCGCAAGGGCAGCTACTTTCCGGGCTTCCTGGAACCGCGCCGCATGGCCGAGAAAGCGATCACGGCCGTCGTGCAGGAAGCCTATGTCCAAGGTGTCTCCACCCGCTCGGCTGATGACCTGGTCCAGGCGATGGGGATGAGCGGCATCTCCAAGAGCCAGGTCAGCCGGCTTTGCGCGGAGATCGACGAGAAGGTGAAGGCCTTCCTCAATCGCCGATCGAAGGCGACTGGCCCTATCTGTGGATCGACGCGACTTACCTGAAGGTGCGCCAGAACGGCCGTATCGTCTCGGTTGCCGTGATCATCGCGGTGGGCGTCAACAGCGATGGACGGCGCGAAGTTCTCGGCATGGATATCGGTCCGTCCGAGGCTGAGCCCTTTTGGACCGCGTTCCTACGCAAACTCGGTCGCCGCGGCCTGCGCGGGGTCAAGCTGGTGATCTCAGACGCCCATGAGGGGGGATCAAGGCCGCCGTCGCGAAAGTGCTGCACGCAACCTGGCAGTGCTGCCGCGTCCACTTCATGAGGACGAGCTTGCCCATGCCGGCAGACAAGGCTGGCGCTTCGTTTCAGCCTTTATTGCTCCCGCTTTCGCCCAGGACGACGCCGACGCCGCCAAAGCCCAGTGGCGCCGTGTCGCCGACCAACTGCGGCCCAAGCTGCCCAAGCTCGCCGCTTTCCTGGACGAGGCAGAGACCGATGTACTCGCCTACATGATGTTCCCGGCAGCACACCGGACCAAGTTACACTCGACCAACCCGATCGAGCGCCTCAACGGTGAGATCAAGCGGCGCACCGAGGTCGTCGGCATCTTCCCGAATGAGGATGCCATCGTCAGGCTCGTCGGCGCGATCCTGCTCGAGCAGAACGATGAATGGGCCGTCGAGCGCGCCCGCTACATGACTCTGGAAACGATCGTGCCTTTGAGCGATGATCCCATCGTCAACCTGCCGGCACTTGCAGGATGACCTATCCGGCCCATGCCAGCGATCACGATGACACGTTGCCTGTTTCACCACGCCCGGGACACGATTCATCAGGCTGCGTAGACCAATTCCAAACCGCTACACCGCTACACTGTTATGGCGTAAGTCCGTAGCGGTGTAGCGGTTGCATGGTCATTTTTCGGTGTGAGCGCATACACCTATCAGCAAAATCAGTTCTGTTGATTGTTGAAATAGTTCTGCTGAAATTTGAATTGCCAATCTCCTTTAGTTTCGAATTTGAAACCCTGTGCGTGCTGGCACATTTCGAAGCGATGGAAGACCATTAAATCAAGTGGGTCTATCCGATCCATCGCCAAAAGAAATTCTGGTAATTGTCTTCGCCCATTCCGTAATAAATGAATTATTTTGAAGCCCTTGTTTGCATAAAGGAGGAAATTCAGATCATAGGGCTTTTTGATGTGTACTGGATGTTCATACATCTCGCTCGCCGGAAACACACTTTTCAACCGCTTCCGTAGCAATGGCCTATTGTTAGTCCAGGTACCAAAATGCCAGTGTGATTGCCAATATTTCAAACCGGTAGCTGTCCGTTCGAGACTGAAATCGACACCACCTATCAGCGGGCGTATTATTTTCGCCTCTGTCAGATTGGTGATCAAGCTACAATTGAATTGCCGAACATCAAACTGATGCAGAGTTCAGCATGGGAAGCAATAATCGACTGGAATAATCGTAACAAAGACCAATTCCTTACCGTGTAATAGTTTTGACACTTGGTGAATGATTCCTGTTTGAGCTGCGCTGGAGGTACGTTGATAGGCTCTCCTGCAGGTCGGGCACGCAGAGGAGCCGCATTTTTCATAGCCACAAAATTCTAGTTTATCAGCGAGTGCCGTATAGGCTCTCGATAAACCGACGTTACTTTCTTGCCGTGCTGCTCGTCGCAATATTTCCAAAAAGAGTTCACGCCGCTCGTCTGTCTGAGCAGCGTTAAACTTCTCGTCCATGATAGGTGGCCCATCGCCGAACCATCTTGAGTTTTCAAGAACGGCTTGGTGTATTTTCTTGCGGGTTTGGAGGTCTGCTTGGTCAGGTGAGAGTTGATAATCTTCTTGCATCGGGTTGCTCCATGTTCGGTGCAACCCTCTCTTTACCGACCTGAAAAATGGCCTCTTGCTACAGCAAGCTCAGTCAAAAACGCGATCCGCGTGAATCAAATTCTATGCACCGTTCAGATATTGCGGAGAGTCCAGCTGTATTTCCGCTGGATGCTGCGTTCCTGTTAAACGGTCCACAGCATTACCTCGCATTCGGTAAATAATTGTACGGCATGAAGCCCGCGGCTCCGCGCGATACCGGAGGCGTGCGGCGATGCATAGCGCTCTTAGATCAACGCCGGCAATTAACAAATGGCGATAGTCAAAAACGTAACGAATTGCGCAGCGCGATCGATCAGCGCGATGCCGGCATTGCCCAATTAACCCCGCAATTGGCCAAAGAAGCCGAGGTCCATCAAAAGAACCTTGAAGGGATCCGAGAAGCATGTCGGATCATCAGGGACAGTATTGCTACTTTAGTGCGCCCAACGCGGACCGCTCGATTGTAAGAGTAGACATCGCTTCCGATAAGAAACGCTTACCGAATGTCAATACCTTAGTGGTTCCAGACGTAGAAAACGCTTTGGCAAAATGCCAATGGTGGAATTGACGATGGATTTGAAGCTTTCCCCAAGTGGATTTTCCACCAAACTGCGCAGCTAACAATGGAAAAACTCTTTATCGCCTTTGTAGCTTGCCTAGTCTGTTCGCTTGCACAGGCTGCGGATTTATCAGGCATACCAAGGATCGTTGATGGCGACACACTGGCCATCGGCGCAACAAAAGTCCGCCTTGAGGGCATCGACGCGCCCGAAACTGATCAGGTGTGCCTCAATGCGAATGGAGCACGTTGGGCTTGCGGTATTGATGCCCGCGATCAACTTGTGGCGCATGTAGCAGGGCGAGAAATCAGGTGTTCATCAAACGGCACCGACGCTTATCAGCGGTTGCTCGCCACCTGTTATCTCGCCCACGAAGACTTGAATGGTTGGTTGGTTCAAGAGGGTTGGGCACTTGCTTATGTGAAGTACTCTTCCGTGTACCGGCAGGTCGAAGAAGATGCGCGAGTGAACAAGCGGGGCATTTGGCAGGGCGCGTTCATTGCGCCCTGGGACTGGCGTCATCGGAACAATAAGACCGTAATCCTTGGAGCTTTCAGCGTTCCGATTGATGCACAAAAAATGCTGTTAGCTCCGTCAGGGACTGAAGGAGCGCCATCACCTGAATGTACGATTAAGGGCAATATAAACCGCAACGGCGAGCGGATTTATCACACGGAGCACCAAAGCTCTTACGCCAAAATTCGAATGGATAAGGGCGGCGGCAGACGATGGTTCTGCACGCCTGAGGAAGCCGAAGCGGCAGGGTGGCGCAGAGCGGTCAGGTGATAACTGTTTTTCCGGCTGTGACACGATCATGGTGACCCAATCGAAACGCGCTCCAGTCGCTGGGCTGCGTATCAGCGAACTACATCGAATTCCTTCACCACCACCTTTGCGCCCTTGATGTTCGTGTTGTGCCGCTTGATCTCCTGGTGATCTGCGCTTTTCAGGTACGT
>OCZT010005751.1_pt1 | contig 12335 bp, 8 predicted proteins | sample 1539031 | NCBI WGS metagenome assembly OCZT01 (sample SAMEA3539308, study PRJEB22396) | soil metagenome | biome: tundra; feature: field; material: soil | place: USA | collected 2010-05 | depth 0.15 m
CCACAACCAGAGCAGCAGCGCCGCGCAAATCGCTCCCGCCCCGAGAGCGGCAAGGTAGGAGAGATTTTTTTTCATCAGAGATTTCGACCCGGGGCGCGGAAGTATGTGTCAGGCAAGCGCGCGGTGGCTACCTGATGGGCAGACGGAACGGCCGGGGTGAAGTTACGGCATGTTTACCGGGTCGCGAGCCGGAAGGGCATTTGGTGCCAATAATTCTATGATTGGAATCCTACGCTTCGTGCGATTTCTAGTCGCCAACCTCGTGTGACGACGGATCCATCAACCATGCAGCCGGGCACGTCAGCCATCGCTTCACGCTGGAAAATCCTGCTGGCCGGCGGCGCGCTCGTGGTGGCTGGGCTTTTGGCCTACTCCAGTAGTTTTTCCGGCCCGTTCGTTTTCGACGATCAGGATTCGATTGTGGATAATCCGACCATCCGCCGGCTCGCGCCGCCGTGGCGCGCACTCAATCCACCGCACGAGGGGGCAAACGGTGGCATCACGGTCAGCGGCCGGCCCGTGCTCAATTTTTCCTTCGCCCTCAATTATGCGGTGAGCGGCCCGCAGGTCTGGAGTTATCACGCGGCCAACCTTGCCGTCCACCTCGGTGCAGCCTTGCTGCTGTTTGGCATCGTGCGCCGGACGTTGCTCATGCCTGCGTGGCGCAAGCGCGGGGAAACTGACGCGCTGCCAATCGCGTGGCTCGTCGCGCTGCTCTGGATGCTGCATCCGCTCCAGACGGAGTCCGTCACCTACGTGGTGCAACGCGCCGAATCGCTGATGGGGTTGTTCTTTCTGCTCACGCTCTATGCTTTCATCCGCAGCGTCCAGGCGGCGGCGCGATTCCGATGGCAAATGCTCGCGTTCGTGGCGTGCGCGCTGGGCATGGCCACCAAGGAAGTTATGGTCGGTGCGCCACTCCTCGTGCTGCTCTACGACCGCACATTTTGCGCCGGGGACTTTCGCACGGCGTGGCGGCAGCGCGGCGGACTGCATCTCGCGCTCATGACCACGTGGCTGCTGCTCGCCGCGCTGGTCGTCAGCACCGGCGGCCGCGGTGCTTCCGTCGCCCACAGCCCTGTCGTGTGGCAGGCGTATGCGCTGACGCAAGCATGGGCCGTCGTCCGCTACCTTGGGCTCGCCCTCTGGCCGCGCGAGCTGGTGTTCGACTACGGCACGCCGCTGTTCACATCGGCGGCGAGCGTCGCGCCACAACTTGCCCTGGTAGGCGGCTTGGCTTGTGGCACACTCGTCGCCTTGCGGCGGTGGCCGGTGTTTGGGTTTCTCGGCGCGTGGTTGTTCGTCATCCTCGCGCCCACCTCGAGCTTCGTCGCCGTGGCAACGCAGACCATCGCGGAGCACCGGATGTATCTGCCTCTCGCCGCCGTCATTGCACTCGGCGTGGCTGGGCTGCACGCCGCCATGGGGCGGCGCAGCCTCATCGCCGGCGTGGCCCTCGCGATTGCATTTGGCGCGCTCACTGCGCATCGCAACCGCGACTATCACAGCGAACTGCGCATTTGGAGCGACACCGTCGCCAAGCGTCCGGCCAACGGCCGCGCGCGCAATAACCTTGGCAAGACCCTGCTTCTCGCGGGCCAGTTGTCCGCCGCCGCAGAGCACTTCATCGCCGCGCTGCATCTCGACCCCACGAGCCTCGAGGCCCGCAGCAATCTCGGCAACGCCCTGCTCCGCCTCGGCCGCCGCGACGAAGCCCTCGCAGATTTTGAAGCTGTGCTCCGCCAGCGGCCCGACTTCGCCGAGGCCCACTACAACCTCGGCAACGCGCTCTTCCAATCGGGCGAACCCGCCCCGGCAATCCCGCACTTCGAATCCGCACTGCGCCTGCGGCCGGATCTGGCCGAGGCGCACACCAACCTCGGCAACGCGTTCCTCCAGCCCGGGCGCGCCGCCGACGCCCTCGCGCACCATGAAGCGGCGCTGCGGCTGCAACCCGAGGACGCGCTGGCCCACTACAATCTCGGCAACACGCTGCTCGCGCTCGGCCGCGCCGCCGACGCTGTGCCGCGCTACGAAGCGGCGCTGCGGTTGCGGCCGGATTTCGCAGACGCACACAACAACCTCGGCGCTGCGCTGGAACAACTCGGCCGCCTGCCCGAAGCGCGCGCGCACTATCAAGCCGCACTGCACATCTCGCCCGATTTTGCCGGAGCGCGGGCCAATCTCGAGCGGCTACAGGCGCCCGGCCGCTGAGCCGGAGTCACGCCGTTGGGCGGGCGTCGGTGTCCCCACCAACGCTTGTCGCCGATGGGGACATCGGCGACCACCATTCAGTGCGGCAACGTCTCGGACATAATAACTCGTCTTCAACCGCCTGAGTCCGGCTGAGCGCAGAAAAAAACGGCCCCTCATGTCGGGGCCGCTTTGAAGTGACTGCGCGTTTACGCCGTGATCAGAATTTCAGGCTCACGCCGGCCTGCATTTGCCAACGCGAGAGCGTGTTGTCCAGCGTCTGGCCGCGGGGCGGATTGGCGAATGAGTAGACGTATTGGTTCGCCACGGCGTCATACGTGATGCCGGTGGTGACGAAATAATTGTAGGGAAATCCAATTTGCGAGTAGCGGCCCCAGTGGCTGTTGAGCAAATTGGTGAGGTTGTAGATGTCGTAGAAGAGTTCGGCCTTAACATTGCCCCAGATCGGAATTTCCTGGCGCAGGTTGAAGTCGAGCTGGTGAATCCATTTGCTCGTGGCGCTGTTGCGCGGGACGATGCTGCCGGCGTAGGACTGGAGGTCGCCCACGCCCTTGAGCCACGCGAAGAACGCGTCGGACTGGGCCGGAGTGGTCCAACGCACCTTCGGGTCGCTGGGGCCGGTTGGGACGTAGAAGAGATCGTTGTTCTGGTTGGCCGTGTCGCCATTGACGTCGCCGCTGGTTCCGCTTCCGCCGTTCACGTAGCTGTAGGGCCGGCCGGAGCGCGCTTCGTAGTAAAGGCCCACCGTGGTCTTGAAGCCTTTGATGAGATCGAAATCCCGCGATGCGCTGACCGAGAAGCGGTGCTTCACCTCGTAGTTCGACGTGGCCAATTCCTCGGAATTCGGGTTGACCGCCATGCGGGAGCCGAAATTGCTGCCCGCCGTGCTGGAGGTGATGGGGCTGACATCCTTCGACGAACCGTAGGTATAGGAGAAGGTGCCAAACCAGTGGTTCTTATAGGGCTTCTTGAGCTCGGCGGTGTAGTTGTAGGCGTTGCCCTTCTTTGTGTTCATCATCAGAAACACGTTGGTGTAACCTGAATTGACGCGACCGCTGTAGCGGATGCGACCGTCGGGCAGGGTGCCCACCGGGTTCAGGTTGATGTCCTGATAGAAGTAGTTCTCCAGTGTCTTGGTCTGGTCGTAGGAGAGCGTGCCAATGAGGCCCCACCACGGCAGCTTGCGGTCGACCGAGAGATTGAGCTTGAGCGCGCTGGGCAACTTGAAGCCGTTCTGCATGGCGTTCACGGCGTAGGTCGGCTGCGCGGCGCTAAAGTATTGCTTCGTGGGATCGGGCTGGAACGTGATTTGCGTGATGCCGTTGGCCGCGAGCGTCCCCTTGGTGGCCTGCGCGATGGTGAGGCCGTTGTTCGAGAAGTTGTTCGAGATCCAGACGCCCGGGCCCTTGCCTTGGAACACCCCGATGCCGCCGCGGAGCTGCGTCGTGCGATCGGCGTCGAGCGCGAGGTTGAAGCTCACCCGGGGCGCGAGGAGCTTCGCGCCATCGAACGAGTTGGAGTTGTTGACCGTTTGTCCGCCCAAGGTGGGCCAGGCATACGAGCTGAGTGCCGCGTTGTAGCCCGGCTTGTCGGAGGTGAAGGTGTCGAGGCGCAGGCCGGCCGTGACGGTGAGCCGGCTGTTGACATGCCACTGATCCTGCACAAAGAGCGCCGGATTGGAAAATTTCCAGTCCGCGGCAAGCGAGCCACCGGTCGGCGAATATTGGTATCCATAGTTGTTTGTGATACCACTGATGCCCGTGGCGCTGAGCGCGCTAAAGTTGAAACCATTGAGTGAGGTGGCGGTGCCATAGGAACCAAGCACGCCTTGGGCAAAGGCGTTGTAGAACTGGTTGTATTCGTAATCCACGCCGAAGGTGACCGTGTGGTCGTCGAGCAGGTAGGTGCCGGTAAACGTGTAGTTGTTATTCTTCACCAGCAGGTGGTTCAACTGCGTGGAGTTTTCCCACCCAACAAACACCGTGCCGGTCGCCGTGCCGCCGGCGGCGGAGGGCACCGAGCCGATGACGATTTGCGGGAAGGCCGGCCCGTTGGGCGAGCGGTCAGTCTGGTATTTGCTGAACGCCACCTTCGCCTCGGTCTTGAAGTTCGGCGTCCAGTTGCTGAACAGCGTGGCGACGTAATTGGTGTCAATCTGTTGATTCACATACCAGTGGTTGCTGAAGGAGATCGCATTTGTCGTGCTGAAGTCTTGGAAAATCGGTTGCGTGCCTTTGGTCTTGTTATAACGCACGCTTAACCGCTGGGCGCTGTTGATATTCCAGTCGATCTTCGCGAGAACCTTGGTGTCCTTCTTCTCCACGTTGCCGGAGTTGGTCAACACACCCGGGTCATAATTGTAGGCCTTGAGGGCGCTGACGATGGTATCGATCGCTGCGGCGGTCGGCTGGAAACCCGCGTTCGCCACCGGATCGTTACGAGAGAATTTTTCATAGGAGCCAAAGAAAAAGAGTTTATCCTTGATGATCGGCCCGCCGAGGGTGGCGACCAGGGTGTCTTCGCTAAAGGTCTCTCGCTTGCCGTAATTGATGTTGGTCGGGTCTTCGTTTTTTGCGCGGATTCTTTGGTTCGTCCAAAGGTATTTCACCATGCCGTGGTATTCGTTGGTGCCGCTCTTTGTCACTGCGTTGATCGCTGCGCCCGTGAAGCCACTCTGGGCGACATCGTAGGGCGCGATCTCGATGTTGAAGGCCTCAATCGTGTCGATCGAGATCGGGTTGCCCTGCGAAGGGAGCCCGTTGCTGGTGAGGCCGAACACGTCGTTCGAGCGCACGCCGTCGATCATGATGGAGTTGTAACGGCCGTTCTGGCCGAGGGCGCTGGTTTCGCCGTTGGAGCGGTCGGTGATCACGATGCGCGGGTCAAGCTTCGCGTATTCGTTGAGCGCCCGGGCAATCGTCGGCACGGCGTCGATGCGCACTCGCGACACATCGGTGCCACTGCCCGTGATAAAGCTATCGAAAAGCGTATTGCTGTCGGCGCGGGTGATAAAGGCTTCCATCTTCACGATCTCAGCTTCAGTGCCCACCGCCAGGTCGGCTTGGAAGGTCTGGCTGAGTTCGAGATTGATGTCCGAGCGCTCATTCGACTTCTGTCCATTCGCCGTGGCGCTCACGGTATAAGGGCCGCCGACGCGCAAGCCGGAAAAACTATAGCGGCCCACGGGATTCGTCGTGGTTGTCGACGTCGAGTTAGTCGGTGCGTAGACCAAAGTGACCGTCGCGCCGCTGATGGGTTGGCCGTCAGCATCGTTGACGATGCCACTGATATTTGAGGAGGTCACGCCTTGGCCGAAGGCCGAGGCCGCGAACGCAAACAGGAGGGCCCAGGCCCCGGTGAGTAGGTTTCTAATTACGGTTTTATTCATGGTTTCGGTTAGTCTGTTTGTAAGCATTTTTGCCGGCGTTGCCGCGGGAGGTAACACTTACGTGTTTACTTAGAACCGCATGGAAGACGTGCAAAAAAATCCAGTCAAGCACTGAGCGCGCGGTTCTGCCGCGCGTCACAAAAAAGTCACCTGCGAAAAAATCGGCCGGGCGCATGCGCAAAATTTTACTGTCGCCTCGTGCGATTTGCGCACTCCGCCCGGGCCCGACCGCGCAATTTGCACGGGAAATTCCCACCGCGGCGCCAGCGCGCGAAAGTAGGAAAATTTTTATCCCCGCGCCTGCAATGATTTACTGCACGCGCCGCTCCCACTGGCACGCGCCAAGTATGGGTAACGCGACCGCCGTATCACGCCCTCGCGCAAAACTTCACCCATCCTGCCATGATTACCGCGACTCTCCGCTCCGCTCCCGCCCGCAGCTCCGATCTCGCCGCCCGCAGCTCCGCGTCTGCCACCGAAGCCGAGCGCGACAACGCACTCGTCCGCCGTTTCAACGCGGGCGACGAGTCCGCGTTTGTCGAAATCATGACCCGCTATCGCGACAAAATCTTCGCGATCGCCCTGTCGTTGCTCCGCAACCACGCCGACGCCGAGGAAATCGCGCAGGACACCTTCATCCGCGCGCACCGCGGCCTCGCGCGGTTCCGGGGCGATTCCTCGCTCGCCACCTGGCTGCACCGGATCGTCGTCAACCTCGCGCGCAACCGCTACTGGTATTTCTTCCGCCGCCGCCGGCACGCGACCCTGTCGCTCGACTGCGCCCTCGACGCCGACAGCACCGCGACGTTGGCCGATCTGATCGCCGGCGATGCCGCGGATCCGGCCCACGAAGCGGTGACCAACGAGTTCGCCGTGCTCGTCGCCGCATGCATGGCAAAACTCGAGCCCCGCCACCGCGAAATTCTCACGCTGCGCAACGTCCTCCACCGTTCCTACGACGAGATCGCGGCCACGCTCGGCATCAGCGTCGGCACGGTGAAAAGCCGCATCGCCCGTGCGCGCCAAAACCTTCGCGCGCAGCTCGCCGAAGCGTGCCCCGAATTTTCACCCGACGCGGAGCCCGCCGACTGGTTCGAGCGGTCGCGCGAAACGGGCCGTCTCGCCTCCGCCTGTGCGTGAGCGGCTCGGGTGGCGCCACCGGGAGCCGCGTTTATGGGCCGATCAGCCGTTTGATTTCCTCGTGGATGCGTGATAGCGGCGAGGTCTTCACTAGATACGCCGAGACTTTTTTACTGAGGGTATCGCGAAAAACCTGCGCGTCGAACAGCACACCCGTAAGCAGAATCACCGGCGTGTCGGGCAGCGTGGTCTTCAGCTGATCGATCATCTCGAGTCCGTCCGAATCCTCGAGTTGCAAATCCGAAATGATGAGGTCGGGTTTGTCGTTTTGCACGAAGCGCTGTGCCTCGAGCGCGGTTTCGAGCGCAGTCACGCGATAGCCGTTGCCGGTGAGGAAGAGGCCGAGCAGGTCACGGATTTCGACTTCGTCATCGACGATCAAAATGTGTTTCTTCATGGCGGGAGGCGATCGGAGGGAAGTTACGAAGCAGAGGGGGATTCGGGTGCGGCGAGTTCGAGCACGACGACACCGCCCACGACCTTGTCGCCGTCGCGCATCGGGAAAAGCGTGAGACGCACGGCCGCCTGCCGTCCGCTGGCATCCGTGATCGAGGCGGGCTGTGCGCGCAGATCGCGACCGTCGCGCAGCGCCTGCGCCAGGGGATCGAGTTTCGAGTCCACCGCGCCCGCCAGGCGCACGATGCTCGAGAGTGGCTGGTCGATGAGCGCGGCCGGCTCGCAACCCGCCAGGTGGACCACGGCGTGATTCACACGGGAAATGTTCATCGCCTTCGTGACCACGATCACCAGATCGTTGAGCGAGTTGAAGACGAGTTGGTGGTAACGAAGCTGGTGCTCCGCTGCCTGATGGGCCCAGCGGTGCTCGAGATTTTCCGCCATGAGCTTCGTGTTGGCCGTCGAGAGTTCGGCGGTGCGCGCCTCCACTTTTGATTCCAGCTGCGCATTCGCCTCTTGGAGGACGGCGGTCGCGCGGCGCCGCGCGAGGATGTCGTCGCGAATCAGCCACGCGACGCCGCCGAGCAGCAGGCAGTCGAGCACGACGCCGGTCCAGACGGTCCACCGCGTTGTTTGCGCCTGCAAGTAGGACGCGGTGTCACGGTCGGCGAGGAGCGCCATCTCGTCTGCTTTTAATTTTTCCACAACACGGCGGATTTCGGTCATCGTCGCGACGCCAGCATCCGCCGCGATGAGCGTGCGGAGTGCGGCGGCGTGGTCGCTGGGCCACGCGGCCAGCACCTGCTGTGCGAGATCGGCGCGCTGGTTGGCGAGTGTCTCGAGACGGAGGACTTGCCCGCGCTGCGCGGGTTCGTCGCGCGTCAGCGCCTTGGCAATTTCTAAATGTTCGCTCATCGCGGAGAAGGCCTCGCGACTGGCGGCCTGATCGCGCCCATCGCCGGTCATCACGAACGTCCGCAGTGCGGCATCGCCCGCATGCACGCTGGTGAGCACGGCGTCGGCCTCAAGGATGACGGCGTGCGTGTGGTTGACCCAGTCGGCGCTGAGCTCGGAGCGGTTGATGTTGCGCACCGCGATCACGACGACGGCGATCAACACCGCCGATATCAGCAGGAAGAACGCGAGCATGCTCCGGATGATCCGGTCGGCTGGGGGATGCAAGGTTGACGGGGCGGCCGTCATCAGCGGGTGCGCGGGCTCACGCATCGGGATCGCGCGCGGGCGGATCGGTTTTTACGACCGTGAGGCCGATGCTTTTCTTCTCGGTGTTGTAATCGTAGGTGTATTCCGAGGCCGAGGTCCAGTTGGCCTCAAAAGAAGCGGCGACCTCCGTGGCGATCGCCCGCAGGCGGCGGCCGCTACCCTCCAGGGTCGAGGCATAGTTCCGGTTGTTGTAGTCGAGGTAGGCCTTGCTCTGGATGACGTAGCACACGTCGTGGGCAACGCGGCCCACGAGGGAGACACGCACCAGCCGCGTGCCGTAATCCTTTCGCTTCAGCACATAGTCGGCGAGGATCGCGTAGTCGTCGCAGTCGCCGCGCCGCGTGCTGAGGAACACGTCCGGCGGCTGCACCCCCGGGTGAAACTCATATTCGAAGCCCTCGAAATTGGACGCGAAACGCCTCGGGGTCATTTTGGCATCGCCGAGGAGATCGACGAGGGTCAGCGCGTCGAGCCGGCCGGCGGCCAGCGCGACGGCGAGCGCCAGCGCGCACAGTTGGCGCACCCGGAGAGATGTGAGGGCGTGAACCATCTTTCCTCTAATTCGGCCGGACGGCGTTCCGACTCAAGACAATCATTCCCGGGCCGCGCCACCTGCGTGGCATTTTTTCCGGCATCCGCCCAAGCGAAAAGCATTCGCGCGCTTCCCGCGCTCCACGCCACCCCGCTCGTCGGTTTCTCCGGCACGCGCTGACTCCGAAATTCTATCTATGAATGGTGTCAGGCACGGTTGAATCTCATCGACCGGCCGCCGGCGGCTGCGATCACGCCATGCCTGTTTCAGCGTGCAGACCATCAGCGGCAAGCGGCGCGCAGCTTAAGCCAATCCATGCGAGGCCGATCCGGCACGCCGGGCGTATAATTACCCCAACAAAAAGCAACGCGCGGCTTCGTCCCACCACCGGGCACCCCAGCCACGCAAACGAAACCCAACCAATGGTTCCGTCATGCCCAACATCTCCACCGCTCGGCCGAGGCCCATCCTCGAGCCGGCGTATTGCAAGGGCTGCCTGCGCTGCGTCGAGGCCTGCCCAAAGCACTGCATTACGCCGGGCTCCACCCTGAATCCCACCACGGGCATCGCTCCCGTCGAACTCCATCTCGAAAACTGCAACGGCTGCGCGCTCTGCGTGCAGGCGTGCCCGGAGCCGTTTGGCCTGCGGCTCGATGAGGGCGTGTCGCACCTCGAGGGCGAATTCCGGCTCGAAGATCCGGCCAAGCTGTTCGGCAAGAAGCGCGTCACCATCTACGAGGCGCCCATCGAGCCCGACACCGAGATCCCGTTGCCGGCGTGTGAACCGCTCGTGCTGAAAGGCACCTACGCGTCCGCGATCGGCGCGGTGCTCGCGGGTTGCCGGCATGTGTTCGGTTACCCGATCACGCCGAGCACCGAGGGCGCGGAGCTGATGGCGAAGATGCTGCCGAAGCTCGGCGGATCGTTTGTGCAGGCGGTCAGCGAGGTCGCCGCCGTCAACATGATCTACGGCGCCGGCGGCGCCGGCGTGCCCGCGATGACGTTCACCAGCAGCCCGGGCTTCAGCCTCATGCTCGAGGGCATCAGCTATATGATCGGCGCCGAGGTGCCCGGCGTCTTCGTCAACCTCATGCGCGGCGGCCCCGGGCTCGGCAACATCGCGCCCGAGCAGACCGACATCAAACTCGCATGCCGTGGCCTCGGTCACGGCAACACCCACGCGCTCGTGCTCGCGCCGAGCACGCCGCAGGAAATGCTCGACCTCACGATGGAAGCGTTCCCGCTGAGCTTCCGCTATCGCAACCCCGTCGTCGTGCTCGGCGACGGATTTCTCGGCCAGATGACCGGCGTCGTCAAACTGCCGCCGGCGATGTGCCGGCCCGGCCGGCCGGCGTGGGCCGTGTGGGGCGATCTCCCGCACCGCCACAATCTCATCAGCTCGATCTATCTCGCGGAGACGGATCTCGAGGCGCACAACGAGCATCTCAACCGCAAATACGCCGCCATCGCGAAACGCGAGCAGCGCGCCGATCTTTACCGCTGCGACGATGCCGAGGTGATCGTCGTCGCGTGCAACACCCCCGCGCGCATGGCGAAGGGCGCCGTCGAGGCGGCGCGCGCCCGCGGGATCAAGGCCGGGCTCTTCCGGCCGATCACGCTCTGGCCGTTTCCAATCGACGCACTGAAACCACTCCTGCTCGGGGCCGGGCAAATCATCGTCGTCGAGGCGAGCCCCGGCCAGCTCGAGGACGAGCTCCGCCTCGCGCTCAGCCACGCCGACCGGGTGCCGCCGCCGATCGCCCACGTGCGCCGGTTCGGCGGCATGCTCCCGCAGCAATCCGAAATCCTCGCGAAGATCGAGGAAACCCAGGAGGCGTTCGCATGAACACCCCCGTCTTCTACGACCATTTCGAGCGCCACGCGCACGGCGAGGGCCTCAAGGACCACAGCACCCATTATTGTCCCGGGTGCGGCCACGGCATCGTGCACCGCGATCTCGCCGACGCCATCGGCGAACTCGGCCTGAAGGACCGCACCGTGCTCATCAGCCCGGTGGGCTGCTCGGTGTTCGCCTATTATTACTTTGACGTCGGCAACTCGCAGGCCGCGCACGGTCGCGCGCCCGCCGTGGCCGTCGGCCACAAACTCGCGAATCCCGACGCGATCGTCATCAGCTACCAGGGTGATGGCGACCTCGCGTCAATCGGCCTGGCCGAAACGATCTCCATCGCGCAGCTCGGGCTGCCGATCACGGTGATTTTTATCAACAACGCCATCTATGGCATGACCGGCGGACAGTTCGCGCCCACCTCGCTGATCGGGCAAAAAACCACCACGAGCCCCGAGGGCCGCGATCTTTCGATGGGAAAGCCGCTACGCGTGGCTGAGCTCATCGCACAGCTTGATGGACCAATCTATGTTGAGCGCGTTGCACTTTACGATCCGAAGCAGCGCGTGAAAGCCCGCCGCGCGATCAAGAAGGCGCTCCGTCTCCAGGCCGAGGGCCGCGGCTACGCGTTCATCGAGGTGCTCGCCGAATGCCCCACGCATCTGAAGCTTACACCCGAGCTCGCCGAGGCGTGGGTGCGCGATCAGATGGTGCCGGTGTTTCCGCTCGGCGTGAAAAAAGATCTCACGGTCGAGCCGTGGTTCCACCGCGAGCCGCCGATTTTCGACGCGGAAAAAATCCTCGCCCTTGCCGGCGCCGAACCGGCCGAGACCGGGACGGAGCCGGCGGTGTCGGCGGACAGTGCGATCGGCGATCTTAGTATCAAGTTTGCCGGTGCAGGCGGAGATGGCGCCCAAACGGCCGGGATGCTCGTCACGCGCGCCGCCATCTCCGTGGGTTTCGACGCCACCCACATTCCCAGTTACGGTCCCGAAAGTCGCGGTGGCACGTCCTACGCCGACGTGCACATCGCCGCCCGCGAAGTCCTGAATCCCACTGCGCCCGAGCCCGACATCCTCGTCGCGTTCAACGCACCGAGCCTCGCGAAATTCGCGCCGACCGTAGCACCGGGCGGCACCATTCTCTACGACTCGACCATCATCACGCAACCGCCGCCGCTGCCGCCGGGACGCCGCGTGCTCCCGGTGCCGTTCACTGAAATCGCGCGCGAGCTCGGCCGGCCCGTGGCGAAAAACATGGTCGCACTGGGCGCCTTGCAGGCCGCCACCGGACTGCTGCCACCCGAATGCCTCGTGACGACGATGCGGTCGCTGCTGAAAGACAAACCCAGTCTCCTGCCGTTGAACGAAGGCGCGTTTGCCGCCGGCCAAGCCGCGGTCACGGGCGAGCTCGCGCACACATGAAGCCCGCCTTCGTCAGCGAGGCGGAAGCCTATGGTCTGCTGGCGCGCGCAGGTTGGGCGGTGCCAAGCCACGGCTGGCTCAATGCCGCGCCGCCGTTTGTCGCAGCCGAGCCCGTCGTATTGAAAGGACTCGGCGACGATCTCTGGCACCAGTCGGAACTCGGCGCGG
>OCZT010005752.1_pt1 | contig 12334 bp, 14 predicted proteins | sample 1539031 | NCBI WGS metagenome assembly OCZT01 (sample SAMEA3539308, study PRJEB22396) | soil metagenome | biome: tundra; feature: field; material: soil | place: USA | collected 2010-05 | depth 0.15 m
TCACCTATGTCGCGGTCCCAGGGGCCACAGCGCAGGTGATCTTCGATGTGACCGGCTACTTCGTGAAGTAGCTAGACCTTCTCGCGTTCGGCAATTGACGGGCGGGTGGCCGAGGGTGGCGCCCGCCCGTCACGACGGAACGATGGCGCTCAGATGAGCCGTAGTGAACCCTTGAGGGTCATCGCCACCTTCGCCGGGAATATCAGCGGCGGCCCGTACCACCGGCGAGTCTCGCGAGCCCATAGGTGTCATTGAGGTGTCGGTCGGGCGGCCGACACTTCATGTAGCGAACGCGCATCGACCTATCTCGATGTGCGCGGCATTCACGAAAAGGCACACCCGTCGTGAGGCGGGGCCGCAAAGCCACGGGACTCCACAGAGTCAGCCGGGCTACCGAACGGAGAAACCATGCCGTCCACGGTCGGCGGGCCATCGAGCTCTGAATCCACCGAGTCCGCCCAGGTAGTCGCCCGCGGCAAGAAGCTTCGGAATGTCGCGGTCATTACCGTTGCTATGCTCGCAGCCCCTGCTCGCGTCACCATCGCCGCCGTGATCACCAGCGCCTTCATTAGCCTGGCCCTGGTCGCTCCGGTTGCAGCGGACCGCCCAGAGGCTCCGACCCTGTCCGAACAGGCTCAGGCCGATGCTGCTCCCGCCTGCACCTACGCGGACGTGGCGGCCTCGAATACCGACTACGCCGATTGGGCCGTCATCTCGCTCGACACCACCTACCGTGTGTCGATCTCGTACGTGCCTCCGGACCTGTCCGGCACCGGAATCTCCGGAGGGGGCTCAGTGCGCGGGTTCGTGGTGCCAGACTTGCAGGCGATGGCCGCTGCAGCCGCGTCCGCCGGGGGTCCGCTCCAGGTAGTCTCATCCTATCGCAGCTACGCCACCCAGGTCTCGACCTTCAACTACTGGGTGAATGTCTCCAGCTACCAGGCCGCCCTGCTCGCCAGCGCCCGGCCCGGTCACTCCGAACACCAGCTCGGCACTGCACTGGACTTCACCTCGCGCGGTGGATCCGCCCCCTGGAATTACTCCGACTGGGCCACCACGACCGCCGGGGCCTGGATGCGCGACCATGCCTGGGAGTACGGCTTCATCAACAGCTACCCCAGAGGCAAGAGCCCGTCGATAACCTGCTACCAGTACGAGCCCTGGCACTATCGCTACTTCGGTCGTGCCGCGGCGGCCGCCATCCACGCCAGCGGCCTGACCAGCCGGGAATGGCTGTGGGCCAACGGGGGAGTTCTTTCGTGCCTCGGCGCCACGTATCACCCCATCACCCCGGCCCGCGTCCTCGACTCCCGCCTCGGCCTCGGCGCAACAACCTTCTACGCCAAGACAAAGCAAACGGTGACGATCGCCAACGGCTCAAGCGGCGTCCCGACCAGCGCAGTCGCGGTTACCGGCAACGTAACGATCACCGGCCAGGGCGCACTCGGCTACGTAGCGGTCGCACCGAGTCTCACAACCGGTGTCGAGCCCGGCACCTCCACGATCAACTTCCCGCTCCGCGATGACCGAGCCAATGGCCTCACCGTCCCCCTGGCTAGCGGCGGCAAGCTCGACTTCATGTACTGGGCCGGGGCCGGGGCCGGGGCCGGATCGACGATCGGGGTCATCTTCGATGTGACCGGCTACTTCAGCGCCGACTCAACCGGCGCCACCTATCACCCCATCACCCCCGCCCGAGTCCTCGACTCGCGCTTCAGCCTCGGCGCGACCACCTTCTACGCCAAGACCAAGCAGACCGTCCTGATCGCCAATGGAACCAGCGGCATTCCGACCACCGCAGTCGCTGTCACCGGCAACGTAACGATCACCGGCCAGGGCGCACTCGGCTACGTAGCGGTCGCCCCGAGCCTCACGACCGGCGTCGAGCCCGGCACCTCCACAATCAACTTCCCACTCGGTGATGACCGAGCCAATGGCCTCACCGTCCCCCTGGCTAGCGGCGGCAAGCTCGACTTCATGTACTTGGTACCGGGCACCGGCAACACGATCGGGGTCATCTTCGATGTGACCGGCTACTTCGTGAAGTAGGGGGCGACCCGGTCACGATCAGGTCATAGTGGAGATCCTTCCCCGCCCTGGTCGGAAGATCGAATAGAGGGCGTGTCTCACCCGATGTTGGCAGAGAGGGCGTCACGCCATTCTTTCGAACCACTGCCCTGAGCTGCCGGACTTGGTCGCGGGTCTGGGGCTGTCCGACCGCTTCGACCTCGTCCTCAGTTCGGCCACGATCGGGTTCGAAAAGCCTCACCCGGAGGCGTTCGCCCGCGCGTTGGTCGAACTGAGTCATCCCGACACGGTATGGATGGTTGGCGACAGCCCGCAGGCCGACATAGCCGGCGCCGCCCAGGGCATCCCGGGAGTCCTGGTTCGCCGATCGGAACCGGGTATGGTTGCCGCGCCCGACTTGCTGGCAGCCTCGGAGATCATCGAGCCGCCGGACATCGGCGGACCCGGCCACGACTCCATCGATGCCGAGATGGTCCGCTACTACGCCGCCAGGGCAGAAGAGTACGACGACTGGTACCTGCGCTTGGGCCGCTACGCTCACGGGCCTGCTCAGGACCAAGCCTGGCGGTCCGATCTGGCCGCGGCGGCAGCCTGGCTCGATGGGCTACCTTTGGGGGGCCGGATCGTCGAACTCGCCGCAGGCACAGGTTGGTGGTCGCCGATTCTGGCGAAGAAGGGTGATCTCACACTAAATGACGCCGTCGTCGAACCCCTCGCTCTGGCCACGGCTCGGCTCGAACCCTACGGTCTCGTTGCTCGGACCGTGGTGCGTGACGCCTGGGAGGAGCCCGACGGAGTAGTCGATGGATTGTTCACCGGCTTCTGGCTCAGCCACGTAGAGCGGGCCCGGCTCGACGAGTTCTTCGAGCTTGTGGCGCGCTGGCTGGTGCCCGGCGGCGTCTTCGCTGTCATCGACTCCCGTTCGGACGCCGACTCCGGGGCACGCGATCATCGTCCGCCTGAACAAGACCTCTAGGTCCGCAACCTGGACGATGGGACGAGCTTCCGAGTCCGTAAGGTCTTTTACGAACCTGAGACACTCCGAGCCGCCCTAGAGCATGCCGGCTTTGGGGAAATCGAGATCATCACGACCGATCGGTTCTTCATTCTGGGCTCGGCCAGGAAGCAGTAGGCCGACACTACCACCCGTTCGTGCGGGAGTCGGGCGAGGGCACTGAGGGCAAGGGTGTCACTCGGGTCCGGTCGTCCCGATCGGAGTCGGCATTTCTCTCAGGCCGGTCCGCGAATCGATCTGCAAGTGTCACTCGGGTCCGGTCGTCCCGATCGGCGTCGGCTGATCACCCGCCAGCAACATCTGCGGGACCTCACGGAACTCCATGCCGCCCCCCTGGCCGGAGCTTGTGAAGACCCACACGAGGTCGTACCGCTGATCGGGCCAGATCTGGGGCACCCGCGACGTATCCTCGGCGAGCATATTCGCGATCGACGGGATCAACTGGTGCTCCCAGGCGATCAGGACCACGCCATCAATCGTTCGAACCGCAGCGACGAGTTCGCCGATCTCCTCCTTTGCGAAGCGCGAGTCAACATCAAGGCCGAGTCGCTTACTGAGGGGCAGGAGTGTTTCACGCGGTCTCTCGCTGCTGCTGCCGCCCCCGATCTGCGAAGCGAACAGATGGGTCGGGGTCGGGAGCTTCGCATCGCGGCTATCTGATGGGGTGGGCACGAACAGCCCGACGAGTGCGCCGGCGCGCTGCCAGCCCCGCGGGGTTAGCGACCTCGGGTCGGGCGCCCCGTCGATCGTGACACCGCCGGGCGGAACGCCCCCGATTGGCTTTTCGGCATGCCTTAGCAGCATCACGACGGACGGCATCGCTTACCTCATATCGACCGGGCCCAAGTCCCAGAGTACCGATCCCATCGCGGCCGCCTACGAGGGAGCGCGGATCAGCTTGGCGTTGAGCATCGGTTTCCGGTGGCCCTCCGGGCCGCTCCTTGAGTACGATCTTAGCCCGTACCTCCGCCGAAACCATGGCTTGATCGTGGTCGGCCCCCATGATCGTCATCGAATACCCGCTCTCCCCGAACAACATCGGATCGGGAGCATCCCTCGGCGAGGGGTTCGCGGCGATCGCGACCTCCCCTGGGCCATTGCCGATCAGAACCTGCGCAAGCCCGCGAGGTCTTCGTAGCCCAGCGCCAACCGTCCTCGCGGGGCATGGAGAACGTGCCCGTCGGTTACTGAGACAACATGGACTAGCTAGAATTGCCGAGCAGACGGGTATCACTTTTCCTAAGCGGTCGGCGTCTCAGTGAGCCGCGTTCCTGCCAGGTTGACCAGTTGGAGTAGGGCATGAAGACGAAGTCCAAACGAATCCGAATCCGGTGGGCAGGCGCAGCGCTGATGACCCTCGTGGCAGTCGGCCTGGCGGGCTGCGTCGGGGCCGGACCAAGCCCTTCACCCGCATCAACGGCGGACACGGCGGACACGGCGGGCTCGGCGGTCTCGGCAGGGACGGAGTCGATCTCGCCTTCGCTTATGGCCACGCAGACTCCGCAGACTCCGCAGACTCCGCAGACGGCCGTCTCACCGACGCCGTCCGGCGTGTGGAAGAGCATCGACTGGGCTTCCCTGGGGGCGCCCAGCTGGGCAGCGGACCCAACTCAATTCCAGGTGTTTGGGTGGAGCCGCGGCTACGTTGGTTTCTCTATCAAACCGAACAGCGGCACCGGTGACACCCCCATCGACCCGACCGTCGTCTCGTACTACTCGCCCGATGGGGTCAACTGGAAGGAGGGCCAGACGCTCGATACCGCCGGGGCCGGTACCCAGGGCGTACTCATGGAAATCCGATCCGTCATCGAAGGACCGACGGGCCTGCTGGCTGTCGGCTGGTCCGGGGCATGTGGCTCCGAGTACCTCGACGGTCTGTGGACCTCGTCCGATGGGATAGCCTGGCAGCCCGTGAACACCCAGAAGGCATTTGGCCAGAACGCGATTGCCATCCCGCGAATCTCGGGTGGCTCCGCTGGCTACGTCGCGGTGGCCTACAAAGGTGCCGGGGTGTGGACCTCGGCCGATGGCCGCGTCTGGCAGCCCGTCGCACTGGATGCGCCGGGCTTCAAGAACTCGAAGATCGACGACGGGACGGCCTTCTCGGGCGGCTACGTCCTGGCGGGGACGTATGGGACTCCAGATTGCGCAGTAACGACAGGCCCGGCACCCACACTGCCTCCCGTCACTGCCGCCGTCTGGTGGTCGGCCGACGCAGCGAGTTGGACTCGCGTCTCGCTGCCCGGAGCTATGAGTAGCTCCGATGGTCAGTCGATCTCGGTTTGCCGCCTCAGCGATCGTGCCCTGATGGCCATCGCCTCGAAGTGGAACAACACATCTCAAACGTCCGGGCAACTGGCCTGGGTCACGACCGACGGTCGGACCTGGAAGTCGGTCACGCTGCCAGCAGGGATCTCGGCGACGAACATCCTATCGGACGGTCAGCGTGCGCTCGTTGTCCTCCCCGTTGGAGATGGCCAAACGGTGAGCCACCTGTCGCTGCAGACCTTTGACGACAACTACGCGCTGGTCACACTGCGGCAAAGTGGGAACCAGCCATCCATCTCATACATGGGCTCGCCCATGAGTGACGGCTACGGCCTCGTGGCCGTGGGTCCGGCCGGGGTTGTGGTCACGGATGGACACCAACTCTGGATGGGAACACCCTCGGCCAGCTGACAGGACCGTCTCCGGCGGCAGCTCCCACACCGCGTCGGCCATGGTTCGTTACCGACCCTATGACCACGTCGCGCCAGACGGCGACCGCACACTCGAACGAAGTGGGCCACGTTGGAGCCGAGTTGACGCACTCGGACGTGTGGCGAACCCGGCGTGCTGCAGGTGCGGCTAACCGTTAGCCTTCTTGGCCTCCATGTCCTGGATGGCGGCTAGGGCGGCGGCAGCGTTCCCGCCGTTGGACTTGAGGATCTGAAGGTACGTGGCTCGGTCGCCGGTAGGCACGCTCGCAGGTACCGAGGTCGTCTGGACCGTGGCCGCAGGGGTAGTTTGCGGCGCGGCCGGAGCCGACGCGGCTGCGGGGGCAGCCTTCTTCGCTGGCGTGTTCGTTGCAGCTGCTGCCTGCGTCGTGAGGGCGGATGCGATTGGATCGATTCGAGTGTTCATGAGGTTCTTGGCCTTCTGCGGGTAGTGGAGTTGTCGGTTGCAGCGCCAGGACTTGAAGCCGACCTCGATCTGGTTCGATCTGGTTCGCCGTTCCCTCTCGACGTAGGGGCCTGGACGAGGGGCGCCTCAACGACCAACACCATGCGCGGATCGTGTGGTTGGGGCTGCTGGAGCCGCAGCACTGCCAAGTTGCTGCCAGTGGAGTCCGGCTTTCCAGACTGTCATACTGCCGCTCCAGGTTCAGATGCCCTATCGGGAGACCGTTTATGAGGATCGAGTTCGCGGCCGGCCAGACGCAATGCGTGTTCACGCGCAGTCATCTGTGGGGCGGCGCCAAGCTGCGGACGGGCGATCAAGTCCGGACGCTTCAGAGCGCTTTGAACCCGGCTACAGCCTTTAGCATGAGGCTTCTCCGTGCATGGGAAGTTCTGGTCGACGGCCACACCGTGAGGATCGAGAAGCGCCGACCGCTGCTGTTCCCGGCGTGGCTGCCGCACAAGTACGTGGTCTTCGTTGACGGAATGGTTGTCGACAGTCGGTCCGGCTACTGAGCCAGGTGCCGTAGTACAAGCCGAGTCGTTGCGCGCCGAGATCGTCAGAATCTGACCAGCGCACGATGTCCGCATAGCGTCCGCAGGCCAACTCACCAACGCGCCCCGCGTATCCTGAACGCGGCACACGTCGTGCGGCCGCGACGCCGGGGAACGCCGAGCAGATTCGCGGTCTCTTCATCGGCTTCCAGCGGTACCTGTACGAGCCCAGTGGAGCGCCAGCAGCGAGCTGAGCGCGGCTCGCGGGCGCGCCGCGGCCCGCACACCATGAGCAGACTGTGTCGGGCGAGGCTGCCAATTCGCTCGACTTCAGGGCGAGTGGCAGGGTTTCCATCCTCGCAGCCGTAGCCAGATCCAACCTAGCCTGGCAGAACGGCATGGGAATCCATGCTCGACTCGGGAAACCATGACTGAGGAGTACCGAAATGACCGACTTGCGCGCCAAAGGCGCCACAAATAAGGCCAAGGGTCAAGTCGAGGAAGGGCTCGGCAAGTTGACCGGCGACAGGCACGAGGAAGCCAAGGGCAAGGTCAAGCAGGTTCAAGGCAGTGCTCAGCAGAGCGTGGCCGACATCCAGGATGCCGCCCGACGGTCCTAGACCCGCTGACAAATAGCGGATGACGCGCATCCGCCAGCAATTACCTGGAGAGCGGCGGTAATTCGTCCCTCGTCCTAATCCGCATCCCAATGGAGGAACAGCCGTTATGGGCATCATCGCGTGGATCGTCCTGGGGGCGATCGCTGGCTTCATCACGAACATGATCATGGGCGGCTCGGAAGGCGTCATTGCCACGATCCTTCTGGGCATCGTCGGTGCTGTCGTCGGCGGCTACCTCGCCGGCACTGTCCTCAACGTCGCCGACGTGACCGGCATCAATGTCGAGAGCATCGTCGTCGCCGTGATCGGTGGCATCGTCGTAGTCGCGCTCTACCGGCTGGTCATCGGTCAACGAACCAGTCGAGCCTAGGGTTTGAGCTCGTCGAACCGGTCGGCATCTCGAAGCCGGCCGGTCGGCGAGCCGTGGCTGCATCCGGCGCCGCAGAGGTCCAGCCACCGCCTATCACCATGCCAACCGCAAGGGATCTGCCACAAAATGCAACGCGTGACGGGCCCTCTGGCGCGTCGCTCGGTGAGACCGTGACGGTGGGCCCCAAGGTCCGAATTCCGCAACTGGCAGGCGTCAATTCTCGCCGGGACTAGGAGACGGACCATGGCTGAACTCAACACAGAGGATCGGCATAAGCTCCGCTCCACCCAGTTCGCGTATGTCGACTCGAAGGGCGAGGAACACCTCCCCATCAACGACGAGTCGCACGTGCGGAACGCGATCGCCCGCTTCAATCAGACCGAGTTCGAGAGCAAGGCGGCCAAGGAGCGTGCCCGGCGGAAGATCCTGAGTGCCGCCGAGATGCATGGCATCGAGGTCGACGAAGACTCGAACATCCACCGGCCGAGCAGTCCGCATCGGGCAGCGTCGACCAAGCGCGGGCCCCGCGGCGGCTAAATGGACGACGACTGATTCCGGCTGCGCAGATCCCCAAATCTTGGCCTCGCCTTGCTGGCTAAGCTGTCGTCTAGCACAGTTCGTGCCGGCCGGCCGAACTGCGGGGAGGAACTCGTTCGATCAGATCATCGCGGAGGAGACCCTGGTGTCGCTGTTGTCCTGGATCAAGCGAACCCTGACGGGCGCGACGTATGCGTCGGCAGCGGAGCCGCCACCGCGCCACGAGCGACGCGAGGCGGGTCGTGAGCGGCATCAGGAGACCGGCGAACCGGCCTGGGAGGAGAGCGACCGGCTCGACGACCCGCCGGGCACGGGGAAGCGCAATCCTGACGCGGCGCCGGAGATCCTGGGCGACGTCTGACGGCGGCCACAGAAGGGTACGGCCCCCGTCGGCCCGTCGAGGCTGGACGCTCCGTCAGTCAATGAACGTGGTCACGTTCTTGCCGCCGGCCAAGGCCACGCATCTCGGGGGGCGTGTGTGAGTCGCGCGTGCGAAGGACGCATCGGTCCAAGCGCCAAACGCGCAACGATCAGGTCATGGTGTCGGACCGCCTGACTTGCCGCATTTGCGACGTAGGTGTTACATCCGGCTGTTTGTTCCGTATGTGTGGACGGCATCGACCCTGATACGGTGCGCAGACGTGTTGGGATGATTCGCGTCCGCTAACCCGGGTTGTCGGTCGCGAGGCGGTCGGTCACCGCCCCCAGCACCGGTGGCACGAGAGCAGGAGCGGCCCATGATCCCGTCTGTCTACGACCCGCGGTGGCGCAGCGTCGTCACTGGAGCCATTTCCTTCCAACCCAGGATGCTGGCCGCCCAGATTCTCATGGGACGCCTCCGGCTGAGCGTCCAGCGTGACCAGTCCCAAACAAACGTCTCGCGGGCCGTTTCTGATCTGCGGGCTTTCTTCGAGAAGTACGAGATGATCGCCGCCAGCGATCTCGCTCAGATCTTCGGCTAGGAGACCGCGATGACCACCAACGCCCTCTGCACGCTCGAGGAGGCTCAGGCGAAGATCGCCTCAGGCGGCCGCCTCCTTCTCGCCGGTGATGAGCACCTCCTCCGACAGCTCCCTCGTGGGACCTGGATCGCCGGTACCATCCCCTACTTCATGGCAGCCCAGGGCGGAACGCATTCCACCGATCACGTCTTCGTGACCGAGCTGCCTGCGGCCGCCACGGTCGATTTGATCCGCTTCTACGGCGTTGACAAGCTGCCCTCGATCACCGCCGACGCGACCGAGAACGGCTTCACGGTCATCATCATCCCGGCCGGCAGCAACGCCCACCAGGTCTATGCCAAGGACGCGGCTACCTACCCGGGCCTCTTCCTCACGCCCATCGTAGGCTGGATCGCCGGCGTCGCGGTGGAGGATATCGGCAAGGTGAAGCCGCTCGTCTTCAACGGCGCCACGGGCGAGGTCTCCGACGATTCGGCCGTCGTTCTCCACGCGAGCTTGCCGGCGGACAGCTTTGCCCAGGTCGAGATGGTCAACCTCTTCCGCCAGGGCGACAGTTCGCGGATCACCTTCCCGAAGGCCAGCTTCGAGATCGGCGACTGCCTCGTTGACGGCGTGGCCGACAACTTCGCCCGCTGGCTCACCGAGCAGAAGGTCGACACCCGGCTGCCGCTCGTGGCCGACTACTGCGGCGCCATGATCAACACGAGCATCCAGGCGGTCGATCCGGCCGCCGGGACTGTCGCCTGCTACGCGCCGGTCTTCCCGGGCATCGAGTATCGGATGGCGACGCCTATCGGCGACTACGCGGCGGAATTCACCCGGGCGGTTGCCAAGGCGAACCTTGAGCCGGCCTTCGCCTGCAACTGCATTCTCAACTATCTGTACGGTGATCTCGAGGGTCGTCGGACGGGCGATGTGACCGGACCGATCACCTTCGGTGAAATCGCATACCAGCTGCTCAATCAGACGATGGTCTACATGTCGGTCCAACGAATGCCGACCATGCCACCTCGCTGATGGCCGCTTCCTCACGCGTCAGCGAACCTGTGCCGGCGAGCGAATCGAGTTACGGCTTCGCCGTGACGCAAGGCGGCGACCTCTATGGCCTCGTCGCCGCCTTGAGTCTAGCCTGGTCCTGGGCGATCGCCGCCGGCGTGAGGGTCAGCTTCCGGCGTTGGCCAGGGCCGCGCCGATCGCTGATCACCCGCGCACCTCCCCCGCGCGCCTGTTTGAGTGCGACTCCGAATGAGGGTGCCACCGTCATGGTTCCTGTCTTACCGTGGCTGGCTTCGCGTACAATCGAAACTATTCACGCTTTCGTGGTCCAACTCGAATTTGTGGGCAGCGGCCATCTGGGCGAAACGACCGCGCCGCGGGCGTTCGACATGTCGATCAAGGATCGACGAGAGCCTTAGGAGGAGATGGCAAGATGAAGAAACGGGTTCACGGTGCCAAGTTGTTGTTTTTGGCTGGCACCGTATTCACTCTCGCGATCGGTATGCTCGCCAACGGACAGGCGGCATATGCCGCAGGCCCGACGCCGGTGGACCTCCGAACGGCCGCGAATTTTGCGGTCTTGGCGGGCACGACGGTGACCAGTACCGGGGCGACCACCATCACCGGAGACCTGGGTGTCCACCCGGGCTCCGCCGTCACGGGATTCCCACCCGGAATCGTGACCGGGACGACCCACACGGCCGACGCCATCGCGCTGCAGGCCAAAAATGACCTGGGCACCGCGTACGACGATGCCGCACTACGAACGGGCGCTAGCATCGTGGTCGGCAACGACCTCGGCGGTCAGACTCTCGTCGGCGGCGTCTACAAGGCCGGAGGCGCCGTTCTCAATCTCACAGGCACCGTGACGCTCGATGGCCAAAACGACCCGAGTTCCGTCTGGATCATCCAGACCACTTCGTCTTTCATCACGGCATCGGGCAGTTCGGTGAATCTCATCCGCGGCGCGAGCTCGTGCAACGTCTTCTGGCAGGTCACCAGCTCGGCGACTCTCGGAGTGGGCTCGACCTTCGTAGGGACGATCATGGCCTCGACATCCATCTGGATGAACACCGGCGCGAAGCTGAACGGTCGAGCGCTGGCCAGCACCGGCGAAGTGACCTTGGACAGCGACACAATCACAACTACGTGCTTGACCTCGCCGACCGAAACCGCCATCGCGTCGGCCAGCGCGGCGGCGGCCGCTTCCGCGAGCGCTTCCGCTAGCGCATCGGCTAGCGCATCGGCCAGCGCATCGGCTAGTGCATCGGCCAGCCTGTCAGCTAGCGCATCGGCTGGCGCGTCGGCCGGCCTGTCGGCCAGCCCGTCAGCCACGCCGGCCACGCCGGCCGTGACACAGCCGCCCAGCAGCACCGTCGGCGACGGTTCGAGCAACAACTCGACTCCTCCGCTTCCGCTGATGATCGTCCCCGCCCTGGCCGGACTGGTTCTGGGGGCCTTCGTAACGCAGCGACGGCGCATCCGCCGCTAAGCCACCCGAGGTCGCCTCGAGCGATCGCTAGAGAGTTGATCGACGGACCGTTCTCACGGCCCGTCGATTCTTTGTGGAGTCCGGTTCGGGCGATCCGCTGCCAGGCATCGGCGGCCGCACCTGGCAACCGGCCAACCTCGACCGTCTAGCGGCCAGGTAGCTGAGGGTCAGTGACGCCGACGCACGGTCATGTGGGCGCCGAGCCCGACGACAGACACTCACTCACTCAATCTGCAAGTCGAAAGGCTCGGCCTCGTCAACAGCCCGCGCGGCGCGGCTGTTTGACACCAGCCATCCAGGCCACCGCGCGGGGCCACCCCTTCACCAGGCGGCAGTACCTCATCGTGACGGCAGCGCCAATGGTGATCGTGTCGCCGGCAGGCATACCCGCTTGCCTGTCGCCGCTGGGTGCCTATCTGTGGCGTACGTTCGCATGGCATCTCGGGCGGGTGCGTCGGCGACGCCATCATCATCTGGCGCACACTCCGCCAACCGGCCGTTGTCCTGTGCCGGGACCTTGACGATTGCACCCGATTCATGCGGCGTCCATCTGCGAACGAGGTCGGTCGCTGGCAACGCGGTCGGTGTGATCTGGGCAGCGACACGATGACCACATCAGTCCAGAGCCTCGAGGATGCATCCCGGTCGACGATGGCACTTT
>OCZT010005753.1_pt1 | contig 12332 bp, 10 predicted proteins | sample 1539031 | NCBI WGS metagenome assembly OCZT01 (sample SAMEA3539308, study PRJEB22396) | soil metagenome | biome: tundra; feature: field; material: soil | place: USA | collected 2010-05 | depth 0.15 m
ACTAGCTATCATTACCGGAAGGTGGCGAAGTAATGAATACAACTTGCTTCGTTGCTTGTTTCGTTTATCAACAGATGAGTATCTGCCAACATTCGTATCATTTACAGATCTATTAGCATGATAAGAAAAGGTTGGGGTATTATTTTTACCCATTGCCAAACGTTGCCCTGTCAGCCTTCGTCCTGGAGTAGTGTCATCTTGTCGTTTGTTTCGTCTAAACATATGTTTCATTCATTTTTTGTTTTGGGATTAACTTAACTAAAAGTATTTAAGTCTTTACCTGTTCTAATAATAACATCGCCAGTTTCTTGGCTGAATCAGGATATGCAAATTCACTTAGTCTTTTTGCCAAACTATTGGCTTCGTCAGGGTCGTCTAATATTTGCCTTATGGCACTCATTAATGCCTCTGAGTTATCTTGCAATTGTTCTTCTGTAACACATACCACTGCGTTCTGAGTTTCTAGATACTCGGCATTTCTAAGCTGATGACCGCCTGTCAAGAAAGGACTAGGCACAACGATGCATGGCTTTTGTTGAATAGCAAATTCTGCTAATGTAGTCGCTCCAGCACGAGTTATAACAACATCTGCTGCACCGCTATATTCGTATAGCTCACTTATAAAACCTTTTACTATAACTCTTTTATTTCTATTAGCGTCTAATAAGGTTTCATACATTTTACGGACCACGGCTTCATGCATACGCCCAGCCATATGAACAAGAGCTAATTTAGGATATATATCGAATAAAGCTGGTGATATCTTAATAATGACATCGTTAAGCGTTTGGGCGCCATTGCCACCGCCAGTAACAAAGATAATTTTATCGGCATCTGTTAAATTAATCTGTTCTTTATAAAGTTTCTTTTGCTCCGGTGTAACAAATTTAAATTCTTTTTGTACGGGCACACCTACAGTTACGGTTTTATACTGCGCATATTTATAAACTTCTTTAGGCAAAGCAACTGTATTTAATAAAGCCTTTTTAGCAATTATTCGGTTTGCTAAGCTTGGTACCGCGTCAGAGTCATGAGTAATATATGGTATGCCACAAAATCTTCCGGCTATTGCTACAGGGACACTAACAAACCCCCCTCTGGTAAAAATTATATCGGGTTTAAGTTTTCTAAGTAACAAATAGCTCTGAATAATTCCTATCAAGACCCACCACGTATCACGAATGTTCTTGGCAACTGTAGACAAATCGAGGAGCTGTTTAAGCCCTTCTCCATGATATCTCCTGAATTTCCCTGCCCTAACTACATAAACCTTGTCAATAAATTCACTTTGCTTCGGTATATCAGACAATTGATCACCACGCTGACCAATATATATAAGCTCGATATCGGGTTTTATTGTTTTTAATTCACGAGCTACTGCTAGTATCGGGGTTATATGCCCCCCTGACCCGCCTGCGGTCAAAACGATTCTCATAAACCGCACTCCTCTCATTACCATCATTTGTCATTTCACTTGAATAACTTGTGTAATATGAAATTTGAAATATTATACCAAGAGCCGTCATTACAAAAACTACACTAGTACCACCATAACTCACCAAGGGTAAAGTTATGCCCTTTAGCGGCAACAGTCCAATCATTGCTCCAATGTTAATAATAGTTTGGACACTGAGCCAAGCTAATACGCCCATTACGAGTAAACGACTAAAATTATCAGGCGCTCGTTCAGCAATATTTTTGAGCCTCCCAAAAAATGTACCAAATAATGTTAGAAGGATTACTACCCCAATAAAACCAAACTTTTCAGCATATATAGCAAAAATGGAATCGTTTGCAGCTTCCGGTAGATAACCATAGGCTTGTACACTTCTACCTAAGCCTAAGCCGATCAAGCCGCCAGACCCGACTGAAATAAGTGCCTGACATGCTTGATAGCCAGTACTCTGACAGTCTGCAGTTGGATGTAAGAACGTCATAAGGCGCTCACGTCTGTATGGCATAGCAGATATAGCAAGGATTAGTACTACCGCTATAATACCCACAATCATAATCAAACGTTTCATAGGCATACCCGCTACATAGGCCATTGTACCCATTATGGCTATAATAACGCCCATAGACCCTAAATCACTTTGTATGCCCGCTACGACCAGTCCTATGAGTAATAAAGCGATCACTAATGGTTTTAGTACACTAGACATATCTGAAATCATTTTCCTATTAACACGCTCACAGAGTAAGGCAGCTAACCATACTAAAATCGCAAATTTTAGCAACTCTACAGACTGAAACGATAAACTACCCATCCTAACCCATCTATGGGCAGGATATTGAGGATTAACAGGCATAACAATAGATAAAAGTGTTGCACCCGCACCGGCGATAAGTAAAGGTTTGTACCATTTGCGCCAAGTTTGGAATGGGATGCGCGAGACTATAATAAATGCTATAGCCCCAAGCGCAATTGCAAGTAATTGTCTGGAAACATAGAAGTTACTACTTACATTATTAGCCAAACCTAACGCAGGACTAATTGAATAGACAACTATAACTCCAATAGACAACAAAGCTATACCTAGAATCAATAACCAATAATCGGGCTTATGTTTACGATTTGGCGAGGAACGAAGATCATTGCGTGCCATACGGATATTATCAATCATTGTATGATACTCGCGCTCTAAACATATCTTCCTATCAGAAAGACAATTAACCCAGCCACTGCCGAAATTTGTCCAAGAATCCAGAAACGCATAGTCACCTTGGTTTCAGGCCATCCGATTGCTTCGAAATGGTGATGTATTGGTGATGATAAAAATACTTTTTTGCCGTGCCGTAATTTCTTAGATAACCTATTAATAATTACCGATAGAGTCTCCATAGCATATACCGCACCTATTATTGGTAATACATATACCGTGTCTGTTTGCATAGCGATTATTCCCAAGGCCGTACCTAAGGCAAACGCCCCAACATCGCCCATGAAAAATCGTGCAGGATAAATATTGAACCAGGTATAACTAAGGAGTGCCCCCGTAACGGTTAGACAAAAGGCTGAGAGTGAATACTGTCCTTCGATGGCAGCTATTATGGCATATACAGCGAACGATGAGACTAATAAACCTCCTGCCAACCCATCAAGTCCATCACTTATATTAACCGAGTTAGCTGTAGCCATAACAACAAGCCAGAAGATAAGAATGATAAAAATCCCTACATGCCAGTGATGAATACCTGGTAAAAATATACTGGTCACATCAAGTTTTGCAAAAAACCACCAGCCACCAGCTAAGGCAACTATGCTATATAGCATGAATTTTAGCTTAGAGCGCATTCCTGCCACACCACCGCTACTACGAATATTCATCAGGTCGTCAATAAGTCCTACAGAACCGGCACAAACCATACCAGCTAGGGGAAGCCACGTTTCGCTACGCGTAAGGTTGGCCAACAGAGTTACTATAGCTATTGATATTATAAAGATAATGCCAGCCATGGTAGGTATGTTACGTTTATGTTTAGTGGCATGTAGTTTGTTATAAACCGTTGCTTCACCACCGTTCCAAGCGTCAGAACGCTGCTTCTTCCACCACTGACCTTTATATGCAAGTGAAGTATAGATAGGGGTAATTATCATGCTCAATAGAAAACTAGCAAACGCAAGTCCGAATATACGAATAAGTGTAGATGTTTGAACTGCAAGATATATAGTTGTCATATTTTTTATTATCATAATTATATCACTCGTTAACTCTTTGGTATCACGTATCCATCATTTATAAGCATATGTGCCAAATTTGCAAAGACTGGTTGGGCAGCCGCAGTACCGGCATACTGCCATGATGCTAAATTAGGGGTATCAATAAAAGTTACTATTACATATTGGGGTTTAGTATTCCCGACAAAACCTATGTACGTTCCGTTATAAACATTGTCATAATATCCACCTGTCGATTTAGCCACCTGCGCGGTTCCAGTCTTACCTCCGACTGTATATTTGATCTGATCAAATGCCGGCACAATGAAGTGATTATTTACTACGTATTGCATAAGAGGAATCATAGCCTTACTTACGTTAGGCGACACAACATTAGTTTCCAATACTTTAGGCTTATTAACAACTGTGGCACCGGTGTTAGGATTAATTGTTTCCCTGATTAACGTTGGCTTATAGTACGTACCACCATTTAGCACTGCAGACAACGCAGAGCCCATTTGAATCGCTGTAGCTGTCATAGCCTGGCCGAAAGCAGTATTTGCATATGTTAAGTCGATACCTGCCCCATTATTACCCGGGGTTGGTATATAACCCGATGCTTCATAACCCTGCTCTACTCCAGTTGCGATACCAAACCTAAAATGATTAGTCATGTAGTCATACCAGTTGTTTCTAGCCTTAGAATCAATCTGACCTCCTCCCATTTGCATGAGTTCCCAGGTAGCGCCAGTATTAAGGGATAAATTTAGAAGTTGAGCGATGCTTCTTACACCCGCACCACCATCCTGTTCAATATTCGTGATTTTAAAGCCATCTACAACCCAGGAAGACGGATCATAATATGTGGTATCCGGCCGTATCACACCTAAATTAAGTGCCGCAGAAGTAGTAAAAATCTTCATGGTAGATCCTACTTCAATTGGATGACTTACAGCCCCGCTATTAAAGACATTGGGATCACTAACATTGTAGTACTGAGATGGATCGTAAGACGGATAACTAGCCATAGCTTTAATAGCACCAGTATTGGGATCCATAATTAGGGCACTACCCGACGGTGCTTTTACTGCTTGGACAGTATTCTTTAGAATATCTTCAAGTTGTTTCTGCATACCCATGTCTACAGTCAGAACGACATTACTTCCAGCTTGTGGCCGTGTATCAACATTATTATTGCTTGAAGCTAAGGGTACACCCGAAGCATCTGTTATGGCTTTAAGTTCACCAGGCACACCAGATAATTCATTATTAAGTGCCTGCTCTATGCCGTACTCACCATTTCCACTATCGTTAACAAAGCCTAGGAGTTGTGCTGCCAATGTACCTTGCGGATATGTACGATAATCTTGTTCCTGAGCACCTATTCCAGGATATTTATATGCTAATAGCGCATCTTTATGAGCCGCCGTTATTTTCTTGGCCAGCACTACATACCTAGTATTCTTAGTTTGCATACCGCTTAAATAGTCACCAGTATTACCACCTAAAACGTTAGCTAACGTATTTGCAACACTAGTAGCATTCTTTATAAAAAGTGGGTCAGCGTAAATTGTATAAAGTTTCTGATTGAGTACGAGGGGTATAACATTACCACCATCATATGCCTCAATAATTCCTCTGTTCGCCGGAATCTGATACTGTTTCAGCTGATCACTTAACGCCGCTTTATGATAATAATCATATCTAATGACCTGAACATAAAACGATCGTAGAGCAAATACAGTAATAACTGCTAACAAAAAAATATACCATATGTTTATCCTACGAATGGCTAATGAGAGTTGAGGCTGGCTTGAGGAGGAACTCATTTGTTTTTATTATAACTAATTTCCAGCCTATAGCTTATTACTATTGTATTGATCCGCTAGGCACGACAGACGCAAGATTCTTAGCCACGCTACTTGTCTGAACTCGATCGAGCGACTGCAGGCGCGCAGAAGCTACTTCCAGGTCATCATGTTGCGCGGTTAATTGAGCTTGTTGTTGTTGTAACCCATTAATCTTATAGCCGTATGCATTTGTCTTGGTTACTTGTGTTAAGTAAAGCAAACCAAGCAAACAAGCAAGCACAATAAGTAGAATAGTATTACTAATTGGGCCAAGTGTTCGCTCATGATGTCGAAAGCTAACGGCGTTCTGGTTCCTGCCTACTGTACGTTGTCGCCCAAGAGCCAATGAACTTGAATATGTCATAAAGTTTTATTCTTTTTCGTTTTTATATTTGTATTTTAGTCCAGGAGTGATGGGTGTTAATTTTGACACCCATCACTAAAGATTAGGTTTTAAACAGTTTCTCCTGCTTTTTCCACGCGTACGTGGACCCTAACCATCCGGGAACGGTTTTCTACCTTGATTGGCATTATTCGTTCCTTTCTTTTTTGTTTATTTTCACTGCGGCTCGAAGTTTTGCACTTCTCGCTCGCGGATTAAAAACTAATTCAGGTTTGCTGCCCTCAACTGGGCGCTTAGTCAACAGCTTTAGTTCTGCGTCATATCTATCGCCACTGGTTTCTGCGAATGCTTGTTTAACCAGTCGATCTTCTAGACTATGAAAACTAATTACTGCAATACGTCCACCAGGTCTAAGTAATTTTATCCATAACGGCAAACTCTTTTCTAATAAGTTGAGTTCATCGTTAACGGCAATACGTAACGCTTGAAACGTACGAGTAGCCGGATGTACTTTACTTCGTCCTGGCCAGGCCCGAGCAACAGTTTTTGCTAATTCCGTAGTAGTTACATATGGTCTATTGTTTACAATTAGACGCGCGATTGTTCTACTCTTTGGCTCTTCACCATACCGTTTAAAAATGTCCGTCAGTTTTTCTTCAGGATATTTATTTACGATATCACCGGCTGTTAGCTTCTGATTTAGATCCATACGCATATCCAATGGACCTTCAATAGAGATCGCAAAACCACGTTTAGCCTCGTTAAGGTGCGGCGATGACACGCCCAAATCCGCTAGTATCAAATCGAATTGTTGATTATTATCAACAAGTTCTCGGCTTGCTTCGAAGAAATTCTGATGACGAATTTCAGCGCCTACAAGTTTCTCCTTTAAAACATTGATCGCATTACTATCTCGATCCACAAGAACTGCATGTTGCAAGTTTCCTGTTAGTTTTAGTATTTCTGACGCGTGTCCACCGTATCCTGCGGTCAAATCAAGGTATGAATTCCCTTTCTTGGGCGCAAGATACTGCAAGACTTCGTCTAGAAGTACAGGAGTATGATATGTTGTGGTTTTATTTTTTGGGTGCATGACTTGCTTTTGTCTTTTACACCATTTTTGTTTTTGGTGAGGTGATTTTTTGTTTTTGCAAGGTCACCTAATCAGCAGTCAACTTTTTTGTTTTGGTTTGATTTTTGTTTTTGCGATGATTATCTACCGTATGTAAAGAAGTAAATTCGTGATTTGAGTACCAACGAGAAAGATTTAAAAAATCCTATGAACTTCTTACTGTAGATAATCGAAGTGTTTGAGAGACTTATGTGTGAGGTGGAGTTTTGGGAGGTGTTTAAAAAAAGAGCTAAGGTTTTTAAAATGGTTGCCTTCATCCATTTGTTGACTGCCAAATAGCTGACCTCGGGGTTGTTAACCCTTCGATGTAAATAACATATCTAAATTATTAAGGAACTGCCCTAAAGGAAACTATGCCGTACCAGGCATAAGGCGCCAATATTTACCAGCACGTACAGCTATAACATCTCGACCTATACCAGCATAATCGAGTAAATGTTGCTCTATCGTGATACGTCCCTGCTTGTCATCGATTTCCCCTTCCCACTTGCCTGATCGAAATTGAACATTTAGATCAGCCGTGTGTTCGTCCAAGATATTACCCTGGAGTTGGGGTTCGACTAGTTCATCCCACACTGATTTTGAATAAACGTGCAGGTATCTTTTGAAGCCTCGTGTAATCACTACTCCGTTCGCAAACTCTTCTCGAAGCTCGGTCGGTATGGTTAACCGCCGCTTATCGTCAAGTTTACGTTGAAAGTAATCTACCGTGGCCATCTATTGTTATTTAATTTACAGTGGTTTTTATTTTTATGGCGAGTAGTCATCTTGGTCATTCTGAGCTACCCACATTTACCCACTAACATGAATATACTACCCACCACTACCCACATACAAGTGTTTTATAAAAAAAGAGTGGTGTTTCCTACACCACTTATCCACACATTTTCAAGAGGCCGAGAGTAATCCACAACATATAGTGTATTTGAGTTATCCACATGCGCTACAATCAACTTTTAAGTTTTACTATTTTGTTCCTGTCATCCCTGGAGCACACAATCCTGTACCAAATTGTTCTGACATATGCACTGTTTCATTTTCATTGTCATTACGTGGCTACGTGTCCGAAGGGTTACTAGCAACAAAAGGACGTCCTGTCGTGTTAACTACCTCTTTAGGTTGTGCGACCAATTATTGTCGCAAGTGCCATGAGCCAAACACCTATTGCTGTTACCGCTACGGAACTTCGTAATTTTTGATGCCATTTATTTGGTTATCGCTAATCTACGTAGCATGGCACCAATACGAGTATGAGAATTGCTTTCGGATAATCTAAACAGTGCGCGGGCAACCTTGTTAGAATCGTGTCGTATAAAACTACGATGTTCAGCAAGTTTGTCGCCCTTTTCATTAGCTTTAGGTACAACCGTTGAGGCTAGGAATTTACCACCAATAGCTTCGTAATGTTTAGTAAGAAAACTCTTTGGAGGAGCTTCTACCCATAATTCGCCTTTACTTGCATACTTTTCTAATAAATCTATAGGTGGCTTATCAGTGTTATATAGAAGTACATCTATTACTGGCGCGCCCACAAACCGTTCTATTTCATCGGCATGAGCCACGGCATCAAAACCATCCGTTTGTCCTTTTTTTGTTACCAAGTTACACACGTAAACAACTGTTGAAAGCGTGTCTTGTAAGGCCTTACGAAAACCAGAGGCAACAAGAATAGGCCCTAGTGACGTATACAGATCACCAGGTGCTAGAACCACTAAATCAGCCTGTCTAATTGCAGCGAGTGCAGCTGGGTTGGCTTTGGCCGAAGGCATAAGACTTAAGGTCGCAGTCCTAGGATCATAACGAAAGTCTTCAGTATCTATTATTCGCTCGCCTTTCAATATCAGTTGTTTGTGTGGCCAACTCATTCTAAGTCTTACATTGTCTAAAGTAGCAGGAACCACTTTGCCTGTAATATTAAGCACGGCACTGGCGGTTTCGACGGCATCTACAAATGTGCCACCTGACATTTTTTCAAGTGCGGTAAGAAATAGATTGCCAAAAGCGTGACCTTGTAAACCACCTTCTTCGAAACGATAGTTAAAAAGTTCACGTACTTTTGAGGATTCGGGAGATAAAGCTACAAGACATTGTCGTACATCGCCAGGCGGTAAAACTCCAAGTTCATCCCGAAGCGTTCCTGTTGATCCACCATCATCCGCCATATTTACAACTGCAGTAATATTTTTTGTGTATTTTTTTAGTGACTGTAATAGTGTAAAGCTACCAGTACCGCCACCGATCACAACTATTTTTGGGTTCCGTTTATTTATTATTTTCATGATTTTTACTAACTTCTTTTTTAGGAGTTCTACTCAGCAATTTAGATAGGTAGACCGAATACCACTCAGCACTAGGTCGTATACTACGTTTCATACCATTATTACGGTCAACTGAGACAAGTCCAAATTTAGGCCACCAACCATATGACCACTCAAAATTATCCAACAAACTCCAATGTAAATATCCTATAACATTTACACCCTGACTTAAGGCACGTTGCATAGCCATGAGGGTCTGCTCAATCCACCAACTGCGATACTTATCTCTGCTGTCAGCTAGACCGTTTTCAGTTATCATAATTGGCTGCTTATATCGTTTATTAACTCTCATTAAAAGAGGAAACACTCCTTCCGGTTCCATATAGGATCCTAAATCACTCACAGGCACCTTAGGATTATGTGTTCCTAAGAGAGATAAGCCGTCGTAATAATTAGTGAAGTAATAGTTTACTCCTACAAAATCTTGGTGTTTCTTTATCCTATCCAAAAACCACCAGTTCCAAAAGTAATTTCTAACAACGTTGCCCAAACGAGCTAATGGGTCGGTAGCCCTATAAGCCTGTATATTAGAAAGCTGCGCTGCTATACCGACTTTGATCGATGGATGTGTAGTCTTCAAAAGCTTATAAGCTCTTTTATGGGCTTGGGCAAGATTCCAGTACACCTTAAGACCTTTTAGGGGTTGTTTGAGTTGAGGCGGCCATTCACCCGTAAAATAACTAAAACTGGTATAGACGTTCGGTTCGTTAAGCGTAATAAAATATTTTATATCTTCGCCATATTCCTCGGCAACTTTTTCTACTAGCCTGTCAAAATATACTAAGTTAGATTTTTTCTCGAAGCCTCCTTTGTCTGTAAACCACGTTGGTAATGTCCAGTGCCAAAGATTCAATATTGGTTCAAGGCCTCGTTTTTTCAGTGCTGCTATATAGCTAGAGTAGTGCTCCAAAGCTTCATCATTCCAAACACCTTCTTCAGGCTCAATACGTGACCATTCTATACTAAAACGAAAGCTATTAAAGTTTAATTTGAGGAGTAAATCAAAATCTTCCTCATACCTATTGTAATGGTCTACCCCTCTACCAGATACATAGTTGTTCGGATTTTGAGCATCAGCTTTAATATCTTGCCATGACAGCAAACTACCAAGACGCTCTTCGGAGCTCCGTGCAAGTTCATTAGCATTTTGTAGTTCCCATACACTCCATTGGTTTACAGTACCCCCGTCTACTTGGTGACTTGCAGTACTTGCACCCCATAAAAACTTTTTTGGGAACAATTTTGGATCCATATCAACACTATTGTATCAGAGAAAAAGTGACCTTAAGAGAAAACCAATTGCCTACTTTATACTTATAGGGCCGAAATGTTTTTCTAAACGTTTTGCGATCGAGCCCCTATGTCTTCCTAGGGCATCAGACAATTCACGCCCGCTTGCCCCTTTATTAAATTGTCGTTTCAGGGCTGAATCATCAGCTTTACTCCATGGCCTGTAGGCATTCGGGTATATTTCACGCATTTTCGCTAATTTAACCGACCATTCAACACTATTGCCAGTTACTAATCTTTTTTTCTCTTCGGTCTTTGGCCTATTCTTTTCCGCTTTATGCCACTTTATTACCAATGTATCATTAGTACGTAAAGCCTGTTCGCTACGGTTACGCAAGTCAACATCTATTGCTTTCGCTAACGGGTTTACACGTAACGCCATACCATTAATACCATCAAGTACTATATGTCTGATACCACGAACTCTAGATAATGCTACATAGCCCATACCTTCTACAAATGCCTTGCTTAGATCTATACGCGCGGCATCGAGAGTCATTCCCTGACTCTTGTGCACAGTTATGGCCCAAGCTAATCGTAGAGGTACTTGGCTAACTTGGGCACGTCTTTTATCACCATCTATCAGTTCCCATGTATCAGGCTTGATAGTTATCTCTAGACCATTAGTCAACTCCACTATTGGATATCTGGTGTGTTTTTCAAAGCCTGTAACAATGCCCAAGCTACCATTAACGTATTTTTTGTCTTGGCTATTCTTTATACACATTACTTGCGCACCTTTTTTGAGTCGTAACACTTCAGGAGCAAGACACGAACGTTTTAGCTGTTCTACGTATGATTCTTTACCAGAAATTTCCATAACATATTCTTGTACTTCACCATCGAGTTTTAAAAGATGTTCCATATTGACTACATCAACATCAACATTAACTGTTAACAAACGGGTTCTGGGTGTAAACGGATCATCAACAGCTTGAAGACGATCCCTTAGTACCTGGAGTTGGCTTCTTGTAAGTACACCCGCACGAATACCATTCAAAATATCAGTAAATTGTTGGTCGTCACTCTGTCTAAATTGTTTTTCTAGATAACAAACTGTGAACACATTTTTTGTCCAAACTTGCGAACCAGTAACAAAACTGCCATTGCGACTATCACTACGGTTAACCGGCGGCATTTGAAAAAAGTCGCCACTAATTACAACTTGAATACCCCCAAAAGGCCTATCGTCATCCCTAACAAAGCGCAAAGTCTCGTCTATCATGTCTAGACGAAAATCGTGTAGCATGCTGATTTCGTCAATAACTAATATCTCTGCTTTTTTAATCAGTTCTCGACGTTGTTTAGCCATATTTTTTATCATTTTCTTATCAAAGACATCTTGTACACCTATACCAGACCACGCATGTATGGTTGTGCCATTTAAATGAGTTGCAGCAAGTCCCGTAGTAGCAGTAACAGCCACACTTTTTCCAGATTGTCGAGCACGCTCAATAAACCTATTAAGTAGGTATGTTTTTCCGGTACCTGCTGATCCAGTCAGTAATACAGACTGACCTGATTCTAAAATAGCTAAAGCCTCAGACTGTGTCATACTTCTATGTAGTATAACAATTTATTTCTTGTGTGCTTTTTCTTGTTTACGACGATTGTAATATTCTAACTGCCTGCGGAACTTGTCAACTCGGACAATATAATTTTCGTACTTATTATATAAACTGGAGTAATATCCACTTGGTGCTAATAGATGTAAGAATCTACCTTTCGCTTCCAAATACTC
>OCZT010005754.1_pt1 | contig 12331 bp, 17 predicted proteins | sample 1539031 | NCBI WGS metagenome assembly OCZT01 (sample SAMEA3539308, study PRJEB22396) | soil metagenome | biome: tundra; feature: field; material: soil | place: USA | collected 2010-05 | depth 0.15 m
CCACATTGATCCCGTTGACCTCCACCATGCGCGAATCCTTGTCAAAAACCAGCCGGGTCGCGCGGTTGGCCGCCACGATTTCATCGCCCTGCTTGAGCCAGAAACATTTCAAGCCATTCGCCCGCGCCCAATCCACCAACGGCACGTAGTTTTGGCCGTTGATGAAGGCGGCGTGCGCCGGCGTCAGGCAAAACGCCAGGCACAGCGCCAGCAGCAACATGTAAAAATTCTTCACGGCGTCGCAAATTGCCCGCCCGCCCTGATGGATTCAAGGGAAATGGGTTGAAGAAGCAAGGCTGAAGGATAAAGGCTAAATGCTAAATTTTATGAAAAGGCGCGGAATCGGATTTCAATTCTTGGCAATCTCGTTTCAGCCTTCAGCCTTCAGCCTTTAGCCTTTCTTCCGCCTTGCCCGCGCCCCGCCGTCGATTCAAGGGAAATGCTCTCACCCACTTCTCGTCCTCGTCCTTCGATGTTCCGCTCAGGTTTCGCGTGGTTCGCATTTTTCGCGGTTAAACTTCCAGCCCCGGCAGAAAATTCTTTATCCGGTGAGAATTCGTGTCCTTCGTGTCTGAATGCGGCCTGCCGGCGACGCGACAAATAAAATCGCGGCCGCGAAATTTTTTGTCGCGTTTACGGAGCTTGTTTTACTTTTGGGTTTTACCTTATCGTCCTCGCCTTTGAATTATTCGATGTTGAATGTTCGATGTTTTCCCCTTTCTTCCGCCTTGCCTAAACTCCGCCTCGGCTTACGATGCGGTCGAATCTGCATGGTTATCAAAGAAGTCATCATCACCATCAACCAGATGCAGGCCGACGGCGTCATTGATCGCTACGCCATCGGCGGCGCGGTGGGCGCGACCTTCTACCTTGAACCCGTCGCCACGCTCGACGTGGACATCTTTGTGACCTTCCGGTCCGGGCCGGGAAGTTTGATGGTCAGTCCGCAACCCATTTTTGATTATCTCAAGGCGCGGGGCGGCACGATGGAGGGCGAATACATCGTCGTGGCTGGCTGGCCTGTCCAATTCCTGCCGCCGGGAACTCCGCTGGTGGCAGAAGCGTTGCAGGAAGCGGTGGAGAGAGATGTGGACGGAACCCGCGCCCGTGTCTTCACCGCCGAACACCTTGCCGCCATCGTGCTCCAGACCGGACGCGCCAAGGACAAAGCCCGTTTACTTCAGTTCGTCGAGGCCGACGCGCTCGACGCCGTGCGCTTTCAAGCCATTCTTGCCCGGCAGGGACTGGTTGACGCCTGGCGGAAGTTTGAACGACAATTTCTTAGCGACACGCCATGAGCTTTGACCTGCAAAAGATTCTCGAAAGCAAACGCGCCCTGCGCCGCAATCTCGCCGCGCGGCCCGTGACGGAAAAGCTGCGGATGCTCGATGCCCTGCGCGAACGGGAACTCGCCATTCGGGGCAGTGCGGTTCATTCGGATTCGAGCGCCCTCCGCGAAAAACCCGCGCCCTACCGAACGGACGGGCGGGGGAAGAAGTAAGAATGCAGAAGGAAGCCCCGTAAAAGGGCGTGCCCCCACGGGGTTTGACCTTTTTTACGCCCGGCTTGCCGCGTGAAGCTGAAGGCCTTTTACGCGGTCTTCCCCATTCTTCATTCTGCCTTCTTAATTCCTCCTTCCTTCTCGCTTGCGAAAACTCCCCCGCGGCTTACGATGCCCACAAATGGGCATGGGTATGGGAAAGATTCAGAAGCTTCAAGCTGCCGGGTGGGACAACGACCCGCATTCGATTGCCGAGCAACGCTACTTCACCGACGGCGAACTCCAATTCACGCTGCCCGACGTGCTGAAAGTCCCGCCGATTTCACTGCGCGGCAATGTGAACGAAATCATCGGCAAGTTCGGCGGCGCAGACCAACTCCGCAACGCCGTGAACCAACTGCAATCGCTGCTATATGCGGCCTAAAGGCAATGCCCCGCAAACCTGCCACCCCCATCTGCTACATCATCGCCGGACCAAACGGTGCGGGGAAAACGACCTTTGCCACCCAGTTTCTTCCACTCTACGCGCGGTGCCCCAATTTCATTAACGCCGACCTGATTGCCCGCGCCTACTCGCCGTTTGATCCGGACGCCGGGCTGCTGCGTGCCGGGCGCACCGTTTTGGAGCGCATTGCGGAGTTCACGGGAGCCAGCACCGATTTTGCCTTTGAAACCACGCTGTCGGGTCGCGCGTATGTGCCGCTGCTGCATCGGATGAAGAAATCCGGTTTCCGGCTGCATATGTTTTACCTGTGGATTCCCAACTCCGAACTGGCTTTGCTCCGTATTCGCGATCGCGTCGAGAGTGGCGGACACGACGTGCCGGAGCGCGATGTCCGCCGCCGCTTCAACCGCTCGTTGAAAAACCTTTTTGCCCTTTATCGGCCCCGGCTCGACACGCTGCACTGCTTCGACAACTCCTCGGACACACCGCGATTGATTTTTAAGGACGAGGCGGGGCAGACTGTGATCGGCGATGCCGCGCTTTACGACCAGTTGCGGCGGAAGTTTGCACCATGAAAAAAACAACCAAGACATCCCTCACCCAGAAGGCCATGCAGGCTTTGACCGAAGCCGTTGCCAAGGTCGTGGAGGACCACCGGCAGCGCGGCAAGCCGCTCGCCGTCTGGCGAAATGGCGAAGCCGTTTGGATGCCCGTGGAAACCGCCGACGCCTTGCGTGAAACGCCGCCCGCCTACCGCACGAAACCTCATGGCAATAAATCCTAAAACGGCCGGCCTGTTGGGCCGGCCACGTCTCCGAGAAATGGCAAAAACACGAGCATCCGCTGGGCACTTCCAAATCCTCATCGTCCCTCGACGCGGCGAAGTGTAATGAAGACGGCTCGTCCCTCGACTCCTTGCCGCGCTGAAGCAACGCGTAGGCGGGTCGCTCTTTGGATTGACCCTCAACACTCAACACACTCAAATATGGCAGTCTCCAAACACATTCCCACCGACGGCGGAGCGAGTTTCGGTTACAATCCTTTTGACGCGCTGTCCAGCGATGGTCTCCCACCCGCACCCGAAAATTCGCCGGCGGATTCCGCGCCACCATCGAAACCGGCGAAGAAAAATCGCGGGCGCGTGGACATCCTCCGGCAGAAGGCCGGGCGCGGCGGCAAGACGGTGACGGTGGTGAAAAACTTTGTCGGCATCGGTCTGCCGGAAAAGGAGCAACTGGCCAGGGCGATGCAGCGCGCCTGCGGCACCGGCGGCACGGTGAAGGACGGCCAGATCGAGATTCAGGGCGACAAACGCGCGGAGGTCGCGCGCATCCTGACCGAGGCGAACTTTCGCCCGGTGTTCGCGGGCGGGTAACGTAAAAAGGCTGAAGGCTTCCACCGTCGCCGAGGCTATGGTGGACAGGGAAGGCTAAAGGCTAAAACAGAAAAGGCTAAACGCTAAAACGATATGAGTGAAAAGCCACAGGATTTGAAACCGAGAACGAAGACATTTGCGCTTCGAGTCATCCGTATGTATTCCAAACTGCCGAAGAACGACACGGTTGCGCAGGTGCTTGGCAAGCAGGTTCTTCGTTCCGGAACGTCCGTTGGCGCGAACTACCGCGAGGCGTCGCGCGGTCGGTCCAAAGCGGAGTTCATTTCCAAGATTGGCGACTGCCTCAAGGAAATCGAAGAAATCGAGTATTGGCTCGAATTGCTCGTGGACAGCGGTTGCGTTTCGACAACGAAGATGGCCGACCTGCTCGACGAAACCCGCCAACTCATCGCCATATTCACAACCATAGATAAACGTTCGAAAGGAGACCTTTAGCATTGAGCATTCAGCCTTCAGCCTTATCCCGCACAGCGGCGGTCAGCCCGCTGTTGGATTGGTTGTTGCGGAAGCATCCCGACACGCCGAAGAGCCGCGCCAAACAATGGATCGTGGCGGGACGGGTAAGCGTCAACGGCGTCATCATCCGCAAACCCCATCAAACCATCACGGACCCGGGCGATACCTTGGAACTGCGCGATCGCCAGGCCACCACTCTGGCGTGCGGTTCCGGCTGGCAGATTCATCCGCGCGTTTCGTTGCTTTACCTGGATTCCGCCTTCGCCATCGTCAACAAGGGGCCCGGCCTCATCTCCGTGCCCGCGCCGAATTGCGATCTTTCCGCGCTCAGCATCCTCGCCGATTTCCTGGCGGGAAAACTGAAGGCCCGGAACCGCGGCGTCGCCGGAAAGTCATTGCCGACCGCCTATCGCCGGCTTCAACCTTTGCCGGTTCATCGCCTCGACCAATATACCAGCGGCGTCTTTTGCATGGCCACGAACCCCGCCGCGCGTCACCACCTCATCGAGCAATTAAAGGCGCACTCCATGAAGCGGGAGTATGTGGCGTTCGTGGAAGGACGTCCGGGCACCCCCACCGGCACCTGGCGGCAATGGCTGCAATTGAGCCGGGACGAACTGCGCCAGCACGTGCTTTCTGAAACGCAACTCAGAGACCCGGGCTCCGAAGTCCGCGAGGCCATCACGCATTACGAAGTCATCGCGGAGTATCCGCTCGCCGGCGGCAAAGGCTTCGTCACCAAATTGCGGCTCCGGCTGGAGACCGGTCGAAAACATCAAATCCGCGTCCAGGCTGCCCACGCCGGACTCCCCTTGATCGGCGACCGCACGTATAACCCGGCCTATCGCGGACAGGACCACGCCAACCCGCCCATTGATTTCCCGCGTCAAGCCTTGCATGCCGAAGTCCTCAGCCTCGAACACCCGGAACAGCCCGGCAAGCGCATGACTTGGACCGCCGAATTGCCCAAAGACCTTCGCCAGCTCGACGCCGCCTTGCGTTCCTCCCGATAGCCGAAACAGAAAAGGCTAAAGGCTAAAGGCTAAAGGCTGAAGACCGAAACAAGATCGCTAAGAGTTGAAATCCGATTCCGCGTCTTCTCATACTTTAGCCTTTAGCCTTCTCCCATGTTCCTTCACTTGTGTTAAAAGTTTGATTTCCGGTCGCAATCGTTTTTAATGCGCCGGGTCAAATTTTGAAATGAACATCCACGAATACCAGGCCAAGCAATTGCTCGCCAAATACGGCGTCGCCGTCCCGCTGGAAATCCCCGCCAAATCGCTCGACGAAGTCCGCGCCGCGGCGGAAAAAATCACCGCCGGCGGCAGTGCCCGCGTGGTCGTTAAATCGCAAATCCATGCCGGCGGACGCGGCAAAGGGACTTTCAAGACCGGTTTTCAAGGCGGCGTGAAGGTCGCCGCGTCGGTGGACGAGGCGGTGTCGCACGCCAAGAACATGCTCGGCAACGTGCTCGTCACCAAACAGACCGGCCCGGACGGTCGCCGCGTGCAGACGCTGCTCATCGCCAGCGGGGCGAAAATCAAAAAGGAATTTTACCTGGCCGTGCTGCTCGACCGCGCCGTGGGCCGCCCGCTCGTCATGGCCAGCACCGAGGGCGGCATGGACATCGAGGAAGTCGCGGCCAAAACGCCGGAGAAGATTTTCAAGGAATGGATTGATCCCGCCGTGGGCATCATGCCGTATCAGCCTCGCAAGATTGCCGTCGGGCTTGGTCTTAATGGCGATTTGCTCAACGCCGCCGCAAGATTCGTCACCGGCGTTTTCAACACGTGGTGGGAATGCGACGCCACGCTCGTGGAGATCAATCCGATGTGCGTCGTCGAGCTGCCCGACGGCAAGGAAACCGTCGTGGCGCTGGACGCCAAGATTTCGCTCGATGACAACGGCCTTTACCGCCACGCCGACATCCAGGCGATGCGCGATTTGAACGAGGAAGCGCCGCTCGAAATCGAGGCCAGCAAGTTCAACCTGAATTACATCAAGCTCGACGGCAACATCGCCTGCCTCGTCAACGGCGCCGGGCTCGCGATGGCCACGATGGACATCATCCAGCATTTCGGCGGCCGGCCGGCGAACTTCCTCGACGTGGGCGGCGGCGCGAGCCAGGAACAGGTCGCGGCGGCGTTCAAAATCATCCTGCAGGACCCGAACGTGAAGGGCATTCTGGTGAACATTTTCGGCGGCATCATGGATTGCAACGTCATCGCCACCGGCATCGTCGCGGCAGTGAAGGAAACCAGCCTCAAATTACCGCTGGTCGTCCGGCTGGAAGGCAACAACGCCGCCGCCGGCAAAAAAACCCTGGCCGAATCCGGCCTGAAACTCATCCCCGGCGATTCCATGGCCGACGCGGCGCAGAAGGTGGTCAAGGCCGTGGGAAAACAGACGTTTTTGAAGAATTAAGGCGCATGTTTCGGGGCAGAAACGAAAATCCGGAGATGAAAAAGGTCGCGGACGACCTCGAGCCTTATCGTCGGTTGGTGGAATTGCAGAAGCAAATGATTGAACTGGCCCAACAACACGAGCAATCGAAACGCCGGTGCGATGCCCTGCGCGAACAGATGGTGCGCGAGGTCACCGACCGGCGGCCCGTCCGCCGCGGTTTGCGGCATCGCCTGCAACAGTCGGCGGCGAAACTTTTGAAACGGGTGCCGGGTTTTGCGGCCGGGAAAACAAACTTAGGCGCGTTCAATCACAAACAACCATCGTCATGCTGAAAGTCATCGAAATTGCATTTTGTTGTTACGCCGTCACCGACTTCGCCCGGGCGCGCAAGTTTTACGAGGGCGTGCTGGGTTTGAAACCCACCAAGGTGAATGACTTCCCGCCCGACTCGCATTGGGCGGAATACGACATTGGCCCGGGCACGCTTTCCATCGGCTCCGCACCCGGCTGGAAACCCAGCCCCGACGGGTGCTCCGTGGCGCTGGAAGTTGAAGATTTCGACGCGGCCATCGCGCATCTGCGCGCAAACGGCGTGAAGTTCCGGATGGAGCCGTTTCCCACGCCCGTCTCCCGCATGACCATGATTTTCGATCCCGACGGCAACACGATTTGCATCCACAAACGCAACGCGAAGTAAATCAATGTCGGAAAAACACGACAAAGCAGGGATGGTCTTGAAGGAAGCTTCGCCAGCTTACCGTGTGTCAGCGGACGGTGACATTGATTTGTCGTTGTTGAGAGACAGCCTGGCGAAAACGCCATGGGAACGTATGCAGGCCAATGATGACGCGCTGAATTTTGCCGAGTCGCTGCGCACAGCGATGGAAAAACGCCATGCAAAACCTTAGTGAACTGATACACCGATTGATTTCGTCGCAAGTCGAGTTCGTTTTGGTGGGCGGATTCGCGGCGGTGGCGCATGGCGTCACCCTGGTCACACTCGATGTGGACATTTGCTGCCGGTTCAGCGAGGCGAATTTGATGCGCATCCAGAAGGCATTCGCGGATTTGCATCCGGTGCATCGCTCAAGGCCGGATTTGCCTCTGGAACTGACGCCGGAACAGTATGCGAGCCTGAATAATTTGTATTTGAAGACAGATTTGGGAATCGTTGATTGCCTGGGCGAAGTCCTGGGTGTTGGCAACTTTGAAGCAGTTTTGAAACACAGTGTTGAAGTGGAATTGCCTTATGGCCAATGCCGGATTCTTGACATCGAAGCGTTGATCCGATCAAAAGAAGCAATGAACCGCGATCACGACAGAATCACCGTGAAGTATTTGAAAGAAATCAAAAAGCAACAAAGCCAGAACTGATTTATCATGTCCATTCTCGTCAAGCCCGACACCAAAGTCCTCGTCCAGGGCATCACCGGCAGCTTCGGCGCGCGGCACGCGCAGCTCTCGATTGATTACGGCACGCAGGTCGTCGCCGGCGTCACGCCCGGCAAGGGCGGCCAGGTCTTTGAGCACGGCGGAAAGAAAGTCCCCATTTTCGACACGGCCGCCGAGGCGGTGAAACAAACCGGCGCGACGGCTTCCGCCGTTTTTGTTCCGGCAGCCTTTGCCGCCGACGCGATTCTCGAAGGCGCGGATGCCGGGCTGGAACTGGTGGTTGCCATCACCGAAGGCATTCCCGTGCGTGACATGATTCGCGTGAAGCGCGCATTGCAAGGCCGCGCGACGCGGCTCATCGGCCCGAATTGTCCCGGTATCGTCACGCCCGGTGAGGGAAAAGATTCCCACGGTGGCTGCCGCATCGGCATCGCGCCCGGCTACATCCACAAAAAAGGGCACATCGGCGTCGTTTCGCGCAGCGGCACATTGACTTATGAAGCCGTCTGGCAACTCACCACCCGCGGCGCGGGTCAAAGCACGTGCATCGGCATCGGCGGCGACCCGGTTCCCGGGCTCTCGCATCTCGATGTGATCAAGTTATTCAACGACGATCCGGACACGCACGGCATTCTTATAATCGGCGAGATCGGCGGCAGCGCCGAAGAAGAAGCCGCCGGGTGGATCAGGAAAAATTGCAAAAAACCTGTGGCTGGATTCATCGCCGGGGCAACGGCGCCGCCCGGACGCCGCATGGGCCACGCGGGCGCCATCATCAGCGGCGGCGAAGGCACGGCGAAGGCAAAAATCGCGGCGTTCAAGGCCGCGGGCATCGGAGTCGCCGCCACGCCATCGGAAATGGCGGACACACTGTTGAAGATGATGTAACGGATGGTGCGCGGTGCGGGTTCCGGGAGCGCTGGCGTGCCCTCCAGAGCCTTGGCGACGGAAGGCGTCCCGCCAGCGAGTGGATCAATCCGCCACCCTGCAACAGCCGGCGAGATGCCGGCGCTCCCAGGAAGAAGAAGAAAATAGTGGCCGTGGCAAAGTGCGTCCCGCCCTGCGGGACGGCAAATCATGAGGCACCATACTGACCGCCTGAAGGCGGGACACCGAACCGAGCCAAGAAAACACTTGCTTGACATTCGTCACCCGTCACCTGACACCTGTCACTTGTCACTTTTATGGGCCTGATTGACTTCATTCTGAACCTTGCGGGCTTGTTGCTGTGGCTGAACTGGCGTTCGGTCCGCTTCGATCCGCTCGGCAAACGGACGCCCGCGACGTTGATTGGCACACTTCGGCGGGCCGAGCCGCGGCGTTTGCGAAGATGGCATTTGCTCGCGGCGCTGGGCGGGCTGTTGCTGCTGCGCGCGTTGTTCTACTGGCAGATCGGTTCGGCGGCACACTGGACGGGCACCTTGAATTTGAGCGTCATTACGCTTTCGTTCCGCAGCGATTATTTTGTGCGTATGTTGTTGTTTTCCATTTTCAGTTTCGGGCTGACGCTCGGTGTGTTTTATCTCTGGCTGTTGCTGCTTTCCATTCTGGCCGGGCCGGAACCCCTGACTTTTCATCGTCTCGTGCGAATGCCCCTGGGCGGCATTGATCGCTGGGCGCGCGGGGTGAAATTTCTTCTACCGCTGATTGTCACGGCGACGTTTTGGTGGCTGGCCAGCTGGCTGCTGGCGGAATTGCAAATCATCCCGAAGCCCGTTTCGACGGCGCAACGATTTGAAGAGTCACTGGTCATCGGGCTGACCAGTTATCTGACGTGGAAATATCTCGCCGGCGCACTGCTCGTCCTGCATCTGTTGAACAGTTACATTTACTTCGGCAAACATCCGTTTTGGGGTTACGTGAACGCCGGGGCGCAGACCTTGTTGTCGCCCTTGCGCGCGCTGCCGCTGCGGGTGGGCAAGGCGGATTTTGCGCCGGTCGTGGGAATTGTGCTGGTGTTTCTGGCGGCCGAACTGGCCGGACGCGGACTGGTTTTTCTCTACGAACGATTGCCGCTCTGAAATTTTACTCCGCGATCAATCCGTCTTCGCCTTGGAGAATTTGGCCGAGATGACAGCGCCCATACTCGGCTCACTTACAATGGAAAGTGCGCCGCCGTGCAAGGCAACGAGCCGCTTGGCGATGACCAGGCCGAGCCCCAACCCTTGCTGCTCCTGCATCGTGCGGTCGAATTGCATATAAGCGCCGACGCGCGTGATTTGCTCGGTGGTAAATCCGCGACCCTGATCACTGATGGTAAGTGTAATGGTGTTGAACGCCTCGGTCAGCGTCAAGCGAACGGACGAGCCAGGATCGGAAAACTTGAAGGCGTTTTGCGCAAGTTCATCCACAACCTTGCTAAGATATTCCTCGGCCATCGGCACGGGAATGTCCGCCAGCTCGAAGGACAAATCCGGGGAACGATTCGCGAGCACAGCCTGCGCGGCGGCATGCTTCTCAAGCAGCGCAACGGGATGTTCCGTCCGGCCGAGACGCAGGGCGTTGACGTTCTTCGGGTCGGCGGCAATCAATTCAAGCTGCGCGTAAATCAAAAAGTTTTCGATGAGCCGCTCCAGCCGCTTGCCGGACTGGTGAACGACGTGGCCCATTTCAGCAATTTCGGCGGGTTTGAGTTTGGCGGCGTCGGCGGCGAGAATTTCGCCGTAGGCGAGAATGCCGTTGAGCGGCGTGCGCAACTCGTGCGGCAGCATCAGGCTGATGTTGTCACGCAAATGAGCGAGCTTGCGCTCGGCTTCATCGCGCACGGTCTGGGCTTTTTTCAGGCGCGCATTCACGGCGGCGTAAAGCGCATCGGTCGTGAACGGTTTCGGCAGGTAATCGTCGGCGCCCAATTCCATGCCGTGCCTCATGCCCGCGTTGTCGGCCAGGCCGGTCATGAGGATGAACGGAATGGAGGCCGTGGGCGCTTCCGTGCGCAACGAGGACAGGGTCAGGTAACCGTCCACTTTTTCCATGTTCACGTCACAGAGGATGAGGTCGGGCAATTCTTTGCGCGCCTTTTCAATGCCATCGGCGCCGTTGACGGCTTCAATGACTTCAAAGCCTTTTTGCTTCAGCGCCAGGTGAATCATCTCGCGCAACCATTCCTCATCGTCAATGACCAAAATTTTCTTCATGGCAATTGTGCCCTGAAATGAGCAGGAATTATGCCTTTCCGCAAGCGATGTTGTTTTCAAATCTTGAAGACAAAATCAGAAAATACCGTGCTGCCCATGGGCTCCACATTTATTTGCGCTCCGCCAGGGGCACGTAATGGTTGAGCGTGCGCCCGGTGTAAATCTGCCGCGGCCGATAGATGCGGCCCTTTGGTTCCTCCATGATTTCCTTGTAATTCGCAATCCAGCCGGGCATCCGGCCAATCGCAAAAATCACGGTGAACATCTCCACCGGTATGCCGAGCGCGCGCATGATGATGCCGCTGTAAAAATCCACGTTCGGATACAGCTTCCGTTCGATGAAATACGGATCCTTGAGCACCGCCGCCTCCAGATGTTTGGCGATGTCCAACAACGGGTCATTGATGTGCAACTTGGACAAAACGTTGTCGCAGGCTTTCTTGATGATTTTGGCGCGCGGGTCGTAATTCTTGTAGACGCGGTGGCCGAAACCCATGAGCTTCTTGCCGCTGTTTTTGTCCTTCGCCGCCGTGATGAATTTTGAGCCGTCGTCGCCTTCGCGATGAATTTCCTCCAGCATTTCAATCACCGCCTGGTTCGCGCCGCCGTGCAACGGCCCCCACAACGCGCACACGCCCGCGGCGCAACTGGCGAACAGGTTCGCCTGGCTCGATGCCACCATGCGCACGGTGGAGGTGGAGCAATTCTGCTCGTGATCCGCGTGCAGCAGAAAAATCAAGTCGAGCGCCTTGACGACTTCCGGTTTCAATTCAAAATCCTCGTACGGCGTCGAGAACAGCATGTGCAGAAAGTTCGCCGTGTATTTGTAGGCCTTCTTCGGGTAAATGAAGGGCAGCCCGCGCGACTTGCGATACGAATACGCCGCAATCGTCCGTACCTGCGAAATCAGCCGCGCCACATATACGTCAAAATCCCTGGTCTCGCCCCATTTCCAGCGCATCAGGCGCTCGTCGAAGCAGCTCGCCGCGTTGATCATCGCCGAAAGGATCGCCATCGGATGCGCGCCCATCGGAAAACCCTCGAAATGAAACTTCATGTCCTCGTGCAGAAACTGGTTGTCGGTGAGCAAATCCGAAAAATGTTTCAACTGCGCGCGGTTCGGCAATTTGCCGTAAATGATGAGATACGCCGTCTCGATGAAGTTGGATTTCTCCGCCAGGTCCTCGATGGGAATGCCGCGATAGCGCAGAATGCCCTTGTCGCCGTCAATGAACGTGACCTTGCTGACGCACGAGCCGGTGTTGCCGTAGCCGTCGTCGAGCGTGATATAGCCCGTGTTCGCGCGCAGCGATGAAATATCCACCGCCTTTTCACCTTCGCTGCCTTCGACCGTCGGCAGCGCATATACTTTTCCGTCCAACTCCAGCTTTGCCTCTTTGCTCATGTGCTCCTTTTTTGATGTCGGTATTTAATGCCCGTTTTGGGAAGTTTGCTTGCAGCCGGCATCTTTTGCAAGCGGCTAAAGCCGGATTTCATAAAAATACCGGCGCCGATTTCGCTGGCGCGGTGTTGGACTTGATGGCTGAATTCAGCCGTCACATGAAACGCTGGGCCGCACTCACCGTCCTGCTTTACGC
>OCZT010005756.1_pt1 | contig 12326 bp, 7 predicted proteins | sample 1539031 | NCBI WGS metagenome assembly OCZT01 (sample SAMEA3539308, study PRJEB22396) | soil metagenome | biome: tundra; feature: field; material: soil | place: USA | collected 2010-05 | depth 0.15 m
TTGCGGCCCGTCGGCGCGCACCACCAGCGTATCGCCCTTCACCGTCAGCGAAGGCTGGCTTCGCTCCACGGAAAGGTCCACCTGGGCATACATGCCCGGCAGAAGCCGGCTGTCCGGATTGACCAACTGGATCTCGATGAGCAGGGTTCGAGTCGCGGGATCGAGCGCATTCGACGTGCGGGTGACCGTCCCGGGAAACTTCAGCCCCGGAAGGTCCGCAACCGTGAGCGTGGCTTGCTGCCCCAGGCGCACCGAAGCGGTCTCCGACTGCGGCACGTTCACATACGTTCGCAGCCGTCCGGCCTGCGCCACCCGGAACAGCAGCGTGCTGCCCTCGTTGATCAGCGCGCCCGTATCCACGTTGCGCAGCGTGATCACGCCGGCGAACGGCGCGCGCACGGTCTGGTAATCCTTCAGACCGGTGAGCCGGTCGAGATTTGCCTGCACCGCGCCCGCATTGCTTCGGGCGGCCGCAATGGCTCTCCCGAGCGCTTCCACGTTGGCCTGCTGGGCGGCCCACTGCGCCTGGTAGGTGTCGTTCTCCTGCCGCGACACCACCCCCTTGCCGGACAGGTTCTGCCACCGCTCGGCGGTCACGCGCGCCAGGGTCTCATTGGTTTGGCCCTGCTTGAGCGCCGCTTCGGCCTGTTGTGCGGCGCTGTTCGCCTGGTCCAGTGCGGACCTGGCCTGCCGGATCTGTTGATCCAGTTCCGGCGCCTCGATTTCGGCGAGCGGCTGCCCTTCGGTCACGCGGTCGCCGATATCCACGTAGCGTTGCTTGAGGTAGCCGCTGGCGCGCGCCAGCACCGGCGCCTCCGTCACCGCCTGTATATTGCCCGGCAGGACCAATTCGCTCTTGGCCGCGGAGCGCTCCACCTTCACCACGGTGACCACGGGCAAGCTCTCGGAACTGGCTTGCGTCTCGGCGGCCAGCGCCTCCGCGCGCCGGTGACGCGGCAGGTAGCCCGCGAAGAACCCGCCGGCGATCAGCGCCGCCAACAGCAGCGCCAGAAAGACCAGCGCGCCCGTCGAAGGACGCGAGGTCCGGCGCGGTTGCGCGGCCAGCAGCTTGTTCTGTTCCGCCACCTGGCGCTTCAGCGCTTCGATCTCCGCGCGCAAGCGATCCTCGGCGGTGTTGATGTCGTTCATCTCAGATCCTCGCCGGACATGAACTCGTTCTCTTCCTCGGCTATTCTCCGATCGTAGTCCACGGGCGCCGTCTTCCGAAGCAGGCTATAAACGATCGGGACGATAAAAAGCGTGGTGATTGTGGCCAAAACCAGTCCTCCGATGACGGCGCGGCCCAGCGGCGCGTTCTGCTCTCCGCCTTCGCCCATACCCAGAGCCATCGGCATCATGCCGATGACCATGGCGGCCGCCGTCATCAGCACCGGGCGTATGCGTGTGTGACCCGCCGCCAGCGCCGCCGCCCGCGAATCCATGCCATCCAGGCGCTGGTCGTTGGCGAAGACCACCACCAGGATGCTATTGGCGGTCGCCACCCCGATGCACATGATGGATCCCATCAGGGACGGCACGCTGAACGTCGTCTGCGTGATGAAAAGTATCCAGACGATGCCGGCGATGGCCCCCGGCAGCGCCATCAGGATGATGAACGGATCCAGCCACGACTGGAAATTGACGGCCATCAGCAGGTAGACCAGGACCACAGCGAAAGCCATGCCTAGTCCCAGGCGCTGGAAGGACGATTCCATCGTCCTGATCTGGCCGCGAACCTCGATGGAACTGCCCCGGGGCAGACGGGGCACGGTTTCCGCGACGATCTTTTCCACCGCGCTTCCGACGCTGCCCAGATCGCTGCGGTCCACGTTGGCATAAACGTCGAACACCGGCGTCACGTTGTAGTGGTTCACGATTTCCGGGGCCACGCCGCGCGAGGTCCCCGCCAGGTTGGAGAGCAATTGCGGGCCGCCCGCCGCCGCGCCCGGATTGCCGTAGGCCGCGGAGGTCTGGTTGGGGCCTGCGCCCACCGACGAAACGCCCGCGTTGGCGCTGCCGGCCAGCGATGTCGCCGTCGTGCCCGCGACGTTGGCGAAAGGCGCGCCAATGGGCGTGCCCATCAGCGCCGCCAGCGAGTTCATCCGGTATTGCGGCGTCTGCACGGCGATGGTGTAGTTTACGCCGGTAGTCCAGTCCATCCACTGGGTAGGGGCCACCTGGCCGCTGGAACTGAGCGAGATCAGCAGGCTGCTGGAGACGTCCCGCTGCGTCAGGCCCAACTGTCCGGCCTTGCCGCGGTCCACGTTGACGCGGATCTCGGGCCAATCCACCACCTGGTGAATGTGCACGTCGGCGGCGCCGGGAACGCGCGAGATTCGCTCCGCCAGGCGCCGGGTGACCTCGTAGTTGGCCACCTGGTTGCGCCCGACTACCTGCACGTCAATCGGGGCCGGCAAGCCGAAGTTCAGAATCTGGTTGGTGATGTTGGCGGGCTCGAAGAAGAACACCACGTCCGGGAATCTCTCGTGCAGCCGCTTGCGAAGGCTGTCGGTGTAGGCCGCCGTGGAGCCGTGCTCTTCCTTCAGCGAAATCAGGATGTCGCCATCGCCGGGGCCGATGGTCGTGGCGTCGCCGTACGCCAGGTTGATGCCGCCGGTGGGAATTCCAATGCTGTCGATGATGGCGTCGATTTCGCGCGGGGGAATCGTCTGCCGGATTTCGCTCTCGATCGCGGCGAAGTACACCTCGGTCTGTTCCAGGCGGGTGCCCGACGGCGCGCGCGCGTGCAGGCGCATCTGGCCCGAATCCACCGTGGGGAAGAAATCTCTGCCGATCAGCGGCGCGAGCCATAGCGAGCCGATCACGAAAATCGCGAAGCCCGCCAGAATCGGGACCGGATGATCCAGCGCCCAGTGCAACAAGGACGCGTAGGAGGACCGCATCCGCTCGAAGCCGCGGTCGAACGCCAGGTGAATGTGGCGGAATGGCCCGATGCGGGTGTCCGCCGCCGCCACTGCGTGGCGCTTCATTTCCGCGCGGAGCATGTGGTGCGCCATGGTCACCACCAGGGTGCGCGACAGCAAATAGGAGGCCAGCATCGCGAAGACCACGGCCAGCGCCATGGGCGTGAACAGGAATTTCGCCGCGCCGGTAAGCAGCAGCACCGGGACGAACACGATGCAGATCGAAAGCGTGGCCACGAAGGCCGGCGCGGCGATCTGTTGTGCGCCATCCAATACCGCGCGCACCAGCGGCTTGCGCATGGCCATGTTGCGATGGATGTTCTCGATGGCGACCGTGGCGTCGTCCACCAGGATGCCCACCGCCAGCGCCATGCCGCCCAGCGTCATCACATTGATGGTCTGCCCGAGGAGGTTCAAGACCGTCAGCGAACTGAGAATCGAGAGCGGAATCGAAACGCAGACGATCAAGGTGCTGCGCCAGCTCCCCAGGAACAGCAGGATCATGAGGCCCGTGAGGAAGGCCGCCATGACCGCTTCCCGCACCACCCCGTTGATGGCCGCGCGCACGAACAGCGATTGATCGAAGAACTGGCGCACGTTCAATTCGGAGGTGAGCCCGGCCAGGATCTTGGGCAGGGCCGCCTTCACGCCATTGACCACGTCCAGAGTGGAAGCCTTCCCGTTGCGCAGCACTGTCAGCAGCGCGCCGCGCGTGCCGTTGGTGCGCACGATGCAGCTCTGTATCGCGTAACCGTCCCGGACTTGGCCGATGTCGCGCATGTAGACGGTGGCCCCGTTCACCACCCTCACCGGGAGGGCGTTCAGGTCGTTCAGAACCAGGGGGCTGCTGTTGAGCTTGATCTGGTATTCCTTTTCGCCGATCTTGGCCGTTCCGGCAGGGTAGATGAGGTTTTCGACCCCCAACGCGTTGGAGACGTCGGTCGGCGAGAGCTGCTTGGCGTAGAGCGCGTCTGGATTGAGGTCCACCATCACCTGGCGGAATTTGCCGCCGTAAGGCAGCGGCACCGCCGCGCCCTGGATGGTGGCCAGTTGCGTGCGGAGGAAGTTCTGCCCGAGGTCGAAAAGCTCCTGTTCGCTCAGCGTCTTGCTGGACAGCCCGAGCTGGAGGATGGGGACGGCGGACGCATCGAACTTGAGAACGTTGGGTGGGAAAGTACCCGGGGGGAAGATCCGCAGCAGCGTTTGCGAGATGGCCGTGACCTGAGCGAGCGCCACCGCCACATTGGCGTTGGGCTGGAAATAGACGCGCGTGACGGAAACGCCGCTATAGGATTGCGACTCGATGTGTTCGATGTCGTTGACCGTAGTGGTCATCGCCCGCTCGAACGTGGTGACGATGCGCTTCTCCATCTCCTCCGGCGAGAGCCCGCCGTAGCTCCAGACGATGCTGACCACCGGTATGTCGATATAAGGAAAGATATCGACCGGCATGGTAACGATCGCGGTCACGCCCAGAATCGCGATCAAGAGCGCCACGACAACGAAGGTATACGGCTGGCGTATCGCTAATCGGACAATCCACATGTTTCACAATCCGGAAGTAAAGGCCTCTAAGCCCCTTATGATATCCGATTGACGCGGCGCCGTACGATGGCGCCCGCGGGCTGGCGGTTGGTAGCCCTAAAGGGCCAGCGGCTTTCGTGGCGCAGGCACTCCTGCCTTGGGACGCCTTGAAAGCGGATCGGGATCCCTGGGGCGCATCCGGACCCGCGGAATCCATCGAAGCGGCCAGCACCACCAGGGCGCCTTCCATGGGCTGATCGCCGCGGAGGACAACGCCTTTCACCCGGCCGATTTCGTCGCCATCGAAGCATTCGGCGCCCGCCTAGCCTGCTATGCTGGTATCCGGCATCCCCCACCATGAGCGGAGCGGCCTGGCTGTTCTCCGGCCAACTCACCGTCCGTCCCGGATGGCCTTTGCCAGAAAGGACGAAGGCATGCTAAAAGACTCGGACGTACAGCCTGCCGCCCCTTCGGCGTCGTGCCTCTTCCATAAAGGCGATCAAGTTGATCTGGCGAAAGGTTCCTATCAAGGCGCAGCCGGCGCCTTCCTCAATCTGAGAAGTGGATGGCGCTCTCTATGCCACCAAACGCTCAAGAGTAAATAAGTCGAGAAACACGCCGTAATGACAGGAACACCACCGTGATCGAAGGTTCTAAGGTTGGAAGGGTCGCGTTTCTCGGCAGCTACCTGCCGCGCAAGTGCGGCATCGCCACATTTACTTCCGACCTCCTTACCGCCGTGGCAGCCGAGCACCCATCCAGTGAGTGCTTTGCGGTCTCCGTGAATGACATCAAACAGGGCTATGAGTATCCGGATGTAGTTCGTTTCGAGATTGAAGAGCAGGACCTGTCGTCGTATTTGCGCGCAGCGGACTTCTTGAATATTGGCAATGTCGATGTTGTGTGCCTGCAGCACGAGTTCGGAATATTTGGCGGTCCAGCCGGCAGCCACATCCTGGCGCTCCTGCGCGAGCTACGCATGCCCGTCGTTGTCACGCTCCACACAGTCCTGCGCGAACCGAGGGTCGATCAGCGATTGGTAATGCAGGAGCTCATTGCGCTTTCGACCCGTCTCGTGGTCATGTCGGCTCGAGGGCGGCAGATGTTGCAGGATATTTACCAGGCGCCACCAACCAAGGTCGACCTGATCCATCACGGCATCCCCGACATACCGTTCGTGGATCCGAACGAATTCAAAGAAGAATTCGGCGTAGCTGGGCGGACTGTATTGTTCACCTTCGGGCTGCTCTCCCCCAATAAAGGCATCGAGCACGCGCTGAACGCGCTGCCAAGGATTGTAGCGGAATTCCCAAGCGTGGTGTACATGGTGGTGGGAGCCACACATCCGAACGAGTTGCGCGAACGGGGCGAAGCGTACCGGGTTAGTCTGGAGATCCTGGCGGCCAAGAACAGAGTGGAGAAGAATGTCATTTTCTACAACAGCTTCGTCGAACTCGACACTCTGAAGGACTTCATCGGCGCGGCCGACGTATACATTACGCCATATCTCAATGAAGCCCAGAGTACCTCGGGCACCCTCGCCTACGCCTTCGGTTCCGGCAAAGCCGTTGTCTCGACGCCGTACTGGCACGCCGGCGAACTCCTCGCGGATGGACGCGGGGTCCTGGTTCCGTTCGGGGACGCCGGGGCCATTGCCAGCGAAGTAAGCGCCTTGCTGCGCGACGATGTCCGCCGGAACACGATGCGGGAGGGCGCTTACAGGATGGGCCGGGAGATGGTCTGGAGCAACGTGGCGCGGCTGTATATGCGTTCGTTCGAGCTCTCCCGGCTACAGGCCTTGTCGACTCGGCGAAAGTCCCTTTCCACGAAAACGCTGGACCAGAAGCCGCGTGAAGCACCCGAGGTGAAGCTCGATCATCTTTCGCGCATGACGGATTCAACGGGCATATTTCAACATGCCGTGTTCAGCGTGCCAAATTTTTCCGAAGGGTACTGCACGGACGACAACGCGCGCGCCTTTATCCTGGCGGTGCTGCTCGAAGGGTTGGGAGAAGAACCGGAACGCGTACGCTCGCTCGCCACGACATACGCAGCCTTCCTGTACCATGCGTTCGATCCCCTGACAGGACGTTTCCACAACCATCTGGGTTTCGATCGCCATTGGCTCGACCAGCAAGGCTCGGAGGACTGTCACGCCAGAGCGCTTTGGGCGCTCGGGGTGGGGGTGGGACGTTCCTCTTACCGCAGTTTTCAGGTGATGGCCGGCCAACTCTTCGTGCGGGCTCTGCCGGCCGTGGCGCGGTTTGCATCGCCGCGGGCTTGGGCGTTCAGCTTGATTGGGATTCACGACTATTTACGCCGATTGAGCGGTGACAGCTTCGCGACCCAGACCCGCGAGATTCTCATCGCTCGCTTGATGGACCTATACGATCGAGCGGCCACGCCCGATTGGCCGTGGTTTGAACAAGAACTGAGTTACGACAATGCGAAGCTCGCACATGCCATGATTCTGAGCGGTCGCGCTACAGGCCAAAAGGCGGTGTTCGATCGCGGTGTTCAGGCGCTTCGGTGGTTGGTGCAGCTACAAACTTCCGAGAACGGGCACTTCCGGCCCATCGGCAGCAACGGGTTCTTCAGGCGCGGCGGTACGCGCGCCAACTTCGATCAACAGCCGGTCGAAGCGCAAGCCATGATGTCAGCCTGTCTGGAAGCCTATCGGTCTACGTCCGATTCCTGGTGGTACGAACAGGCCCAGCGTGCGTTTGACTGGTTCATCGGCTCGAACGATCTCGGATTGGAACTCTACTCGGCGAGGACCGGCGGTTGTCGCGACGGACTGCACGTCGACCGGGTCAACCGCAACCAAGGCGCGGAATCCACGTTGGCGTTCCTGCTGTCGCTTGCGGAACTGCGGCTGACGCAAAACATTGTCACCAGCTTTAGGGCCCCTATTCTGATCGAGAGTTAACGCCGATCTACATTTTGTGCCTTCAGACAACCGATACGGCATGAGCAGCGAATCGATTCACATTACGCGGACGGCGGTAACCTTGTGTCCGGACCAGTCCCGCATTCTGCTACGCCCATTCAATTCCGGCGACGTACAGCGAACCGAGGGGATCGTCGCGCGGATTCTTTCGCTCCCCGAAAGTTGCGTTCTCCCGCTGCTGAACGAAGTGTTGACTAAATTCTCGGGTCGCCATCCGAAGATCGGCGACGTCTTTCTCGAACGATTCGAGCAGGTCCATGACCTGTTGTCATTAGATGGGAAGCTATCCGAGTCGAGAAAACTGCTGATCGGCTCCTATTTTGTCTCCGAGTTCTCACTCGAGTCCGCCGCGCTATTCAATCCGTCGATTGTGCCGCACCCGGACCAGTCGGGGGCGCCACGCAACGGCTTACGATTCGTCCTGAGCCTGCGTGCCACCGGTGAAGGACACCTCTCCTCCATCACTTTTCGTACGGGCATGATCTACCCCGATGGCCGGATTGAGGTTATGAATGCATGTGGCTATCTCAGCGAGCCGCGCCAGATCCCGAACACGTTGTACGAAAGTGCTCTCTTCGAACGAAAGCTCCGCGAACTCGGGCTGACGAATGAATTCACGCGTCTGACAATCGGCACGCTCGGGCAGTCGTTCAAGCTCGACGAACTTCGCCGCCTGGTAGAAGAGGAATTGCAGCGGCCCTCTGAGCACGATGGGAAAAGGGGATACGGTAACACTGCCGAGGCAATGCAGAGGCTGGCCGAGTCGAATTACGAAGTTCAGTTCAGTCCTGAACAGGAACTCTCCGAGCGCATCATCTTCCCCAGTTCTCCCTCACAGCGAAACGGCATAGAAGACGCCCGGTTCGTCTGCTTTCAGAACGATGATGGCCCGCCCGTATACTATGCCACATTCACCGCTTATGACGGTAGGGTCGTGATGCCGGAACTGATGGAAACCTCCGATTTCCTTCAGTTCCGGTTTATCACCCTGAACGGCCCGGCTGCGCAGAACAAGGGCATGGCCCTCTTCCCTCGGAAGATCGACGGACTATATGCCATGCTCTCCCGGCAGGACAATGAAAACCTATACCTGGTCTTTTCCGATGATGTGCATTTCTGGTTTGAGCCCAAGCTGATTCTGGCGCCGGCCTTCCCGTGGCAGATGGTCCAGATCGGAAACTGCGGATCGCCCATCGAGACGGACGCCGGCTGGCTGGTCCTCAGCCACGGCGTAGGCCCCATGCGACAGTACTCGATCGGCGCGTTTCTCCTCGATAAGGACGATCCCTCCAAGGTGATCGGGCGTCTCCAGGAGCCCCTGCTCAGGCCCACGGAGGACGAACGTCGCGGCTACGTGCCCAACGTCGTGTATACCTGCGGCGCCCTGGTCCATGGCGGCCAACTGGTCATTCCATATGCCTATGCCGACCACGCTACCAGCTTTGCGACGGTAGCGCTCGAAGAGGTGCTGGGCGCCATGCGTTAGAGAGGGTGTCACAAGGTCACACCATGAAAACCGGAAGAAGAGTGGCGATCCTATCGCCCGTCGCATGGCGAACGCCTCCCCGGCAATACGGCGCCTGGGAAACGGTAGCCGGCAACATCGCCGAAGGGCTGGTTGCCCGCGGCTGGGAGGTGACTCTGTTCGCCAGTGGCGACTCCGTCACCTCCGCCCGCTTGCACGCCGTAGTGGAGCACGGCTATGAAGAGGACCGCTCCATCGACCCGAAGGTGGCTGAATACCTCCACATCCCGGAAGTGTTCGAACACGCCGCGGAGTTCGACCTCATACACAGCCACTACGATTTCATGGCCCTGGCATACAGCCGGCTGGTAAAGACACCGGTGCTGACCACCATTCACGGATTCTCGTCGCCCAAGATCATGCCGGTGTACCGCAAATATGCCGACGGTTACTTTGTCTCGATCAGCAACTCAGACCGGATGCCGGGGCTCAACTACGTTGGGACTGTGTACAACGGAATCGACATGTCGCTGTATCCCTTTCAGCAGGGGGGCGGTGACGACCTGATTTTCCTCGGCCGGATTCACCCTGACAAGGGCGTCCACCTGGCCATTGAAGTGGCTCTCCTGAGCGGCCGGCATCTTATCATTGCGGGCATTATTCAGGATTCGGCCTATTTTGAGGAACAGGTTAAACCGTACCTCGATGGCGTAAACATCCGGTTCATTGGGCCGGTGGACGTCGCTGGTAAAAATGAGCTGTTCGCGCGCGCGTACGCGTTGTTGCATCTGAACACGATCCCCGAGCGGTTCGGACTGGTGCTGGCCGAAGCCAATGCAGCCGGAGTGCCGGTGATCGCGATGGACCTGGGCTCTTGCCGTGAGGTCATCAGAGATGGTGTGACTGGCTTTCTTGCCGGCAGCGTCGGGGAAGCTTCGCGGCTTCTGGAACGAGTTCCTCAAATTGACCGGAGCGCATGCAGGCAGCGGGTAAAGGAGTGCTTCTCCATGGATACGATGGTCGAACAATACGAACGCGTGTACTCGATGGTCCTCGAGATGGAAGCGAGGAAAATGGCGTGAAGCGGGATATCGTCAGACGATACGCGGGCAACCCGATTCTCACGAAGGACGATATCCCGTACGCGGTGGAGACGGTTCACAACGCGGCGGTCGTGAAGCATGACGGCGAATACATCATGCTTTTTCGATCTCATCTCCGTACCGGAAGATCCATCATTGGTTTAGCGCGCAGCCGCGACGGATTCCACTTCGCAGCCGACCCGCGGCCCTTTCTGGTTCCCGAGCCGGACGGCCCATTCGCGGCGTATGAAGAGTTCGGCGTGGAAGATCCACGGGTAACGCGTCTGGAAGAGGACTACATCATTACTTACAGCGCGTACTCGCGCAGCGGCGTGCGAATCGCGCTGGCTAAGACGAAGGACTTTACCCAGGTTGAAAGGGTCTCGCTCGTCACACAGGCGGATCATCGGAACGTGGTCCTCTTTCCGGAAAAGTTCGACGGACTCTATGCACGCCTGGATCGCCCCCACTCGGAGATCGCGCCGTGGTCCATCTGGATCTCCTATTCTCCGGACCTGTGCTTCTGGGGAAGATCCGAGCTCCTCATAAAGCCTGAACCATATCACTGGGATGAGATGAAGATCGGCCCAGGCGCGCCGCCCTTCAAAACGGAACGGGGATGGCTTTCGATTTACCATGGCGTCTTCAAAACCATGGATGGCGCCATCTATCGTCTGGGGGTTGCCCTTCATGACCTGCGGAATCCCGCAAAAGTCATCGGCGTCAGCGACTCCTGGATACTGCAGCCGGAAGATCCTTGGGAGATGACTGGCTATGTCCACAACGTCGTCTTCACGTGCGGCGCGGTTCCCGAACCGGATGGAACCGTCAAGATCTACTGGGGCGCCGCGGACACGGTGATGTGTGTGGGAGAGGCGAATATTTCGGACTTGCTGGAATTGTGCATGCACCACGGCCGGCCGGCGAAGTAGAACAGCGGGGACTTGGCCGGGCCGCCCCACGCTAGTGGTCTGCGTCACAAATGACGGCCAGTATTCTTCCTGCCGCCGGTGGGGCGGACCATCGTTGTTCGTGGTCTGTCCGGCGGGCGCAACTCGCCTCTGGCGCCGCTTCGCGGTGCGGGCAGACGACAGAAACCGATCGTCCGCCTCACGGAGAATAACCTGCATTCTGCTTGACGCACTACGCTAGTTCCTGGCAGGAGAGAGCGGAATCTGTTCGGAATACGTGCCGTGGGGCTCTACCCGGATCGGTTTCGCATTGCCAAGGTATGGCCTGATGGCGGCGGGGTTGGCGTATTCGAGGGTAAGATCCTCCACGGCGAACAGGAAGTAAGCGCCGGTGGGGACGTTCTGGAAATCGAAACTGCCGTCGCTATCGCTCTGAAATCCGCGGGAGGCATACGGACCCGCGGAATCCATCGGGGCGGCCAGCGCCACCGTCCCTGAGGCGGCAGTCGCTTTGGGCGATTCCGGGCGATATATGGGGTTACCGGAAAGTGGCCCAACCGCTTCACTCGCCCAGAGACGTTGTGGGAACCCTTAAAACGACTCCGAGCGGCGATCCTTCCCCAACCCCACTTTGGAACGGTGGGCGTCATGATCCGATTTGATCCGATTGATAGCATCAGTGCTCCAGGTTCCCACGTTCTCCACCATACGTTAAACTATTCCGCAACAATTGTCCAGCAGAGGTGTTGAAGCTTTTTTCGCGCGGGGATTTCGAGAGGGCGGTCAAGGAGCATAAGGCCGAGCGTCACGCGCGGGGTTTCACCAGTTGGGGCCAGTTCATGGCCATGCTGTTTTGCCAGTTGGGACGGGCTCATTCGTTGCGCGAGATCTGCGGTGGTCTGGCGTGCTGCGAGGGGCAGTTGAAGCATCTGGGGGTGCCGGTGGCGCCGAAGAGGTCCACGCTGGCCTACGCGAATGAACATCGGTCGTGGCAACTGTACCAAATGGTGTTCGAGCAGACGCTGTTCCAATGCCAGGAACTGGTGCGCAGCCAAGGCGGGCGAAAGAAGTTCCGTTTCAAGAACAAGCTGATGAGTCTGGACGGCAGCATCATCGACCTGTCGGTCAGCATGTTCGACTGGGCGAAATACCGGCGGACGAAGGGGGCCATCAAACTGCACCTGCTGCTGGACCACGATGGCTACGTGCCGTCGTTCGCGGTGGTGACGGAGGGCAAGACCAGCGAGATTAAGGTGGCACGCACGCTACGGTTCGACCCGGGGACGATCCTGGCGATCGACCGCGGCTACGTCGACTACGAGTGGTTTCGGGAGCTGACGCAGCAGGAAGTGTACTTCGTGACGCGGATGAAAGAGAAGGCGGTTTACGAGGGGAAGGAAGAATTGCAGGTTCCGGACAAGCCCAGGGCCGGCATCCGTTGCAGACCTCCGATTCGCTCCGCGTAGGAGA